>JACCDM011258008.1_pt1 | contig 18883 bp, 17 predicted proteins | sample 7445851 | NCBI WGS metagenome assembly JACCDM01 (sample SAMN15323438, study PRJNA562643) | freshwater metagenome | isolation source: river surface water | place: USA:Blue River Watershed | collected 2017-08-16
AAGAAGCCCGGCTCTCTCCAGCCGTGGTGAGATAAGAAGGACGGGTCTGAGCCGATATGCGTGCCGTGGTTCAGCGGGTGAAAGAAGCCGAAGTTCGAGTCGACGGCAAAGTGGTAGGCCGCATCGAGCGGGGTTTGCTCACTCTCCTGGGAGTGGGTAAAGGCGATACGGAAGCCGATCTGGAGAAGCTCATCCGCAAAATCGTGAAGCTTCGGATTTTTGAAGATTCGGCTGGGAAGATGAACCTGGGTTTATCTGAGGTCGGTGGCTCGCACCTGATCGTCAGTCAGTTCACTTTGTACGGCGATTGTTCGCAAGGGAATCGGCCGTCTTTCATGGACGCAGGTGCGCCGGAAGAGGCGAAGAAATTCTACGAGCGCGCTCTGGAGCTATCGGAAAGCTTAGGCGTGCCGACGCAAGGTGGACGCTTCCAAGCCGACATGAAAGTTTCGCTCGTGAATGATGGTCCCGTGACTTTGATCTTGGAGTCCCCGTGACGGTCCATGTTCCCATCTTGGCGCCCCGGATCGTTCAAGAGCTCCTCGAAGCATTCAAGAGGTTGCCAGCTGATTCGCCGAGTTTTTGGCTCGTGGACTGCACCCTGGGAGGGGGCGGCCACACTTCTGAGTTTTTGAAAGCTTTTGCTGCCGATCCGGCTCTGGCCCGCCACCGAGTGCTCGCGGTGGATCAGGATCCGGGAGCGGTTGAGCGGGGGCGCGAGCGCTTTGCTCGTGAAATCTCGGAAGGGCGCCTGGAAATCCTTCACTCTCGGTTTGGAGAACTCACCGAGGTTCTGCGCGCGCGCCCGGTCTTGGGCCTGATGGCGGACTTGGGTTTTTCGAGTGATCAGATTGAAGACCCCGAGCGGGGACTCAGTTTTCGTTTCGATGGGACGCTGGATATGCGCCTGGACCCGACGCGCGGAGTGTCGGCTTACGAATATTTACGCCGAGTTTCCGAGAAGGAACTGGCGCGGGTGATTTTCGAGTACGGGGAAGAGCGCTTCTCGCGACGCATTGCGGGTCGCATTGTGGAAGCGCGCTCGCAGGGGCGCCTCCCCAGCACCGCCAAAGGTCTGGCGGATTTGATCGAAGGGGCAGTTCCTCCGCCCGCACGGCACGGACGCATTCATGCCGCTACGCGAACTTTTCAGGCTCTCCGAATTGAAGTGAATGAAGAGCTTCAAGAACTCGATTCCCTCCTCGAGTCGGTTATACTGGGAATCCAACCGGGAGGGAGAGTCGCGATCCTGAGCTTCCATTCCTTGGAAGATCGAAAGGTAAAACTGGCCTTCAAGAAGAAGGACGGGCCTTTTGAATCTTTGACCAAGAAGCCCATCGAACCCGATGAGGCCGAGACCCGGGCGAACCCCAGGTCAAGAAGCGCAAAGCTCAGGGTGGCTGAACGAACTGGGGAATGAACAAAAAAGCGGGATGGATTCCACTTTGGGCAGTACCGGTCCTCGTCTTCATGGCTATTGGTACGGTGTGGTTGCGATTGACCATCGTGCGGATGACTTACTCGGTAGCGCAAACCGAGAAGATGATTCGAAATCTTCAACACAGTCGTGAAACGGCGGAAGTGAAGCTGGCTTCGATGAAGTCGCCCCGGCGGCTTGAAGCATTGGCCCGCTCGAAATTTGGCCTTTCTCAGCCTCACTCCGACCAAGTGGTTCACATCAAATGAGTGTTTCAAGCTCGCGAGAACGCGGCCGCCTTTTGGTGATGCTCGGCTTGGCTTCAGTGGTTGCAGGTGCGATTCTCACTCGCGCCGCATACATCCAGGTTTGGGGCGATCCGCGTTTGGCATCGCTCGAAAAGCGCCAATTTCAGTCCAAAGTTCTCATCAGTCCGCGCCGCGGGGTGGTGACCGATCGTAACGGTGAACCTTTGGTCGTCAATGCCGACACTCATAGCTTGGCTGCGAATCCATCGCGCGTGGCGAATCGTCGCACACTGGCCAGGCTCCTCTCGAAAGCGCTCGATTTACCGGCGTCGAAGATTGCCGATCGCATGCACGGAAAGAAGGAGTTCGTCTGGATTAAGCGTCATCTCAGCGAAAACGAGATGTCCCGCCTGAAACACTGGAAGATCATCGACCAAGACGGCGATCTCGCGCCCGGCCTTTGGCTCGTGAATGAGTCCAAGCGCGTTTATCCCCACAACGAGTTAGCAGCTCACGTTTTGGGCACGGTGAACTTAGACGGTGAAGGCATTGAAGGCGTTGAGCTCAAAGCGAACGAGCGTCTGAAAGGCAAAGTCATTTCGGTGAATGCGATCCGCGATGCACTGGGGCGCCCTGCTTTCTTGGATGCATCGGCAGCGAAGAACTCTCAAGACGGCGCGACCGTGCAACTGACGTTGGACGCTTCATTGCAGTTCTCGGCCGAACAAGAATTGAAAGCTTCCGTGCTCAGGACCGGATCGCGCTCAGGAACAGTCATCGTGATGAACGCGGTGACGGGCGAAATTCTGGCCATGGCGAACGAGCCTTCGTTTAACCCAGCCGATAAAGGTGCTCCGGCGTCTCGTCGCCGAAACCGTGCATTAACGGACGGTTATGAGCCGGGTTCCACGATGAAATCCGTGCTCTTAGCGGGCGCCCTTCAGAAAGGCATGAAGCTGACGGACACCCTTTATGGCGATAAGGGCAGCTTTACGGTTCAAGGAAAACGAATCTCGGAAGCCGAAGCTCACGAGCGCTTCGAGTGGATCAACCTGAAGAAGTTGATCCAAGTCTCCTCAAACGTCGGAGCCGCAAAACTTGCGCTCAAGATCGGTGCGGACTCGTACTTCAATACTCTGAAGAGCTTTGAGTTTGGCCAAAAGTCGGGAACCGATTTTCCGGGTGAAATTTCAGGACGGATGCTGCCCCGGCCCCAGTGGCAGCCCTTGGCGTTGGCCAATATTGGCTTCGGGCAGGGCATCTTAGTGACCCCGATTCAGATGACTCGTGCTTACGCTGCGTTCTTTAACGGAGGCTGGTTGGTTCAGCCTTCCCTCTTAAAAAGCACTTTAGATGGCGACAAGGCAGTTCAGCCGAAGCGCATTCTCTCTGAGAAAGCAGCGGCCGATGTCGTTGAAGCTTTAAAGAGCGTGACTCAAAAAGGCGGGACTGGCGAAAAAGCGGTGGTGGAAGGCTATACGATCGCTGGAAAAACCGGCACCGCTCAAGTGGTTGAGCCGGGCACCGGGCGTTACTCACGGAATCGTTATGTGGCGTCTTTTATTGGATCCATTGTGGGAGTCGAGCAGAAGGTTGTGATCTTCGCAGCGCTCGATGAACCCCGAGGCGTTTACTACGCATCAGAAACGGCGGCTCCTTTGTTCCGAGGCGTGGCTCAAGCCGTGGCAAATCGCATGAGCATGCCCGGCGCCCCGATGCCTCAGGCCAAAAATGGTTTGAAGGACGAGCTTCAGGTTTCCCTGGCCAAAGCTCGTGTGCTGGAAGCTTCGCCCTCGGCACCTCTTCGGCCCGAGGCCGTGTCGCCCGGCCGCGCAGCCGCCGCCGTCGACGCGGTCCCAGTGGCAGCTACGGGCCCCGAGCCCGCTTTGTCAGACGACGAAGCCACGGGCACGGACCCGGCGGCGTCGAGCTCTCACGACAGCGCGCACTTGGCGGGCAGCGAGCTGCGTTCGTGGCGGATGCCGACGTTGGTCGGTTTTTCGTCGCGCGAAGCCGTGCGCGCGCTGCAAGGGCACCGTTTTCAGCTCGAGATCACGGGCTCGGGCTGGGTGAAAGCTCAGAACCCCGAGCCGGGCCGGATGATTCGAGACGGGGCAACGGTCCGTCTTCAACTGGCGGATTGATCGCGACGGGGAGCCGTGAGTAGAGTCACGGCCGCATGCGCGCTCCTCGTTTCATTTCCGAACTTTTTGTCCAGGCTCCATTTTCTTCTCGAATCGGCGCGCTGGCCTCTTCACAGAAGGTTGAGGCCCTGACCTCCGATTCCAGGAACGTGCGGCCGGGCACTCTCTTTTTCGCGATTCGCGGAAAGAGTGGAGATGGACACACTTTTGTCGGCCAAGTCCTGGAAAGTGGCGCAGTCGCAGCGGTCGTAGAAGATGGGTTTGTGCCTCCGCCGGGAGTCGATCCGGGGCGGCTGATTCACGTTCAAGAAGTGCGTTTAGCGCTGGCCTGGGCAGCCGCCGAAGCTTGGGGGCACCCGTCTCGCCAACTCAAAATGTTCGGCGTGACGGGAACGAGTGGGAAGACCACGACGTCCTTTCTTCTGGAGTCGGTCGTGAAGCAGGCCTTTGGCCGAGTGGGGCTGATCGGCACCGTCGTGTTTCGCATGGACGGGCAGGAGCTTCCCTCGACTCACACCACTCCTGGGCCCTTAGAGCTTCAAGAACTTTTAGCAAATATGCTCGATCGCGGCTGCCGAGCAGTCGTGATGGAAGTGTCCTCTCATGCACTCGATCAGCACCGGGCGGCGTTTGTCGCTTGGGATGGGGTGGTGTTCACGAATCTTTCGCCCGAGCACTTGGATTATCACCCGGACATGGAGCACTACTTCCAAAGCAAAGCGCGCCTCTTCACGGAGCTTGCGGCGCGATCGGTTCAAGCGGGGAAGAAGCCCGTTGCCGCGATTCATGTGGCCGATTCTTGGGGACAGCGCTTGCTCGAGCAGGCGCGGGAGCAGGCAAAGACGAGCCCAGGGTACCGCGCATTCAGCTTTTCCAGAGCGGGCGATTCCGAATTCTCGGGTCGAGATTTGAAAATCGAAGTTTCAGGAATTCACGGAATCGTGAACCAGCTAGCGATTCATTCCAAGCTTACGGGCGACTTCAACGCCGAAAATATTCTGGGAGCGGCGTGTGTGGCTCAAGCCGCATCCGTTCCAAAAGATGCCATCGAGCGAGGAATTGCTGCGTTAGCAGGGGTGCCTGGACGCTTAGAGCGTGTGGAGGACCCGGCGCGGGGGCGACAGATCTTCGTGGATTACGCGCATAAGCCCGACGCGCTCGAGAAGGTGCTTCAGGCACTTCGTCGGTTGGATGCGAAAGCACGCCTCACGGTGGTGTTTGGGTGCGGAGGCGACCGAGACCGGGAAAAACGCCCTAAAATGGGCGAAATCGCCACGCGCTTAGCCGATCAGGTGGTCATCACTTCCGATAATCCTAGGACCGAAGACCCGGACTCCATCATTCGGATGATCCTAGCGGGCGTTCCTCAAGGCGGCAGCGTTCATGTCGAGAGCGATCGGCGTGCGGCTATCGGATGGGCAATTTCTCAAGCGCAGTCGGGTGAAATCGTTCTGATCGCCGGCAAGGGGCACGAAACCTACCAGATCATCGGAAATCGACAGCTCGAATTCGATGACCGCGTGGTGGCCGGCGCTTTCCTTTCATGATCTTCACGCAATGTATTGACTTCATTTTCTGAAACTTCGTAGCATCCGGAAATGCTCTTCCATCTGCTTTATCCGCTTCATGAAGAATACAGCTTCTTGAACGTATTTAAGTACATCACCTTCCGAACCTTCGGCGCAGGCATCACGGCCGTGCTTCTCAGCATGCTGATCGGTCCGGCGTTTATCCGGTTCTTGAAGCGAAAGCAGATGGGCCAAGCCATCCGCGACGACGGGCCGCAGAGCCATCTCTCCAAAAAAGGAACGCCCACCATGGGCGGCGGTCTCATTCTGCTCAGCATCTCGCTCGCGACGTTGCTCTGGGCAGATCTCTCCAACTCGAAAGTCTGGGTGGCTCTTTTCACGACCCTGGGCTGCGGCTTAGTGGGCTTCTTGGATGACTACTTGAAGGTGATCCGAAAGAACCCGAAAGGGCTTTCCTCGCGCCACAAGATGGTGGGCTTGCTCACTGTTGCGGGAATCGCAGCTTGGGCTCTTTTCACGTCTGAGCTTCCGCCGCAGACCCTGAAATTCCCTTTCTTTAAGTCCTGGGAGCTGGAGCTCGGGATGCTTTTTATCCCCTGGGCTGTTTTGGTGATCGTGGGGGCGTCGAACGCCGTGAACTTAACCGATGGACTCGATGGCTTGGCCGTCGGTCCGACGATCACGACGGCAGCGACCTTTTTGGTCCTGGCTTACTCGGCAGGTCACATCAAGATCGCGGAATACCTACAGATTCCTTATATTCCGGGTGCAGGCGAACTCTCGGTTTTTCTGGCCGCAGTGGCCGCCTCTTGCCTGGGTTTTCTCTGGTTTAACACCTATCCCGCTCAGATTTTTATGGGCGATATCGGTGCATTGGCCCTGGGCGGGGCCTTGGGCGTGGTTGCCGTCATCACCAAAAACGAGTTCCTTCTTGCGCTTTGCGGCGGAATTTTCGTACTAGAGGCGCTCTCGGTGATGGCTCAGGTGATTTCCTTCAAGATGACCGGCAAGCGGGTCTTCCGGATGGCACCCATCCACCACCATTTCGAACTCAAGGGCTGGCCTGAGCCCAAGGTGATCGTGCGGTTTTGGATCATCTCGATCCTTCTCGCTTTAGTGACTCTATCGACTCTCAAACTCAGGTAAGGATTTTCGGGAATTCGCGATGAGCAAGTTCAAGGGTAAGAAGGTCTTGATCGTAGGTTTCGGTCTGTCCGGCGTAGCGGCGGCCCGATACATGAATAAACAAGGCGCAAAAGTCACGGTCACGGACTTGAAGCAGCGCGCGGAGTTGAATGACTCTGTGAATGCTTGTGCGGAGTTGAAAATCGAGTACGAGCTGGGGCGCCACAATCCGGCCACCTTCTTGTCTTCCGATCTGATCATTGTCAGCCCGGGTGTTCCGTCGAACATCAAGCCTTTGGAAGACGCTCGCGCGGCCAATGTGCCGATCACGAACGAAATTGATCTGGCCGCTCAGGCCTTGCAGGTTCCCTTGATCTGCATCACGGGCACGAACGGCAAGACGACGACCACCACCCTGATTGGGGAAATGTTCAAAGCCGAGAATCGCACCCCCTTTGTGGGTGGAAATATCGGTAAGCCCTTGCTCGACAAGGTGACCGATGAAGTTCCGGCCGACGTGGTCGTTGGGGAAGTCTCCAGCTTCCAGCTGGAGTGGGTGGAGAAACTTGTTCCTGCGGTGGCCGTTTTCACCAACATGGAAGAAGACCACCTGGATCGCTACGCGATGATGGACGCCTACATCAACGCCAAGAAGCGCCTTTTGAACTGCTGCGATCGCAATAGCTATGTCGTTCTGAACTACGACTGCCCGATCGTTTCGGCTTTTGACCAGGAAACTTCCGGCAAGGTGATCTGGTTCACCAAGCGGAATCCGATGACCGTGGGCGGTGAGTTCGCCGAGAAATTTGTCGGCTGTTACTACAACTCCGCCACCCGTCAGGTGATCGGCAAATTCTCGGGCAAAGAGGAAGTCTACGACCTCTCGCAGCTTCGTCTTTTCGGAGACCATAACCGCGAGAACTTGATGGCCGCGATCTGCGCTGCTCGTGCCGTCGGGGTTACGCCTCGGTCCGTTCAGAACGTCATCAACACCTTCAAAGGTGTTCCGCATCGCCTGGAGTTCGTCCGTAAGAAAGACGGCGTGTTTTTCTTCAACGATTCCAAAGGAACGAACGTTCAAAGCGTCATGCGCGCTTTAGCGTCATTCAACAACAACCCCATCGTTTTGATCATGGGTGGCAAGGACAAGGGCGTCGAATTTGGGCCGCTCGTTCCTTACGTCCAGAAGCGCTGCAAGATGCTGATTTTGGTGGGAGAAGCCAAAGAGAAGATCAACCGCGCACTGGGTGACTACGCCGATACTTTCTTGGTCGGCACCTTTGAAGAAGCGGTGCTCTTGGCCTATCAAAAATCGCGTAGCGGCGACATCATCCTACTTTCCCCGGGATGCTCCAGCTTCGACATGTTCCGAAATTTTGAAGAACGTGGCGAGTACTTCAAGAAGTTGGTTACCCAGCTCTGAGTCCAGTTCGTCAGGCAAGGGACCGGTGTGAAAGCGCCAGTCACTTGACTCTATCCAAATCGTTGCGAGGCCCGGTATCCTAAAAGTCTAGGATGGCTGCGAACAACGAGAAGGATTCGGTGCTGGAAGATCTCTGTGAATGGCCCCCGCGGATGCCGCACGGGGTAGACTACGGCCTTTTGGCTGTGGTCGGCGCGATGGTGCTCTTTGGGCTCATCATGGTTTACAGCGCTTCCTTTATTTACGCTCAAGAACGAACGGGCGATGGCTTTGCTTTCATCAAGAAGCAACTCTTGGTCGCGTGTGCCGGCTTCGGCGCTCTCTACCTCGCGTGCAAAGTCAGCTACCGAAAGTGGGCGGATTGGTCGGGCTGGATCCTGATCGGCGCGATCGCGCTTTTGATTCTGGTCATGATCCCAGGGATCGGAAGTCGCGTGGGGGGCGCTCGTCGGTGGATCAACCTAGGCCTGTTTAATCTTCAGCCAGGCGAACTAGCGAAGTTCGCCGTTTTGATCTTTGTTTCGCGGCTTCTGGAGCGAAAAGAAGACAAGCTCGATCGTCTGATTCCGGGGATGGTGTCGCCTTACTTCTTGTCGCTGCCGGTGTTTTTGTTGCTCCTTGCGCAGCCTGATTTCGGAACGACGGCAGTCATTGCGGGAGTCGTTTTTCTTTTGGTGTTTCTGGCAGGGGTTCCCAAGCGCTTTTTATTTTCCACAGCCATTGTGGGTGGCGGAACAGCGGCGCTCCTCGTGCTCGGAACCGAATACCGTCGCGCGCGATTGGCTGCGTTCTTGGATCCGTGGAGCGATCCCGCAGGAAAGGGCTTTCAGATCATTCAGAGTCTGACTGGCCTTCACCACGGAAAAATCTTTGGAGCGGGTCTTGGGAACGGAAAAGAAAAGCTCTTTTACCTGCCTGAAGCTCACAATGATTTTATCTTCGCCGTGGTCGGGGAAGAACTGGGCTTCATCGGCGTTTGCGTGGTGGTTGCGGGCTACCTCTATTTCATCTACCGAGGCCTGAAAATCGGCTGGGATGTTTGGGAGCGATCGCGCGATCGCTTCGGGATGCTCTTAGCTTGCGGAATCACGCTGGCCTTGGGGCTTCAGGGCTTCGTGAATATGGCCGTGGTGCTGGGGCTAGTGCCCACCAAGGGACTCACGCTGCCGTTCATCAGCTACGGCGGCTCGGCTCTTTTGATCGATCTTTTTGCGGTGGGAATCCTACTCGGGATTGGCAGGGGCTCAGGGAGTGTGAGAGTCCGTTCATGACCATGGAGAAAAATCAGGGTTCAATGAAAGGGGAGCGCCGCCTCGTCGTTGCAGGCGGTGGTACCGGTGGCCACGTCTGGGCAGGCGTTGCGATTGCGGATGCTTGGCGTGACCTTCACGGCGAAAAAGCGCAGATTCTTTACGTCGGGGCCCGTGGCCAGATCGAAGAACGCTTGGTGCCGAAGTCGGGCTACCGGCTCGAGACGCTGGTGCTGGGCTCTTTGAAAGACGTGAGTCTCGCTCGAAAGCTCAAGACCTTCATTCAGCTTCCGCTCTCCCTTCTTCGTTCGGCTTGGATTTTACTCAGTGAACGGCCCGAGGTGGTTGTGGGTGTCGGAGGGTACTCTTCCGGCCCAGTGGTTCTGATGGCGCGCCTTTTGGGTTGGCTCTGGGGTGCTCGCGTCGGAATCCTCGAACAAAACGCCGTGCCCGGATTTACGAATGGGATCTTGGGCCGCTTTGCTCACCGCGTACTGGTCGCTTTCCCCGGAGTGGAGGCGAGCTTTCCTGCCGGAAAAGGAAAAGTGACGGGCAATCCGGTTCGAAACTCGTTAGTGCCGATGCCGTCGGCCGAGCGTGAGCCGTTTACGATCTTCATTTTCGGTGGAAGCTTAGGCGCCATGGGAATCAATACTTTGGTTCTCGATGCGATCCCTTTTCTCGCTGATCTCCTTCCGCGTCTTCGTTTCATTCATCAGACGGGTGAAAAGGACTATGAGCGGGTACGAGAAGGACACGCCCGCTTGAACACCGGTGCCCGGGTCGAGAAATTCATCTATGACATGCAGGACTGCTACCGGCAGGCGTCTTTGATCATCTGCCGTTCGGGTTCCTCGACTCTGTCCGAGATTGCGGCCGTGGGACGAGCGGCTGTTTTCGTTCCTTTTCCGTTTCACTCCGATCGCCAGCAGGAGCGAAATGCCCGTATTTTCACCGACCGAGGAGCAGGCAAACTCTTGCTTCAAAATCAGGCCAAGGGGCAGGATCTGGCCGAATTGATTCGGCAGCTCTACGGGCAACCGGCTGAGATCGGTCGTATGGAAGCGGAAGTGCGCCAGTTCCATCGGCCCGACGCCGCTCGCACGATTTTGGCGGAATTGTCTGTAGGATCGCGGTAAATCCGGATCTCATGTCGACCCTCAAAAAAAGGCAGCAAGTACGCCATCTCCATTTCGTCGGAATGGGTGGGATCGGCATGAGTGGGATTGCCGAAGTGTTTTTGAATCAGGGCTACCGGGTTTCGGGCTCGGACCTCTCTGAGTCGGATTCGGTTCAGCGATTGCGCAACTTGGGTGCCGAGGTCCACATCGGGCATCGAGCAGAAAATGTGCGGGACGCTCAGGTCGTGGTCATTTCTTCGGCCGTTCGACCGGATAACCCCGAAGTCCTAGAAGCTCGGAGCCGCCGCATTCCCGTCATTCCGCGGGCCGAGATGCTGGGCGAATTGATGCGTGGAAAGACCGGGATCGCCGTGGCGGGAAGTCATGGCAAGACCACGAGCACCTCCATGGTGGCAGCGATTCTTACCCAAGCGAGCTTGGACCCCACGGTCGTTGTGGGCGGAAAAGTGGATGCTTTGGGCGGTAATGCGAAGCTCGGGCAAGGCGACTGGGTCATTGCCGAAGCAGACGAAAGCGACGGAAGCTTTCTTCACCTTCCGGCTACGTTTGCCATCATTACCAACATTGATAACGATCACTTGGATCACTACGGAACGCTTCAGGCCATTGAGACAGCGTTCGTCGAATTTGTCGCACAACTTCCCTTTTACGGGCGAGCGGCTGTGAATGGGGATGATCCTGGAGTGCGGCGCTGTTTGTCGCGCTTCACAAAGCCCATCACCACTTTTGGATTTGAGTCTTCCAACGACTGGAGCGCTGAAGAGGTGGAGTCTTTGCCTTTTGGCTCGCGCTTTCAAGTCCGCTGCCGAGGTGAGCGTCTAGGCGCGGTTGAGATTCGGGTGCCGGGTCGACACAACGTCCTGAACGCGCTCGGTGCCCTGGCGATCGCCGACGCGATTGGAGTATCGTTTGAGGACGCGGTTTCGGGCCTAGCCAGTTACGGGGGCGTGAAAAGGCGCTTTGAAATTCGCTGGCGCGACGATGCTCGCAAGCAGATGGTCGTCGACGATTACGGGCATCACCCCACCGAAGTTCGCGCCACTCTGGCGGCCGCTCGGAGTGCTTGGGATGGGCGCATTGTGGCGGTATTTCAACCGCACCGCTACTCACGCACTTTGCATTGTCACGATGGGTTTCTCTCGGCATTTCAAGGGGCCGATGTTCTCCTTCTGACTGAAATTTACGCTGCCGGTGAAGAGCCCATTGAAGGCGTCTCGGGTGAAGCGCTGGCTCGGGAAGTTCGCGAGGCGATGCCGCAAACCTGTGAAGTTCATTTTGTGTCGGACTTAGATCAGGCGCTTTCTAAGCTTGGGCAGATCTCGCGTTCGGGAGATCTGATTCTTTGCATGGGCGCGGGCTCGATCACGCGCCTTCCGGACCGGGTGCCCGGAGTGCTTCGGGCATGAGTCTTCGCGCCTGGTGCGAGAAAAACGCAGCGCAATTCACGGGCGTCCTTCGTTTTGAAGAGCCTCTTTCTCGCCACACCTACTACCGAATTGGGGGACCGGCCGAACTCCTTGCGCAGCCTCGCACGCTTGAAGATCTCCAGTGGCTGCACCGAGCACTTCTTGAGACCGGTGTTCGAAGTTTTGTGCTGGGGTTTGGTTCGAATGTTTTGGCTCACGATGAAGGATTTCGCGGTGTGGTCATCGGAACGCGAAAACTAGATCTCACGATTACCGAGTTGGAGCCGGGCCTTGTTCGCACCGGCGCTGGAGTCGCGATTTCCTCTTTTCTTCGTCGTGCCTCCGAGCAGGGGTGGGGCGGGCTTGAGTTTTTGACCGGGATCCCAGGGTCAATTGGCGGTGCGGTGCGAATGAATGGCGGCACACATCTAGGCGAATCCTCATCAGCCCTGCAGTCGGTCGATGTCTTTTCACTGAAGAGCGGTCTCAGTCGCGAAGTCTCAGGCGAGGAGCTTCGGTTTCAGTACCGAAAGAATTTGTTCTTAGTTCCCGACGATCTCGTGGTCGGAGCCACTTGGCGTTACCGCGCAGCGCCTCCGGCCGAGGTCAAAGCGCTCATCGATTCGACCTTGGTGCGTCGAAAGGAAACTCAGCCCCTCGACGCGCCCTCCTGCGGCAGTGTTTTCAAGAATCCCATGGCTCACGGAATGCAAGCCTGGCAAGTCGTGGATCGCTTGGGGCTTCGAGGGCAGCGCATCGGAAATGCGCAGATCTCGTCGAAACACTCGAACTGGATTGTGAATTTGGGTGATGCCAAGGCATCCGATGTTCGGACTCTGATCGATCAGGTAAAACAGCGAGCAAAGGCTGAGCTAGGTATTTCCATGGAGGAGGAAGTGGTAGGACTCGGGCCATGAGCGATCTTCCTCGTCCAGCCTCGCTTCCGGTAGATGAATCCGTTCAGGTCAGTTCAAAGCTGCGTACTCCACCGGTACATACTCCGGGGACCGCGGGTGTGCGCTACGGAGGCTTTTGGATTCGCGCCGTCGCAAGCTTAATCGATAACGTCCTCGTCTTCCTGGTTGCTGTGATCCTGATCGTTTTACAGGGCTTGGGGACTCAGGGGGCGAGCCTCCGAACGATTCAGGGGCAGGTGGTCAGTCACCTCCTCACCTTGAGCATCAATTTTTTGTACTTCGGTTGGCTTCAGGGGAAATATCAGGGGACGCCGGGGAAGCGCCTCTTAGGCCTTCGCTTGGTGCGCTCCGATCTCGCGCCTGTGGAAGTTTCGCGAAGCATTGCTCGGTCCCTGGCCAGTATCGTGTCGGGCTTGGTTTTCGGCCTCGGTTACCTTTGGGCTGCGTTTGATTCGAAGAAGCGTTCCTGGCACGACCGAATGGCTGGAACTTTGGTCATCCGTGACCCTTGAGGGTGAAGCTCTGGTTTTAGACGCCGATATCGCAGCCCGGGCAGCAGGGATTTTCTGGTTGTTCATAGGGCAGGACGAAGTTCTCGTGGCTCAACACTTTCCAGCCACGAGATAAAATTCCAGTCCAAGCGGTTTTTGGGGTGGGTGGAGTGGTGGAGTAATCAAACCACCGGTCGTTGCTCGAGATCCCGCAGGCCGGGTCGGCGAGTTGTGCCGAAGTGGCGTTCAGTGGCAGCTCCCGCCACAGCAGCACGAGCGAGATGTGATATTTCGGGCCTTGGAAGTATTCGAGCTGAAGCGGGATGAGGCTCGAAGTGTCGAGCGCCACGGCTTCCGTTCCGCAGGCAAATCGCGAAGGATGCCAGCCGTCGTTATCGACCACGCTTCTCAGTCCTTTCCCGTCGGTGTCGAGTTTCAGAACCGCGCCGTCGTCTGAAAGAAGCGCGAACTGGTAGAGGCCGCTTCGCTCGCCGCTACCCAGTCTCAGTATGCTTTTGAAGCGAAGCGCGAAGTACTCCGTCAGAATCTGGTTCTGTTGATCCCGAAGGAGCTCGCCTGTGGCGGATGGGAACCCTGAAGAAAACAGGCGCGTGGGGACGTTGAGATGGCTAAAGAAGAGATCCACGTCCACTTTTTGGGAGCCGGCAAAAATTTCGGCTAAATTCCGAGGCTGAGACGACTGACCTGTCGGGCTTGCCGTGGGTGCAGGCGAGGGAAGGGCATGGAGCTCGGCAGCGAGTCCTTCGTTGTAATAGATGGGCTGGCCGCCGCCCAAGGGATCGCAGGAAACTTTGGCCATGTTGTAATCGAAGCGAGACTTCACCGCCGTCTTGGGCAAACTCTCAGTGTCAGCAGATTGCGACTGAGTGAGATCGGCCGGGGTTTGGCAAGCCGTGAGGCCAGCGCAAAGAAAAGCAGAAAGCACGGGACCGGTCCGGTAGGCACGCATGGGCTACTCCTGGGTTTTGAAATTGCGAGTTCAGGAAACTCCGCCCACGTGCCACTTCAGTGGAACCCGCATTCTTTAGAAATCTTAACGATCTTGATTCGATGCGTCAAGTATTTGGCGTGCTGGCCTTAATCCTGTCGGTAATCAATGACTTGGACTTTCTCGACCGGAACCCCAGCAGCTTTTGCCAGAGGTTCTTTCAGGTCTTTTGCGGTGCCCAGAACCAGAATCGAAAGCTGATCGGGATGGATGTGAGCTTTGACCGAAGCGTTCGCGGATTCCAGCGTAACGCGCGCCACTCCTTCGGCGTAATGCTTCATAAACCCTTCAGGCAGATCCAAAGCAATTTCCTGAATTCGGTTCTCGATTCTTTTTCGCGGAGTATTCAAGAGGAAGCCGGCGCCGTTGATCAGGCTCGTTTTGGCAAAGTCGAGCTCCTGAGGAGTGACTCCGCGGTCTCGCCATTCTTCGATCATCTTGAGGACGGTTTCGAGCGCAGCGGCCGTGTCTTTTGCAGCGGGAAACAAATAGAAGCGCCAGGAGCGCGGCTGGCGGCTGAACTTGACCGCAGAGTTTGCGCCGTAACTCCAGCCCCGCTTCGTTCGAATCTCGCTCATCAAGCGCGCTTGAAACGACCCGCCCCCAAAGACAAAGTTCGCGACATAGAAGTCGAAGAAGTCCGGCTCGTTCATTTTGAAGCCGATCTCCCCACCCAAGATCTGGGTCTGAGTCCGCTCTGGCTTGTCGACAATCACTAGGCGCCGCCCTGCTACTGCCTTCGGAGCCGCAACTCTCGGGGCGTCTTCCTTGCCGGGCCGTGACTTTTCGAGTGTCTTTGACCAAGCTTGGAGACGACCCAGGGCGCTTGAGTCGCCACTGGCTAGGATCGTGATCCTTCCGTCTCGAATCTGTGACTCGTAGTGACGGCGGACGTCCTGACTGTTCAGGCTCTCCAGGTCCTTTACTTTACCCATCACGGATTTTCCGTAAGGGTGAGCGGAAAACAAAAACTCGTCAAAGTGCCGTCCTGCCAGTGCTTGATCGCGGCCTTGCTCTTCGAGTAACGCCGAAATCAATTCGCCTTTGAGCTTCCTCATCTCTGACTCCGGGAATGCGGGCTGAGTCAGAATCTCGTTCACTAACGGGAGGAAGCGATCGAGTTGATGGCTTAAGACAGCGCCTCGAAAGACCACGGCCTCGCTTCGAGTTTCTTCCTCAAAGTGCGCGCCCATTTGGTCGAGCTCTTGGTCGAGCTGCTCTTTCGAGCGAACCTTCGTGCCCCGGAGGAGCATCTCGCCCATGAAGTTCGTCAACCCGGACTTTCCGGTCGGGTCTTCGACCGCGCCCCCGCGAACGAGGATGTTGAGGTAAACCAGCGGCAAAGTGTCGTCGGCTTCAAACTGAAGGTCGGCAGCGCGTGCGCCATCCATCCAGCCCAAGGCGAGGAGAACGAAGTAAGAGAGGATTCGCGTTTTCATTTGGGCGCTCCGATCACGACAGTCCGATTCTGATCTTGGAAGTACCGGCTCGCTGTCTTCCGAAGGGCTTCTGGGCCGGTTGCTAAAGTCCTTTGAAAGATATCGAGGGCTTTTTCGGCACCTCCGACTACGACTTCGTAGCGTCCAATGAAGGCGGCACGGGAATGGTTATTGTCGAGAGCAGCGTAGAATTGAAAGCTGAGCTGGTTTCGCGCGCGCTCAAGTTCAGCCTCACCTACGTTCTCAGTGGCGAGTCGCTTCAGCTCCTTCCGTAAGATCGCTTCTGCTTCAGGCGCTTTTCGGCCTTTCTGAAGATTCGCGCCGACGATGAAAAGGGTCGGATCTGCGCCGTCGATATCGGCACTGAATACTCCGTTCGCAACACCGGTTTCAACTAAAGCCCGCTGCAGACGGGCGCTCTTCCCATTAGTCAGGACCGACTGAATGAGCGAGAGCGCCGGTGAATCTTCGTGCGATTCGGACGGAATCCGGTATCCCACCAGAAGTTTCTCGACTTGAGTGGCGAGTTTCAGAGTCTTCCTTCGCGGCGCAGTTTGTGTGGGCTCCTCGGGAAGTGACTTCGGTTGCACTGGAGCCGCGGGGATTGATCCGTAATGGCGCTGCAAAGTGTCGTAGACTTGCTTCGGAGTAACATCTCCGGCGACCACGACTACCGCGTGATTTGGGGCGTAGTGAGCTTTGTAAAAAGCTTCGGCGTCTTTGGCGCTCATTCGGGCCAAATCTTCTTCATAGCCAATGACAGGCCAGTGATAGGGATGCTTCTGAAATGCGAGCCCGAAGAGCTCTTGGTAAAGAGTCCCGTCTGGGCTGTTCTCGGTCCTGAAGCGCCGCTCGTTTTGAACCACTTCACGCTCGGTCGAGAAAGACTTTTCATCAACCACGAGGTTAATCATTCGGTCAGCTTCCATCTCGGCGATCATCTCGAGTTTGTCGGAGGGAAGCTCTTGCGTGTAATCCGTGTAGTCCTGGCTGGTGCTTGCGTTGTAGTTTTCAGCGCCTGCGCGCTCCAAAGTCTCGTCGAATTTCCCTTCCGGGTACTTTTTCGTTCCTTTGAACATCATATGTTCAAAAAGATGAGCTAAGCCCGTGTAGCCCGGAGTCTCGTTCTTCGATCCCACATCGAACCACGTCTGATAGGCGAAAGTGGGTGAACTATGATCTTCCACGACGATCACTCGCAAGCCATTGCCGAGTTTGAATCGAGTGGCCTCGAGTTTTCCAGCTAAGTGGATCACTTCGGAGCCTGGAATTTTCTCAGGCTTTGGAACCGACGAGCACCCGGCCAAAAGGAGAGGAACTGCGAGCCAAACCAGCGGAAGGCGTTTCTGCATTCGCTCACTCTAGCAGGTGGCTGAGACAACGGGGAGCGCCTACCGTCAAAACTTCGACGCCAGGCGGTTTTTGCCTGCTTTTTGAGAATGATGCTACGCTTTCGGGATGATGCGGGAAGCGTCTGAAAGAAAACCGATGGAATGGAAGTCGGTGGTCATCCTGACGGGATCGGCCCTGGCAATGGTGGGTGTGGCCATTGGGCTTTACTTCGCGATGCGCTCGCCGCTCTTTATTCTTCGCGTAGTTGAAGTGGCGGACTTACCCGAGAATGCTCCGGTCGATGCTCAGGTGCTGACCGAGCTGGTTGATGTCCCGTTGGGTAAGTGGAATCTCTTTCTTCTCGATCTCGGGCCGGTCGAGCGCAGGTTGCGGGCTCATCCCTGGATCCGTGAGGCGAGTCTTCAAAAGCGTTTTCCCCAGACTCTCTCGGTCAGCGTCACTTTTCGACAGCCCAGTGCGCTCCTTCAATCCGAGCGCGGAAAGCTCAGCTACCTCGACCGTACTGGGGAAAGTTTCGGGCAAGTGAGCTTGTCTCGTCAGCCGGATCTTCCGCTCATCACGGGAATCCCCGCGCAAGAGCGCGACCGTTTGCAGCAGAGCCTTCGCTTGCTGGAGAAGTGGGAAGCATCTCCAGTAGGGAAGTTAGCTCAGGTCTCCTCACTCGATTTCGATGCCGAACAAGGCTTCCGAGTGTGGGTCACTTACCCACTTTTGCCCTCTTTGAAGAATCCTGACCCCTCGCGTGGCCGAGCGACTGTGAATTTAGGGGATGAGCCTGCCACTGAGCTCGATGCTCAGTTGGCGCGACTGGAGACCGTCTTCAGTCATTTATCCAAGAATGCAATCGCTGCTCGGCAGATCTGGGCGGATTCAGGGAAAAAAGTAGTTGTCAGGTTTACTCGAGGTTCTTAGAATTCCTTAGGCGGCAAATTTTGCCCGGATCCCATGGGGGGGATTGCCTGAATGTCCAACAAGAAGGACTTTGTTGTCGGCCTTGATATCGGAACTACCAAGATCTGCGCCATCGTGGGCGAAGTGATCGAAGCCGGGCCAAACCCGGTCATCGACATTATCGGGATCGGTACGGCTCCTTCGACCGGACTTCGTAAAGGGTGCGTGGTGAACATCGACTCAACGGTCGAGAGCATCACTAAAGCCATTGAAGAAGCTGAGTTGATGGCAGGAGTGGAGATTTCGCATGTGTATACCGGTATTGCCGGTGGCCACATCAAGTCGTTCAACTCCAATGGGATTGTCGCCATCAAGGATAAGGAAATTTCCGAGAGCGACATTCAACGCGTGATCGATGCGGCCAAAGCAGTCGCGATCCCCTTGGACCGTGAAGTCATCCACATCATTCCTCAGGAATACATTGTGGACGATCAGGACGGCATCCGTGACCCGATCGGCATGAGTGGCGTGCGCCTCGAAGCGAAAGTCCATATTGTGACCGGTGCGGTTTCGTCGGCTCAGAACATCATCAAGAGCGCAAACAAAGCGGGCTTGAATGTGGCTGAGATTTGCTTGGAGCCCATCGCTTCGAGTGAAGCCGTTCTGACTCAGGATGAAAAAGACCTCGGCGTGGTCCTGGTGGATATCGGTGGCGGTACTTCCGACATCGCGATCTTCAAGGAAGGCGCCCTGGTTCACACCAGTGTTCTGGCTCTCGGTGGCAATCACATCACGAACGACATCGCGGTGGGCCTGCGGACTCCGCAACCTGAAGCCGAGAAAATCAAGATCAAGTACGGCTGCGCATTGGCCTCGCTGATCAAGCCGGATGAGACGATCGAAGTTTCAGGCGTGGGTGGCCGTAAGTAGCGCGTCCTTTCTCGTCGCCTCTTGGCCGAGATCATCGAGCCCCGGGTCGAGGAAATGTTCTCGTTGATTCGTCGTGAAGTCGAAAAGTCCGGCTACCAGAACGTTCTTTCGGGCGGGATGGTCATTACGGGCGGCACCACGCTTCTGGAAGGAATGCCTGAGTTGGCCG
>JACCDM010115358.1_pt1 | contig 18879 bp, 15 predicted proteins | sample 7445851 | NCBI WGS metagenome assembly JACCDM01 (sample SAMN15323438, study PRJNA562643) | freshwater metagenome | isolation source: river surface water | place: USA:Blue River Watershed | collected 2017-08-16
GCGTTGAACCAATGTTCACGCGCCTTCATAATCATGTCCTTGGCGGCGGCGTCATCCATACCAGTGATTTCAATGAGTTCGTCAACAGCTAGGCCCGCAAGGTCATCACGGGTATGCACTTGGTTTTCTGCCAACTTTGCAATGTATTCCGTGGTGAGCCCTTCTAAGGAACGTAAATCTTGAGAAACCTCCTCAACGCGCTCCTCTTTGGCCAACTCCATCGTTAACAGAGAGTCACGTGCACGATTACGTAACTCGTTCACGGTGTCCTCATCAAACGCTTCGATCTCAAGCATCTCAGACAGAGGAACATACGCAACTTCTTCCAGCGAGTTAAAACCCTCTTCGATCAAAATGTCAGCAACTTCTTGATCGACGTCCAATTTATCCATAAACAATTGACGAACGACAACTGACTCTTTCTCGGATTTCTCGGCAGATTCTTCAGGGGTCATGATGTTAATTTGCCAACCGGTCAGTTCACTGGCTAAGCGCACGTTCTGACCACTACGGCCAATTGCAATAGCCAAGTTTTCTTCGTCGACAACCACATCCATCGCATGACGCTCTTCATCCACCACGATCGAAGACACTTGCGCGGGCGCCAAAGCGCCAATCACAAACTGGGCTGGGTCTTCTGACCAAAGCACGATGTCTACTGCCTCACCAGCAACTTCATTACGTACTGCTGTTACACGGGTACCGCGTACACCAACGCAGGTTCCGATCGGATCAATACGCTTGTCATGGGTAACAACAGCAATCTTGGCGCGAATGCCAGGATCACGCGCTGCACCCTTGATCTCCAGCAGTCGTTGCTCGATTTCAGGAACTTCGTTTTCGAATAATTTAATTAAAAAATCAGGGCAGGTTCTCGAAAGCTCAATCTGAGGACCGCGCGCTTCACGATCTACTTTCAAGATATAAGCACGAACACGATCACCCGAACGCAAGTTCTCTTTAGGAATCATTTGATCACGTCGCAATAAAGCTTCGACACGACCAGACTCGACAATCAAACCATTTTTATCGGCACGCTTTACCGTTCCGGTCATGATCTTCTCACCACGCTCGAGGTAGTCGTTCAGAATCTGCTCGCGCTCGGCATCACGAATGCGCTGCAGAATCACTTGCTTAGCCGCTTGTGCGCCAATTCGTCCGAATGCTAGGGATTCGGTTTGCTCTTCAATGAAGTCGCCCACTTCGATATCAGAGATTTGCTCTTTGGCTTCAAATTGGAGAATCTCTTTATCAGGCTCTTGTAAACCAGCCTCATCAGGCACCACCAACCAACGACGGAAGGTCTCGTACTCGCCATTATTGCGATCGATCGAAACCCGAATATCAACGTCTTCGGTGTAGCGTTTTTTGGTCGCCGATGCTAAAGCCAACTCGAGGGCTTCAAATACGATCTCACGATCAACATTCTTTTCACGTGCTAGGGCATCTGCCAACATGAGAACTTCACGACTCATGATTTTCTTCCTTTGAAATCAATAACAGGGACTAAACGAGCTTTTTCAACTTCCGACAAACCAAATTCCAGTTCAGCGGGAGATCCATCGCTCGCCTCAAATAACAAACTAAACTTCGCATCTGGCGAATTGCGCGAACCCGACTTCAGTCCTTGCAACACACCCTTAAAATTTTTTCTTCCACTCACAGCAACACGCAACTTCAATTCAATTTCAAGACCGGCAAAACGAACTAAGTCGTCTGCTGACTTAATCGGTCGATCAAGCCCTGGTGATGAAACTTCCAAACGCTCGTACGGCACGTTCTCAACCGCCAAGGTATAGGTCAACTGATGACTCACCTTCTCACAATCTTCGACCGTGATTAAGCGATCAAAATCTGGGTTCTCGATCGTGACACGCAACAAACCTCTACCCTCTCGTTCGATATCAACGAGCGAGTAGCCTAAATTGCTCACCTCGGCAGAAATAACCTGCTGCTCCTTCACGCAATCCCCAAAGCCAATATTCAAAAGCGTTCGGCAAAAAAAAATGGGCTTACAAGCCCATATTCTTAATTACCAGAACAGGCCAGCTTACGTTGATCTCAACATCAGCCGGTGTAGGAATAAGATTATACCTGAATCAGAAAATCCCTAGTCAAATCAGAAACTTTCGCCAGTGTTTCGGGGCTTACGTGGACCCTTAAACGGCTTGCCTTTACCCGGTCGACGTTGGCCATTTCCGGTTGGGGCGGGCGCAAAACCACTGGCATGATGGACTTTATGACCTTTACGACGCTGTGAGCCTGGTTTGCCAGACTTGCCACCATTCGGTTTTTGCCCAAAACCTCCACGACCACCATTACCATTTCCATTGCCCGACCTACCCTGTCCAGGCAAATGCGACGTACCTTGTCCATGGTGCGAGGCTAAGGTCAAAGCTTCTTTTGATCCCCAGTACGACACTGAGGTTTGCATTGGATCTGGCTGAAAATTAGGATCTAAGTTGGGATCCATCACTGGCGAGCGTCCTTGAGACTGACTCTTATCCTTGTTCATCGATTGCGGTAATTTCAGACCAGCAGAACGCATTAGCTGCCCCACCGTTTCGACTGGAACCTCTTCCCACTTACCGCGTCTTAAACGCGGTGGCAATGTAAAAAGGCCATACCGCGTCCGAATCAACCGTGACACCACATGACCAGTTGCTTCAAACATGCGACGGACTTCGCGATTGCGTCCTTCAGTTAGGGCAACCGAGTACCAGCGATTTGCACCATCACCACCGCCTTCGCTTAAACGCAAGAAACGTGCTTGACCATCATCAAGGGTAATTCCATTTTTTAGTAACTCACTCGACTCAGCCGATAGTTCACCCAAGATCCGCACAGCGTATTCGCGTTCCACTCCATAGCGGGGATGCATTAAGCGATTCGCCAACTCACCGGATGTTGTAAAGAGTAGTAAACCTTCGGTATTGAAATCCAGTCGACCAACCGCAATCCAGCGTCCTTGTCTGGGTTTTGGTAAGCGATCAAATACGCTTGGACGACCCTCTGGATCGGCTTGGCTCACAATCTCGCCCGCGGGCTTGTGATACAGAAGAACACGTGGTGGTTTGGTTGGTATTTTGCGATGAATAACTTTGCCGTTAATGCGCACCACATCGCTAGCGCCCACGCGCTGACCAATGTGTGCTGGCATGCTGTTAACCGATACCCGACCTTGAATAATTAAATCTTCCATCTCGCGTCGCGAACCCATACCCGCATCCGCAAGTACTTTGTGCAACTTAACGGTATCTTCATCTTCAGCGTCATCATCCAGACCATCAAGGTCGGACCAAACTTCGTCGCGCAAACTGAGGGGAAGTTCATCAACATTGGTAAATTGCAAACGCTCAAGATCAGTTAATGATTCGGTGTCGTCGTGCTCCTCGCTTCCCTCCTTGCGAGCACCGCGTTCGACACCAGCCTCATGCGAGATAACGGCAGGCTCTTCACTCGGCTTCACATCAGGAACTTCAGGAGCCTCTAAGGCTGCATCAAATTCACCGGACACTACAGAAGCAAATAAAGCCTCGGTCTCAGCGATCAACTGTGCGGACTGAGGGTGTTGTGAACTCGTACCTTCCGATGAGTGAGCAGACGAGTGATCTGAATCTCGGCGCTTATTTTTATTGAACTTGTTGTTGCGTGACTTATTGTTGAACTTATTAAAGCGTCGCGGGCCGCGCTCGCCGCGGTCTTTGCGTTGCTCTCCACCTCCCTCATTGGAGCTTGACTGATCATTGACTGAATCAGTGTTCAGATTCGTCAACGTTGAATCGTGATCAGGACTTGTCATTATTTTCAGTGTTATTGGATGATTCGAGTGGTATTACTGTCTCGACCGTTGCATCGGCATCGAACTCGATCACGGCCTGACCCAAAGCTTCAGCAGAAACTGAACCGTCTTCCAGCATGGGCAAACTTTGCAAATCTTTTAATCCCAAATCATCCAGAAATTGTTTGGTGGTGGCATATAAACCTGGTCGACCAATCGTTTCTTTGTGACCAACCACTTCAACCCAGCCACGATCTTCTAATTGGCGCATCACATTACTGCTCACCACGACACCACGTACTTCTTCAATCTCTCCGCGCGTAACGGGTTGACGATAGGCGATGATTGCTAGGGTCTCCATCACTGCCCGAGAATATTTGGGAGGTTTCTCGGGCGTTAAGCGATCCAAATACTCGCGCATATTAAGGCGACTCTGAAAACGCCAACCGGTTGCAATATTGACGAGCTCCATGCCCTTGTCTTGCCATTCTTTTTGTAGCTCAAACAAAATCTTCTGTAGATCCGCATTTGCAATCGGTGGATCGACAAATAGTCTCGAGAGCTCAGGAATCGTCAATGGCTCTTGAGCACAAATTAATGCGGTCTCAACGATCCGCTTATAGTGATTTGTATCCATACATTTACTGAAACAGGGCTAACCTGTCTAGAGGTTTATTCACAATCATCAATCTGGGTTGGAGTGTTATTTGGTTATCGCGGCCGGTCGCTCACGTCAGTTCTTTTTATGGAGCAGACCAGCAAGTCAAGCAAGTCAATTTGCTTTTGAAACAATTGCACCGCAATTTGTACCTTTTCAGCATTATAAGGGAGGGTCAATACAATAGCCATATGTCAAATTTCGCCGATTCCCAAGACCAAAATCCCCTTACACGCCGTAGCTTTCTTCAAGGTTTGGGTGCTTTGGGCGTCACCGGTCTATCGGGCTGTAGCCTCTTTAAAGAACGTCCTAAACCACCGGTTGTGGCATTGGTTCTTGGCTCGGGAGCAGCCCGTGGTTTTGCTCACATAGGAGTTATCAAAGCTCTTGAGGCACAAGGCATTCGGCCCAATGTGGTACTTGGTTCCAGTGCCGGAAGCGTAATTGCTGCTCTGTATGCCTCAGGATACTCAGGCCTTGAACTCAATCGCATCGGTTTAAATCTCGATGAAGCCGCCCTAGCCGATTGGGCTTACCCATTTGCGGGTCGTTTTGGTGGACTCATTAAAGGCGATGCCCTACAAAGCATGGTCAATCGCGAAGTACAAAACAGACCGATTGAACAAATGACCATGCCCCTTGGTATTGTTGCAACTGATTTGCAAAGCGGTAAAGGGATCTTATTTCGGCGCGGCGATACCGGTTTAGCAGTTCGGGCCTCGTGCGCCGTCCCCGGTATTTTTCAGCCTGCAGTAATTCAAGGTCGAGAATATGTTGATGGCGGTTTAGTCGCACCGGTACCAGTGCGTTACGCCCAAGAGATGGGTGCCAACTTTGTGATTGCGGTCAATATCTCATCGGATACCAGTTCATTTAATGCCAGCGGCACACTGGGTTTGCTGCAACAAACCATTAGCATCATGCAACAAAACATTAATCAGTATGAGTTAGCAAGGGCCGATATTGTGATCACTCCGCAGCTCAAACAAATGGGAAGTACTGACTTTCGGGCTCGCAATGCCGCAATCCTAGCGGGCGAGCTTGCAGCCCAAGAAAAAATTGCAGAGATTAAAGAGAAGCTAAAGAGGAATTAAAGATCGCGCGATTTGGTGCGCAACTTCTTTGCTTCCTGAATTAAAGCATTGCGCTCGGCATTGCTTAATTGATCGCTACCGTCTAAACGACGGGCACCATCGAAGCGTTTGTCCCAGTAACTGCTCGCCAGATCATCAACCCGAACAGCAGAACCTTTTGAAGGCGAATGAATAAACTTGTTATCGCCAACATAAATACCCACATGGGAAAAAGTTAAGCGCATGGTGTTGAAGAACACTAAATCACCTGGCTCTAATTCCTCACGGGTGATGGGCTTACCCACTTTGCTCATTTGCGATGACTTGGGTGGTAATAAGAATCCTAATTTATCGCGGAAGACAAAACGGACAAATCCACTAGCATCGAGACCTGATTGCGGCAAATCACCGTTCCAGCGATAACGCACACCAATCAATTGCATTGCTTCATTGATTAAGGCTTCTGTTTTAGCCGATACCGAATCAACGACTTGGTAAGTAAAACGTGCAAAGTATGAAGAGTTGTTATCGGGTCGGATTTCAGCGCGAGCTGGCTCTTTATCGGCAGTCTCTTGCGCAGTGGTTGCAGTGGTATTTGCAACAGATAAGGACGAGACAAAGCCCAAAACCACAATAGCTAAGAATTTAAAGGGCAAAAGGCCAACGTGCTTATCAATAGGCATGGGGGCGATTCTAGCAAAGCTTTGGGGAAAGGGAAAGCAGGAAAAACCAGCGAAGCAATCAATAACTCATTGATTCATATCGAATTAATTATTCAGGTCAGCTCAGCTGCCGTAAACAATGCCTTGGTATAAGGCTCTTTGGGGTCCTGAACCATGGCCTCGGTTTCACCATACTCGACCACCTCACCTGACTTTAAAACCATGAGCTCGTGCGACATGGCACGGATCACCGCTAGATCATGACTAATGATGAGGTATGCCAAGTTGTACTTCTTTTGCAACTGACTCAGTAAGGCCAAAACTTGTTTCTGAATCGAAACATCCAGTGCTGAAGTAGGCTCATCAAGAACCAAAATTTGGGGTTTTAAGATCAATGCGCGTGCAATTGCGATGCGCTGGCGCTGTCCGCCCGAGAACTCGTGCGGATAACGTTGCAAGGCTGAACGATCCAATCCCACTTCTCGCAGGATCTCAACCACGCGCGCTTCACGTTCTGCAGTTGATAACTGCGGTTGATGAATATCTAAACCTTCTGCGACGATCTCAAAGATCGTCATGCGTGGTGATAATGAACCAAATGGATCCTGAAAAATAACTTGCAAATGCGCACGCATCGCACGACGCTGTACTGCGGATAGCGTTTGCCAAACTTGATCCAATACTGTGACATCCCCATTCACTTGAGCGGTGGTCTCTCCGAGTAAACCAAGAACTGCCATCGCTAATGTTGTTTTACCGGAACCCGACTCACCAATCACACCAATCGTTTGACCCTGTCGCAAATTCAATTGCAAGGGTTTGAGAACCGTGTTGCGTTTTGCTTTGGTAAACCAATTGCGTAAACGTGAGCCGCCATTGGCAAAAGACGATTGCGGATAGGAGACACTCAAGTCGTTGACTTTGAGTAAAACCGGTGCCAGTGGAACTAATGGCAGCAAATCCCTTACTGGCTGACTGTGAACCAATTGCTCGGTATAGGGATTAGAGGGATGATTGAACACGGTTTCTGTATCTCCACATTCCACCAAACAACCTTGGTTGAGAACACCAACACGATGCGCAAAATGTTTGACGAGATTGAGATCATGGGTAATCAGCAAAATGGCCATACCGCCCCGATCACGCGCTTCTTCCTGCAAATCCTTTAATAGATCCAAAATCTGCAAACGCAAACTGACATCCAATGCGGTAGTGGGTTCATCGGCAATGAGTAAACGTGGTTTGCAAGCCAGCGCCATTGCAATCATGGCGCGCTGACGCTGCCCTCCCGAGAGTTGATGAGGGTATGCAAAGAAGCGTTCATGCGGCTCAGGAATGCCAGTTTTTTTCAGAAGCTCAATCGCGGTTTGTCGGCATTGTGCAAGCGGCATCAAGGGCTCGTGCACTTGTACTGCTTCAACGATTTGATTACCAATCGTATACAAGGGGTTTAGAGCAGTCATCGGCTCCTGAAAGATCATGGCAATCTCGCGTCCGCGTACTTCCCGAATGCGCTCCATCGATAAATCTAGGAGATTCTCGTCACGACCATCTTCACGACGCCATAGGATCTTGCCAGTAACTTGAGCCGCCTCGGGCTGCAGCCGCAGTGGTGCTAATGCGGATAAGGTTTTACCTGAACCTGACTCGCCCACCAAGGCAATGCGTTCACCGGGTTGAATATCAAGATCGAGTTCACGCACCGCAAATTTCTCACGTCGTCCACTGCCAAACGAAATCGAGAGCTTCTCGTAACGCAAGAGACTCATGCGCGCGCTCCCGTCAGTGGGTTACTTTTACGAGAATCAAACGCATCGCGTAATGCCTCTCCCATAAAAGTGAGTAGCAATAAAGTGCCGCCCAAGACCACAAAGGTCGATAAAGAAATCCACCATGCATCTAAATTACTCTTGCCCTGTGAAAGCAGTTCTCCCAAACTCGGTGTGCCGGGTGGTACGCCAAGCCCCAGAAAATCCAAACTGGTTAATGACAAAATTGCAGCGCTCATCCGAAAGGGCAAGAACGTGATCACAGGCGTCAAGCTATTCGGCAGAATGTGGCGCCACATGATTTGTGCATTGGTTAGTCCCAAGGCTTTTGCTGCGCGCACATACTCAAGTGCGCGATTACGGAAGAACTCTGCGCGCACATAGTCGGATAGTCCCATCCAACCAAAAGCGGCTAATAAAATAATCAGAAGTAAAACGCTTGGGTTAAAGATCGAAGCAAAAATAATTAAGAGATAAAGCTCGGGCATTGCCGACCAAATCTCAATCATGCGCTGTGTGATGAGGTCAAAGCGTCCTCCAAAGAATCCCATTAAGGCGCCTGTGAATACACCAATCACAACCCCAACAATCGTTAGAGCAATGCCGAAGAGGATGGAGAGACGAAAGCCATAAATTAGACGTGCTAATACATCGCGCCCACGATCATCGGTACCCAACCAATTCTCGGCCGATGGCGCAGCTGGATTCGGCTCTTTGGCAAAGTAATTGAGGGTCTCAAAGCTGTATGGAATCAGTGGATAAATGGCCCAATTAGATCCTTGCGTAATATTCTTTTTAATGTCGGGATCTAAATAATCCGTGCGCGTGGCAAAGTCACCACCAAAGACTGTCTCGGGATAATTTTGAACTAAGGGAAAGTAAAACTTCCCCTCGTAGCGAACGACTAGTGGTTTGTCATTGGCAATTAGCTCGGCACACAGACTGAGACCAAACAAGATCGAAGAAATCCACAAGCTGGCATAGCCCAAGCGATTGGATTTGAAGCGTAACCAACGGCTCAAGATCCACCCCCTGAGCCAAACTGGATGCGGGGATCAACTAACACATAGCAAAGATCAGAAATAAGTTTGGTTACTAAACCGATCAGTGTGAAGAGGTACAAGGTGCCAAATACAACCGGATAATCACGCCGCATGACCGCTTCGTACGACAACAATCCAAGGCCATCGAGCGAGAACAGGGTTTCAATTAGAAGCGAGCCCGCAAAGAAGGCGCCAATGAAAGCTGCAGGAAAACCAGTAATTAACGGGATTAAAGCGTTACGAAATACATGTTTCCACAACACTTTGTTCTCGCTCACACCTTTTGCTCGAGCAGTTAATACATATTGCTTACGAATCTCTTCCAAAAAAGAATTTTTGGTGAGCATCGTGATCACCGCAAAACTTCCCAGTACAGAGGCAGTAATAGGTAATACCAGATGCCATAAATAATCGAGCACTTTGCCGATGAGCGTTAATTCGTTCCAGTTATCGGATGTAAGTCCTCGCAGCGGAAAGATTTGCAAGAAACTACCGCCCCCAAACAAGACCAAAAGCAGAACGCCGAGAACGAAACCGGGAATGGCATATCCAACCAAAATCATGGTGCTAGTAACGCGGTCAAAACGCGTACCATCGCGAACTGCTTTCGCAATGCCCAGAGGTATCGACACCAAATAACTAATGAAGAAAGTCCATAAACCAATACTGATTGACACTGGCAGTTTTGAGACCACAAGATCCCAGACGCTTTTATGTTGGTAATAACTTTGCCCCAAATCAAATTGAGCAAAGCGCTTGAGCATCATGAAATACCGCTCAATCGCTGGCTTATCAAAACCGTATAACGCTTTGACCTGCTCCAATCTCTCGGCATCTACTCCTTGCCGTCCCCGATAAGTGGAACCACCACCGGATGACTCGCCTCCCACTGCAGCATCACCCTTGCCTCGCAACTCCAACATTAATTGCTCTACAGGGCCGCCCGGAACAAATTGCACCACCAAGAAAGTTAAGGTTAGAACTCCCAATAAAGTTGGGATCATTAATAAGATCCGCTTAATGATGTATGCAAAGATTTCAGAGTTCATTTGCGGGCCTCGTTTAACCACCAAGTCGATAAGATCCAAGACTCGGCAGAGTAATACAGCGGTGGATTGGGATAGCCCATTTCTTTTCGATACGCAATGCGATGCGTAGGACTATACCAATGCGGGACGACGTAATAACTATTCCACAACACGCGATCCAGTGAACGTGTAGCCGCTTGCAGTTGCTCGCGCGTATCGGCTTTCACAATTGCATCAATTAAGGCATCCACTACTGGGGATTGCACACCAATTACATTATCAGAACCTTTTTCTTTTGCAGCAGCACTACCAAAGCGGTCATAGAGTTCATTACCGGGGCTTTGCGTATCTGGAAAGCGAATGGTTGTCATATCAAAGTCGTAATCATCCATGCGCTTTTGATGCAAGGCGTAATCGCTGGTACGGATATCAACTTTAATTCCTAACTTTTCAAGATTACGGACATAAGCCGTCAAGATCCGCAGAAAAAATGGTCCATCTTCCACAATCTCAAAGCGGAAGATTTCGCCTTTGCTATTGCGCAAGGCACCATCACGATAGGTCCACCCTGCTTCGGCTAACAACTCCTTAGCTTTGCGCAAATTCGCTCTCAAACTACTTGGTGGCGCTGTACTCGGTGCAGGAGGCATTGCACCAAACACGGCTTCGGGCACATATTGAGGATATTTGGCTTGCAGTGGTTTAAGGAGCTTAAGTTCAGCTTCGGTTGGAACAGTTTCACCATCGTAGTTCGCACTCAAATCGCTGTTGGTGTAGTAACTATTAATCCGGCTGTATTGATCGTAGAACAATTGGCGGTTGAGCCACTGAAAATCCAGCGCATAGCCCATCGCTTTGCGAACCCGCACATCCTGAAAGATGGGTCTGCGCAAGTTCATCGCAAATCCTTGCATCCCTGCGCCGTTGTGATTTTGGAATGATTTTTTGATTAGCGTGCCGTTATTGAATTTTGGTCCAACGTAACTCTTAGCCCAATTCTTAGCGCGGTACTCGACAATCGCATCAAACTCTCCCGCCTTAAATGCCTCTAAGCGGACTGCGTCGTCACTGTAGAGTTTGTAAACAATCCGGTCAAAATTGAAGAAGCCCACCCGAACATTGACCTTATTGCCCCAATAGTTTGGGTTGCGTTTGTAAATCATCGACTTACCCGCGCGGTAGGATTCAATGATGTAGGGTCCGCTTCCAATCGGATGCTCAAAGGTGAGTTTGTCAAAGGGCGTTACTGAACCGTCTGCTTTCTTGCCCCAGTTCTTAGAAAAAACTGGTAAGCCACCAACCATCAAAGGCAGTTCGCTATTGCGCGTTTTGAAGTCAAACCGAATCACACGCTCTGAGACCACCACCGCTTGTTTAACATCCGCATAGATCGTGCGGTATTGCGGGTTTGCTAATTTACTCATTAGGGTATCAAAGCTGTGTTTGACATCCTCTGCCAGAATCGGTTTGCCATCCGAAAACTGTGCCTCAGGCCGAATCCGAAACGTTACCGACATTTGATCGGGTGCAACCTTAATATCTTCAGCAATCAATCCATAAACGCTTGAGACCTCATCGGCACTGCCAACCGCGAGTGACTCAAACATCAGCGCGCCAATCCCTGGGGCAGTTACTCCTCTTAAGGTAAAGGGATTGAACTTATCGAAACTGGTGCGCCGATCTGGATTGGGCAAAGTGAGGGTTCCGCCTCTGGGCGCACTGGGGTTCACATAATCAAAGTGTGCAAATCCATCGGCATATTTTGGTTTGCCATATTGCGCGATCCCTTGGGCGGCATACCCGAGGCTGGGTATCAAACTAAAAAAGCAAAGAAGATAAACCCCCCATCGTCTCACGGAGATCCCAAAAGGATGCCGATGATAACTGTCATAGCAACTATCACGGCAAGATAGGGGGGCGGGTCTTAGCATATGCAACAATTGTAGATAGCAAATCAATTTTGAAGTAAAGGACGAAATATGGCTTACTTAAGCGGTAAACGCATCCTCATTACCGGGCTTCTTTCCAACCGCTCCATCGCTTATGGGATCGCCAAGGCCTGCCAACGCGAAGGGGCTGAACTTGCATTTACCTACGTGGGTGAGCGCTTCAAAGACCGTATTACCGAGTTTGCTAAAGAGTTCAATAGCTCGCTCATTTTTGATTGCGATGTCGGTAGCGACGAACAAATTCAGGCGCTTTTTAAAGACCTTGCAAAATCATGGCCACAATTTGATGGCTTTGTCCATTCGATTGGCTTTGCCCCTCGGGAAGCCATCGCCGGTGATTTTTTGGAGGGCCTAAGTCGTGAAGCCTTCAAAATTGCACACGATATCTCTGCATATAGTTTTCCAGCCATGGCAAAAGAGGCTCTTCCCATGTTGCGCCCCAATGCTGCCTTACTCACACTCACCTATTTAGGTTCCATGCGTAATGTTCCCAACTACAACACCATGGGTTTGGCAAAAGCATCACTAGAGGCATCGGTACGTTATTTAGCCGGCTCACTTGGTCCCAAAGGAATTCGGGTGAATGGCATCTCCGCGGGGCCGATCAAAACTCTCGCTGCATCCGGTATCAAAGGGTTTGGCAAGATCTTGGAAGCCGTTGAGAAAACTGCACCCCTGCGTCGCAATGTTTCGATTGAAGATGTTGGTAATGCCGCATCCTTTTTACTCTCCGATCTCGCCAGCGGCATTACCGCAGAAATCATCTACGTTGATAACGGCTTTAGTCAGGTTGTCGGCGGAATGGACGAAGCTTAAGTCCTCATTTGGCGGAGAACACCTTGTCCTCCCCAGAAATACCCTTACGTGAGGCGCTCACGTATTGGCTAAAACTTGGTTTTATTAGTTTTGGTGGACCAACGGCGCAAATCGCCATGATGCATCAAGAGTTGGTGGATAAAAAACGATGGATCTCTGAGCGCCGCTTCTTGCATGCCCTTAACTACTGCATGCTTTTACCTGGGCCTGAAGCACAACAATTAGCAACCTATTTGGGTTGGCTTATGCACCGCACCTGGGGTGGGATTTTGGCAGGGACTTTATTTGTATTACCTTCCTTACTAATACTGATCCTACTGTCTTGGATTTATCTACAGTTTGGCAATAATCCAATCATTGCCGCACTCTTTTTTGGAATTAAACCTGCAGTGACGGCCATTGTGGTGGTGGCGGTGATACGAATTGCTAAACGCAGTATTCATCACAGCATTTTGGCGTGGCTTGCTTTTTTCTCTTTTGTTGCGATCTTTGTTTTTGATCTACCTTTTCCCCTCATCATTGTCAGCGCAGCGTTGCTTGGATTTTGGTTAGGACAACGAAAACCAGAGGTCTTTGATCATGCTCATCAGTCCGATCATGCTGCAAAGGGTGGATCAAACGAAAAAGCGATCATTGACGACCTCACTGCCCCACCACCGCATGCACGCTTTGACCGTTCCCGACAAGTCAAACAAATTAGTTTGGGGCTATTGCTCTGGTTAATCCCCATCGGTGTACTTGTGTTGATGGCGGGTTGGAAAACGCTCTACCCACAATTAGCATGGTTTTTTACCAAAGCCGCATTACTCACCTTCGGCGGTGCGTATGCAGTACTTCCATACGTTTATCAAGGCGCAGTTGAGCATTATCAGTGGCTCACCGCTGCACAAATGATTGATGGCTTGGCTTTAGGAGAAACCACTCCCGGTCCATTAATTATGATCGTTGCGTTTGTGGGTTTTGTAGCAGGCTTTACACACGATACTGTTTTAACCAATGCAGGATTTTTAGGAGGTGCGCTTGGCGCTTTCGTTGCAACTTGGTTTACTTTCTTACCATCCTTCTTATTTATCTTGATCGGCGCACCTTTTATTGAATCAACCCATGGCAATTTGCGCTTTACTGCACCCTTAACAGCAATTAGTGCTGCCGTGGTTGGTGTGATTGCTAATCTTGGACTCTTCTTTGCCTATCACGTTTTCTTTCCCAGTGGCGTATCTGCTGGCCCATCAATCATCTCGGTCATCATTTGTTTGATTTCTCTGGTGCTGTTGATTCGGCTGAAGTGGGGTGTCATCCCCACAATTATGTTGGCGGGTCTATTGGGCATTCTGTCACTCATTTTTTAGTCTAGTAAGCATTTGATTTGCTGGGTAAGATCGCATTTTTTGCCAATTCCAAACTTGGCATAATGGTGGGATGAGAATCGATCAAGCAACTCTCTCACACTTACAAGAATGGATTGGCAAAAGCGAGCGTTACGCTGATATTGTCACTGCTGCGCCCTATCGCGCCCTATCGGCAACCCTTGATCGCACCGATCCAAAACCTGAAGCTGGAGTCTTTCTACCTGAGCTTTGGCACTGGTTGTATTTCCTACCGCATGCGCAGCAATCTGAAATTGGGCCCGATGGTCATCCCAAGCGTGGCGGCTTCCTGCCTCCAGTTCCTCTGCCACGCAGAATGTGGGCAGGTGGTCGTTTACGTTGGGAACATGACTTAGTAATCGGCGATGCAATCGAGCGTGTTTCTACTATTAAGTCTGTAACTCACAAATCAGGACGAAGTGGTGATTTAATTTTTGTGTTGGTTGAACACCAGATTTTTAATGCCAAAGGTCTCGCCTTAGTGGAAGAGCATGACATTGTGTATCGCGCTGCACCGGCTCCCGATGAAAAACCACCAGAACCAACCCCTGCCCCAAGCGATGCGCAATGGAAAAAGATGATTCATCCGGATCCGGTTTTGCTGTTTCGATATTCAGCACTGACCTTCAATGGTCATCGCATTCATTACGATCGCAGTTATGTGACTCAAGAAGAGGGTTATCCGGGTTTGATTGTGCATGGCCCATTAATTGCAACATTGCTAGTGGATTTGATTCGTCAAAATAATCCAGCCAAGAAACTCAAATCGTTTGAGTTTCGGGCAATACGTCCTACCTTTGATATTCATCCAATGCAAGTCAATGCAGTCATCGATCAAGCAAGTGATCCGACAGGCAAAACCTTACGAGTTTGGGCGCAAGACCATGAAGGTTGGTTAACCATGCAAGCGAAAGCGGAGTTAGTTTAAATACCATGACACACTACTCTGCTGAACTGGCCCGCTTTGCGAGCGAGCTTCAATTTACGGATATTCCGCAAGATGTTATTCATCGAACCGAAGATTTATTAGTCGATTGGTTTGCATCGGCGATCGGCGGCAAAGGTGCAAAGCCCGTCGAGATCATGACTCAATTTGCTCAGTCGATGGGCCCCAATCAAGGTACAGCGTTGGCAGGAAGCTCAGAAATTCTTGTTTCACGCACTTCATCAAGCCCTTTTTTGGCCTGTTTAGCAAACGCTGCTGCATCGCATGTCGTTGAACAAGACGATGTACATAATGGCTCCGTGTTTCATCCAGGAACGATTGTTTTTCCAGCGGCTCTCGCTTGTGCTCAAGCAAAGCACCTTAGTGGTGAAGAGTTTTTAACAGCCGCGGTTGTGGGTTATGAAGTTGGTATTCGTGTTGGAGAATTTTTAGGTCGATCGCACTACAAGATCTTTCACACCACGGGTACTGCAGGAACACTGGCTGCTGCAGCAACGGTGGGTCGTCTACTCAAACTCAATCCAGAGCAAATGCTGCATGCATTTGGCTCAGCCGGCACACAATCGGCAGGACTTTGGGAGTTCTTGCGCGATGCTGCTGACTCCAAACAATTACACACTGCGCATGCCAGTGCGGTTGGCTTAATGTCAGCTTACATTGCCCAAGCCGGTTTTACGGGTGCCCAAAAAATCCTTGAGGGTAGCCAAGGTCTTGCTGCAGGTACATCGACTGATGCCAATCCCGCTAAATTGATTGATCGTCTTGGCGCGCGCTGGTGCATTGCCGAGACCTCCTTTAAATATCATGCGTCTTGCCGACACACCCATCCTGCGGCGGATGCCTTGTTACAGGTTTTACAAAAGTATTCCGTTAAAACCGAAGACATCGACAAAATCGAGAGCTTTGTTCATCAGGGCGCAATTGATGTTTTGGGTCCTGCAAGCATTCCAAGCACCTTGCATCAATCGAAGTTCTCGATGGGAACCGTACTTGCTTTGATTTGTAAATATCGCTTTGCGGGTCTAGAAGAGTTTGCGGGGCATTTTCAGGATCCCGAGATTTGCGCCTTACGCGATCGCGTAACCATGACCCTCGATACTGAAGTTGATTCGGCTTATCCACAGCGCTGGATTGGTAAGGTGAAGGTCTATTTAAAGAATGGTCAGATTCTAGATGGTCGCATTGATGAACCCAAAGGCGATCCTGGTAACACACTCACTCGTGCCGAGATCCAAGACAAGGCTCTGCGTCTTGCGGCATTTAGTCGTGGAGCAAGTGAAGCTGAAATGAACTCCGCCATTGATCTTCTCTTTGCGATTCGCTCCAGCAAATCTGTTCCATTCATTCTTCCCCACTAAATTCTCCAATCATGAATCTTCCCCACTCTCCCCTTGGTGATGCTGCCAGTTTTTTGTTTGTTCCTGCGACCCAACCTGAGCGCTATGGCAAAGCGTTAGCGAGTGGCGCACATGGGGTCATCATCGATTTGGAAGATGCAGTGGGTCATGACGACAAACCCAAAGCGCGCGAGCTTCTCAAAAATCATTGGTCGTCTCTATCAGTTGACGATAAAAAAAGAACCGTGATTCGGTGCAATGCTCCTGGTACCCCTTTTTATGCAGCAGACTTAGTACTTTTGCGTGAACTGCAGGCTAAATATTTGATGATCCCTAAAACAGAATCGCGTGATCACATCAATGGGGCTGCAGAAGAGCTACCCAATACTGCTTTTATTCCCATGATTGAAACTCCCCTGGGCTTAAAACATCTGGATGCGATTGCAGGTTCGCAACAGGTCTTACGCCTTGCACTTGGCAACCTAGATATGCAAGTTGAACTTGGAATTAGTTGCGATGAAAACGAGACTGAGTTAGATACGGCTCGATTCATGATGGTTCTGGCCTCCAAGCTTGCGCAAATTGCCCCGCCAATTGATGGGGTTACTCCAGCCACGAATGATGAAGCCAAAATTTTTGCACATGCACAAAAAGCAAAGCGTTTTGGCTTTGGAGCCAAACTTTGCATTCATCCCAAACAAATACCCATTGTGAAACAAGCATTTACCCCAACAGCCGAGGAGATTGACTGGGCCAAACGGGTTATTGAGGCCGACAAAAACTCGGGCGGCCAAGCTGCCAAAGTGGATGGAAAAATGATTGATCGTCCCGTTGTGATGCTAGCTCGTCGTATCTTGGCTTGGGCTGGCAACCCCTAAGTTTTGAACAACAAAAACATGGCAAAATAGCCGCTGCTTTCCCCTTTTGGAGATTCGTGAATGAACTTAAAAAAATCATTAAATGCATTATTTGTTGCAGTTGCTGGCGCTAGCTTATTGGCCACTGGCACTGTTCAAGCGCAAGCGCAAAAATATCCAGATAAGCCCATTAGCTTAATTGTTCCTTTTGCTGCTGGCGGTCCCACTGACACCATCGCCCGTCTTTTGGCAACTCAAATGGGTAAATCGCTAGGGCAAACAGTCGTTGTTGAAAACGTTGCTGGTGCTGGTGGTACTGTTGCTTCGGCAAAAGTTGCCAAATCCAAACCCGATGGCTACACGATTTATATCCATCACATGGGCATGGCAACAGCACAAGCTCTATACGACAAGCTTCCCTATGACCCCCTAAAAGATTTTGAATACATCGGTCAAGTTGCCGATGTGCCGATGGTTCTTTTGGGTCGTAAAAATTTTCCGCCCAACAACTTCAAAGAACTTGAGGCATATATTCGTACCAACAAAGATAAAGTCACCATGGCCAATGCTGGTCCAGGTGCCGTATCTCAATTGTGCGGCTTGATTTTCCAAAGCAGATTAGGTGTTCGTGTCACGACCGTTCCTTATAAAGGTACAGGCCCAGCATTAACCGATCTCGTTGGTGGTCAAGTTGATATTTTGTGCGACCAAACTACTCAAACCATTCCTTTCATTAAAGAAGGTAAGGTTAAGGTTTATGGTGTAACAACACCAAAACGTTTGTCTGCGCTTCCCAATGTTCCCACCTTGGATGAACAGGGATTAAAAGGTTTTGATGTAAAAGTGTGGCATGGTATTTATGCACCTCTCGGAACTCCAAAACCAATCCTTGAAAAACTCAATGCTGCCTTAAAGAAAGCATTGACCGATCCTGAACTCAAGGCTCGTTTAGATTCCTCAAACATTGATATCGTTCCAGTATCCAAACAAAATGGTGATTCTCTGAAGGCTCACCTCGATGCCGAGATCAATCGTTGGGGTCCGATCATTCGTAAAGCAAATATTCCTGATTAATATTTGTTTCTTCGATGAACAAACAAGGCCGGTGAATACCGGCCTTTTTCTTTATTAAAAATTGGTTTATGGGTTTATATCTATAAACCCAATACTTGTTTACCCAAACATCCGCCCGCCTTTGCGGCGAGACATAACGCTTGCATCGATACTCCAATCCGAGTCCGAACGAGGTTCTGGCCTACCCCATAGAATCCAGCGAATACTAATGGTGATTGCCCACACCGCCAAGAATGGGTCAAGCAAGTAATCCCATAAAGTAGTCGACTCATGCCAATGAATCGACCATGCGATTACAGCCAGCGAGATAATCAAAGTCTCCCAGGAGTTACGGGTGAAGAAATAAATCGCGGCGATGACTAGAACTGCACCGACGAATATCATCGATTGATATCCCCAAGCATAGGGGTCAAACATCGTCAATCCCAATGCAAAGGGATAAAACAGGATTGCGATAGCTGCAATCAAAATGGGGGTGCCGCTGGCAATCCTGAATGCGCCGATACCGGTCCACGTGAA
>JACCDM010673187.1_pt1 | contig 18840 bp, 17 predicted proteins | sample 7445851 | NCBI WGS metagenome assembly JACCDM01 (sample SAMN15323438, study PRJNA562643) | freshwater metagenome | isolation source: river surface water | place: USA:Blue River Watershed | collected 2017-08-16
CATTGCAGTGCCAATGAGCGACGCGCCGATGAAGCAAGCAGAGATGTGGAGTCATGGCTTAAATGCCAATACATGCGAGAGCATTTAGGCGAAGATTTCAGCGGAACAGTTTCTGCAGTGACCACATTTGGTGTGTTTGTGACTCTTGATGCAATGTTTGTCGAGGGGCTTATTCACATCACCGAACTAGGCGGCGACTATTTCAAGTTTGACGAAGTCAGGCAGGAACTGCGAGGGGAAAGAACTGGTATACGTTATGCCATTGGTGCGAGAGTTCGTGTGCAGGTGAGCCGAGTCGATTTAGATGGTAGAAAAATTGATTTTCGCTGGGTGCAGGATGATGCGATACAAAGCTTTGACAACTCGAGCAGAAAAAACAAATCAACTGAATCAGTTTCTCCGAAAACACCAAATTTTAAAAAATCAATTACTCGTCCCGGTTCATCTGGTCCTGGTAAGCGCGGTGCTAAAGTAGCTTCATCAAAGGCGGTCAAATCCGCTAAGAAAGTCAAAAAGCGGTAAATACATTTCACGGGAGAATTCAATTGAATCAAGAAAAAATTGCCATCGTTACTGGCGCTGGAACTGGCGTGGGTAAATCTGCCGTACTTGCGCTTAACACTGCAGGGTGGAAAGTTGTTCTTGCAGGTCGCCGTGAGCAACCCTTAAATGATGTGGCTTCGTTGTCTTCCCATCAAGGCAATTGCCTTGTCGTTCCAACCGATGTTGCCGATCCGGCTTCCGTGAGAAAGCTATTTGATACGGTTGTTGATAAATGGGGTCGTGTTGATTTGTTATTCAACAACGCAGGAGTAAGTGCACCGCCTGTGCCATTAGATGAACTCACTATAGAGCAATGGCGCAACGTTGTTGACATTAACTTAAATGGCATGTTTTTTTGTTTGCAACAAGCATTCAGAGTCATGAAAAACCAAAACCCAATGGGGGGGCGAATCATCAATAATGGTTCTATTTCTGCAACTGCTCCAAGGCCCAACTCCATTGCCTATACAGCTACAAAGCACGCAGTGACTGGATTGACTAAAACTGCATCACTAGATGGCCGTAAATTTCAAATAGCTGTAGGTCAAATCGACATTGGTAATGCCGAAACTGAAATGGCGGCTGTCATGGCCAAAGGTGTGCCTCAAGCGAATGGTGATATTCGTCCAGAACCTTTGATGGACGTGTCTCACGTTGGAAGTTCTGTTCTTTACATGGCAGCGTTACCTTTGTCAGCCAATGTGCTGTTTCACACAGTCATGGCTACAAACATGCCGTTTGTCGGAAGAGGTTAAAAGCGCTCTATGCCGAGTCCTTTGAGGTCTACCTCACAGCCTCGGCCTGACACCATATCCGCGATGGCTCTGGCACTCCCGCAACTAGATGCCCATCCATGGTTTCCATGCCCTGTGTTGAGCCATACGCCAGGTATTCCAGAGTGACCGAGTATGGGCAAACCGTCCGTCAGCATATCCCTGGCACCACGCCATACTTGGACGGCCTCGTGTGTTTTAGCCGCACCAGGAAACCAATCATTGAGCGTTTTGTAGAGTAGCTGTACACAATCATTAGCAGGTTTTTTGTTGTGTCCAATCTCTGTCAAGCCACTTACTCTGATACGTTGTCCAGTTCTTGCGATTGAGATATTGTGCTTAGCATCAACAATACCGAATACAGGCGCATCTATATGCTCACGAACTGCCGCACTTAATGAATATCCATACACTGCCAAAGATGGCAAATGCACAGGCAAATACTTGAGAATGGATTTACTGTGTATGCCCGCGCAAACGACTATGTGGTCGAAATCTTCTCTAGGTTGGTTCGTTACTTGAATTTGTTTGGGAGATGCCGATGACAAAGGCAAAATTTCTTGACCCGTTCTGAAATCTACACCCATCTGAGCTGCTTGCTGTTTGGCCAGTAATGCGAATTGTCGGCAATTGGCTACTTCGTCATTGGGAAAAAGAATTGAACCAAAAAATGGCACCTCGTCTGATAAAGCAGGCTCAAGTGTTCGGGTTTCTAATGGGTCTAGCTTTTTGAATGCAATACCATTCGCAGTCATTGAATCTAATTGAAGCTGAAATTGCTTCATCTCTTTTTCCTGACGACAAATCAATAAGCTCCCTTTGCTAAGTTCAAATTGAAACCCATATTGTTCTGACATTCCCTTCATTACTTCCTGGCTGTAAAAAGCCAATCTTTGTAAGGATTCAACTTTAAATTTGTAATCAGAATGCGAGCAAGCCAAAGACCACTGCCAAAGCCATTTGAGTGGAATATTTTTAAGCCCATGGTATGAATAAGCTTCAGAACCCAGCATCATTTTGCTTATCACCTTGGCGGCAATTCCAGGGGCCGTCCAAGTGTGAATCATTCCTGGCCCAATGAATCCCGAGGTTGCAAAACTCGCTTCTTGAGCAATACCCGTGTTTTTTTCATAAACAACAACATCGTGTCCGTGTGACACGAGCTCCAGGGCGGTTGTCACGCCAACGATACCGGCTCCAATCACAGCAATTCTCATAAGTTCAAACCAAAGTAGCCATTTTTTGCAAGGGTAAGAGGTGCAATTGTGTTAGAATCTACTGGCTTTGGGTATCTAATTGATGCAAATCAATGACCAAAGTAAATCTCAAGCCAGTTCATTAAAGGTGTTTTCACTCACAGAGTTTATCTGAGTAGTGGAGATGGCGAGCTGGTTTCATGACTCAACCTTTGGAGAAATATATGTCTGTCACTATGCGTGAAATGCTGGAAGCCGGAGTTCACTTTGGCCACCAAACACGTTTTTGGAATCCTAAGATGGCGCCTTTCATATTTGGGCACCGCAACAAGATTCATATTATCAATCTTGAAAAAACATTGCCTTTATTTCAAGATGCAATGAAATTCGCTAAGCAGTTGTCTGCTAATCGTGGAAATATCTTGATGGTCGGCACTAAGCGGCAAGCACGAGAAATCATTGCTTCCGAGGCTGCCAGAGCCGGCGTTCCTTATGTAGACCAACGTTGGTTGGGCGGAATGCTCACAAATTTCAAGACTGTCAAAACCTCCATCAAGCGTTTGAAAGACATGAAAGCCCAGCAAGAAATCGGCTTGGATGCAATGTCTAAAAAAGAGCAACTCATGTTCATGCGTGAACTCGAGAAGTTAGAAAAAGATATTGGCGGTATTCAAGACATGGTTACTTTGCCAGATGCAATTTTTGTGATTGATGTTGGATTCCACAAAATCGCGATCGCAGAAGCCAAAAAATTGGGCATTCCATTGATTGGTGTGGTGGATTCAAACCATTCACCTGAAGGTATTGATTACGTTATCCCTGGTAACGACGACTCCTCTAAAGCTGTTACTTTGTACGCCCGAGGCATTGCTGATGCCATTCTCGAAGGCCGTGCAAATGCAGTAAATGATGTTGTCAAAGCTGTCACTGAAGGCGATGACGAGTTTGTTGAAGTTGATGCAAACGAGCAAGCTTAAGCTTGCTCAACATCGAAAAGGGGCTTGAGTGCCCCTTTTTTGTAGTTTTTTCAATTGTTTGAAATTTAGGAATTAACAGGAGTTTTCATGGCGAATATCACAGCAGGTATGGTTGCTGAGTTACGTGCAAAGACAGATGCACCAATGATGGAGTGCAAAAAAGCCTTGACCGAAGCTGAAGGAGATATGGTCAAAGCAGAAGAGTTACTGCGCGTTAAGTTGGGCAGTAAAGCAAGCAAAGCTTCTGCTCGCGTCACGGCAGAAGGCGTTATCACTATTGCTACTCACGGCAAAAGCGGTGCTATTTTGGAAGTGAACTGTGAAACAGATTTTGTGACCAAGAACGATAGTTTTTTGGCCTTATCTAACGGAGCTGCCGCTTTAATTGCTAGCCACAAGCCGGCTGATATCAATGCGCTTTCTGCTTTGGCGTACTCGCAAGACGGATTTGGTCCAACCCTGGAAGATGTGCGCAAGGGTTTGATTGGCAAGATCGGTGAAAACATGAGTTTCAGACGCTTTCACTATTTCGATGGAAGCAATCAAATTGCTTCTTATTTGCATGGCACCCGCATTGGTGTTGTTGTTGAATTCAATGGTGAAGAATCTGCTGCTCGCGATGTTGCAATGCATATTGCTGCCATGAAACCCGTGTCATTGACAAGTGCAGATGTTCCCGCTGAATTGATTGAGCGCGAGCGCTCTGTTGCAACTGCAAAAGCCGCAGAGTCTGGCAAGCCTGCTGATATCGCATCAAAAATGATTGAAGGCGCGGTTCAAAAATATTTGAAAGAAGTCTCTTTGTTTAACCAACCCTTTGTCAAGAATGACAAGCAAACGGTTGAGCAGATGCTTACAGCCGCCAAAACATCTGTTAAATCTTTCACCATCTATGTAGTGGGTGAAGGCATTGAGCGAAAAGTGGATGACTTTGCCGCAGAGGTTGCTGCGCAGGTGGCAGCGGCAAAACAAACCGCATGACCTTTTTGAACGGGGACTATTTAGTCCCCTTTTTTTTAAGTCTCATACCAAAACACAAACGGAGAATCGAATGACATCAACGCCTCATCCAGCTTATAAAAGAATTTTGCTTAAATTATCTGGTGAAGCATTGATGGGTGATGACGCTTTTGGCATCAATCGAAATACCATTGTCCGAATGGTTGAGGAAATTGCAGAAATTACACACCTAGGCGTTGAGGTAGCGGTAGTGATTGGTGGCGGAAATATTTTTCGCGGCGTAGCAGGCGGTTCTGTGGGAATGGACAGGGCAACCGCTGATTACATGGGCATGCTTGCAACTGTCATGAATGCGCTTGCTCTTGCAGACACCATGAACAAAGCGGGTCTGGTGGCTCGCGTCATGTCTGCGATTGGGATTGAGCAAGTTGTAGAGCCTTATGTGCGTCCTAAAGCGCTTCAATATCTGGAAGAAGGAAAGGTGGTTATTTTTGCTGCCGGAACCGGAAACCCATTCTTTACAACTGATACCGCTGCAGCGCTGCGGGGGGCGGAAATTGGAGCCGCAATGGTTCTAAAGGCGACAAAAGTTGACGGTGTATATTCGGCTGACCCTAAAAAAGACCCGCACGCTACCAAATTCAGCAAAATCAGTTTTGATGATGCTATTCAAGGAAACTTGGGAATCATGGACGCAACAGCGTTTGCATTGTGTAGAGACCAGAAACTGCCAATCACAGTGTTCTCCATATTTAAATCAGGTGCCTTGAAGCGGGTCGTTATGGGTGAAGATGAAGGAACTTTGGTTTTTGCATCATAGTACTGAGTGAATTCGAGGGAGAAACAATGTCCAGCATCAACGAAATTAAATCAAACAGCGAACAGAAGATGGGTCAGTCTATTGCGGCCTTCACGAACAGCTTGAGCAAAATCAGAACAGGTCGAGCTAACCCCGGGTTGCTTGATTCCATCATGGTTGAATATTATGGAAACCCAACGCCGTTGAGCCAAGTGGCTAATGTGTCATTGTTGGATGCACGAACCATCAGCGTTCAACCTTGGGAAAAAGGGTTAGGCCCCAAAATTGAAAAAGCAATCCGTGAAAGCGATTTAGGCTTGAATCCATCGTCTATGGGTGACTTGATTCGGGTTCCAATGCCTCCTATGACCGAAGAGCGACGAAAAGAGATGACCAAGATTGTCAGAACTGAAGGCGAGAACGCGAAGGTCGCTGTTAGAAATCTTCGCCGGGACGCGAATGAAGCAGTGAAGAAAATGGTTAAGGAAAAACTCGCATCTGAAGACGAGCAAAAGCGTGCTGAGGCTGATATTCAAAAATTCACAGATAAGCACATTGCAGATATAGATAAATTGATTGCTGGTAAAGAGCAAGAGATCATGGCTGTTTGATTGAAAACCATGCTAAAGCAACGCATCATCACTGCAGTCTTGCTTTTACTGGTTTTTTTACCTGCTTTATTTTCATCTCAACCCGAGTGGTTGGCAGGTTTAGGTTTGATTCTGATCATCGCTGCTGCATGGGAGTGGGGTAGGCTAAACGGTTTGGGTTTTATCCAATCTTTCACATTAAGCGCGTGTTGTGTTGCTATTGGGGTTTCCTTGTGGTTATTGGGCGTTGCCGGTAAACAGACCTTAACTTTTTGGTTTTCTATTTCAGTTTTCTGGGTATTCGTCACCGTGTATTTCTTTAAGAACGGCATGGATAGTTGGCAGAATATTCACTTTGCTTTAAGAAATGGTGTCGGTGTTGTGGTGCTCACCGGAACCGGTTTGGCTTTATACCAGGCCAAATTGATTGGTACTTCTTTTTTAACTTCAACTCTCATGCTTGTATGGGTGGCAGACATAGCTGCTTTTTTTTCAGGAAGGCGTTGGGGGAGAAATAAATTAGCTCCTCATATCAGCCCAGGTAAAAGCATTGAAGGTTTATTGGGTGGAATCCTAGGCGTATGGTGCTTAGCCTTTGTGTGGATGACCTCGGTTCATTGGTTTCCTGAAATGAATGACAATATTTTCAATCGTTTGTACGTTCATGGTTGGCCAGTGTTGCTGGTGGGGTTGACATTTTTGACTGTCATGAGTGCGATGGGAGATTTATTTGAATCCTTGATCAAACGCTCAGCAGGAGTGAAAGATAGCAGTCAGTTGCTTCCCGGACACGGTGGTGTATTGGATCGACTTGATGCTTTGCTTCCTGTCTTGCCTTTGGCAGTTCTTCTCTCTCATTTTCAAGTGCCATGAAAAATAGAATTTCTGTTTTGGGATCAACCGGTTCAATTGGAGTCAATACGCTTGATGTTATTGCCAGGCATCGAGATCAATTTTCAATATTCGCATTGACTGGTGCTACTCAAGTGGATTTGCTGTTTCAGCAATGTGTCAGTTTCAAGCCTGATTTTGCGGTCATGGTTGATTCAGCTGCAGCAAAATTGTTGGAAGAAAAATTAGCTAATGAAAATATTCCGACTCGCGTATTGAGCGGACCGGAAGCGTTGGTAAAGGTCGCCAGTGATGAACGTGTTGATACCGTCATGGCTGCCATTGTGGGTGCTGCTGGACTTCCATCTTGTATGGCAGCTGCAAAGTCAGGTAAGCGCTTATTGCTCGCCAACAAAGAGGCCTTGGTGGTGGGTGCTGAGTTGTTTATGGAAGCGGTGATTGCCGGTAACGCAAAGTTGCTTCCCATCGATAGTGAGCATTCCGCCATCTTCCAGTCCTTGCCGGAAAACCAGCAATCTTGGAAGCACGTAGTCAACAAAATTATCTTGACTGCTTCAGGCGGTCCTTTCAGACAGAAACCATGGCAAGATTTAAAAAATGTCACCCCGCAGGAGGCATGTGCGCACCCTAATTGGGTAATGGGTAAGAAAATTTCTGTCGATTCCGCAACCATGATGAACAAAGCGCTTGAGGTGATTGAGGCTAAGTTCTTATTTGGTATGAACCCATCACAGATTGAAGTCATCATTCATCCGCAAAGCATTGTTCACTCTATGGTTGAATTTATCGACGGATCTATCGTTGCGCAACTTGGCACCCCCGACATGCGCATGCCCATCTCTTATGGGCTTGCTTGGCCAAATAGAATCTCAAGCGGCGCTGGGCACATAGATTTTCGGCAATCTTCGCAGATGAGTTTTGAGTCTATGGATTCAGATGAGCATCAACGCCGCTTTCCTGGACTTAAATTGGCATGGGAAGCGCTCTCTGCTTCCTCTGGCATGACAGCTGTTTTAAATGCGGCCAATGAAGTTGCGGTGGATTTGTTTCTGGAGCAACGCATCCGATTTGATCAAATACATGCGGTTAATCTTGCTGCGCTCTCATTAACTGCGCCCAAACAACCGAAAAATCTTGAAGATTTACTGAATATAGATTCAGAAACAAGAGTAAAAGCATTTGAAATTGCTAAAAAACTGCTTTAATTAAATTGAAAAAGTTTTACAAAACTGGCGCTTTTTATTTCAGGGTTTGCCTGATGTATTATCAGGTATTGAGTTAATCAAATGTTGTCATTTTGCACACGAAACGGACAGCGCATTCACAGTCTTTCTTTGGTTTGAGTCCAAAACTTGAAGCAATTTTTTCAAATCTGGTTACACAGATAAAACACTAACTTACTTATGAAATATTTTTCTCTTCCCGGCTTGTTGAATATTGCTAAGACATTATTGGTTTGTTTCTGTCTGGTACAAGCAGCTATAGCTGTTGAACCCTTTCAGGTTCAAGATATCAGAATGGAGGGTTTACAACGCGTAGAGCCTGGAAACATTCTCGCGACATTACCTTTCAAGGTGGGAGATAACTACACCGATGACAAGGGAACGCTGGCGATCAGAAATTTATTTGCTTTAGGGCTATTCAAGGACGTCAGAATCGAGCTCAAGGGCAATGTCGTAATCGTTGTGGTGGAAGAGCGTCCCTTGATTTCTTCTGTGAATTTTGTCGGTATCAAAGAGTTTGATAAAGACACGCTAAAAAAAGCTTTGAAAGATATTGGACTTTCCGAGGGGCGACCTTACGACAAAGCTTTGACAGACAGAGCCGAGCAAGAGTTGAAGCGGCAATACATCAATCGAAGTTTGTATGCTGCAGAAATCATTACAACTGTTGCTCCTTCAGATCGAAATAAAGTTAACCTTAACTTCACTGTGATAGAGGGTGATATTTCTAAAATCAAGGAATTTAAAATAGTCGGTAATAAGGCATTTGATCAATCAACCATCATGGATCAAATGGATTTGTCAGAGCCAAACTATATGTCTTGGTACACGAAATCTGATCGCTATTCTCAAGCCAAATTGAATGCTGATTTAGAAAATATAAGATCTTTTTACCTCTCTAGAGGCTATCTTGAATTCAGAGTTGAGTCTACCCAAGTTGCTATTTCGCCGAATAAACAAGATATCAGTATCACAATCAATATCACTGAAGGTTCTCGATTTGTTGTCAGTGCCGTTGAGCTTGAAGGTTTTTATTTAGGACGAGACAACGAGTTCAAATCACTCGTGACCATCAAGCCGGGATTGGCATACAACATCACTGATATTGTTGATACCTCTAAAGCATTTTCAGAGTATTTTGGAAAGTTTGGATTTGCATTCGCCAAAATCGAACCGCGAACCGAGATTGACAGAAAAAGCAACCAAGTCAAAATTTTCCTGCAAGCAGAACCCTCCAGAAGAGCTTATGTGCGTAGGATCAATATCTCAGGTAATGATAAAACCAAGGACGATATTATTCGCCGAGAATTTCGTCAAATGGAATCTTCATGGTATGACGGTGACAAAATCAAAATATCCCGTGACCGTATTGACAGGCTAGGTTACTTTACCGATGTTACTGTTGATACAGAAGAAGTTGCTGGATCACCTGATCAGGTTGATATCAATCTCAAGGTTGTTGAGAAGCCAACCGGGGCATTGCAATTAGGTGCTGGTTTTTCTTCTTCAGAAAAATTCTTTCTATCTTTTGGTATAAGTCAAGATAATTTCTTTGGTACTGGAAATTCACTGGGAATTCAGATCAATACCAGTAAGTACAACAAGCTTTACCAAATTTCCACTACCGATCCTTATTTCACAGAAGATGGTGTTTCCAGAACACTTAATTTTTACGATAGGAACTTACGTCCCTACGCCGCATCTAGTACTTACTACAACATTTACTCGAAAGGGCTTGGAGTTAATTTTGGAGTGCCGGTTGCTGAAATAGACACGGTTTTTGTAGGTCTCGCCTACGATCAAACTTCTGTCTCCTCTGGAACTGATTTACCCGATGCCTATACGAGTTACGTAGGTAATAAAACCATCTCAGTGCCATTGACTGTCGGTTGGGCGAGGGACAGCAGAGACAGTATGCTTGCTCCCAATAAAGGTAAATTATTTAAGTTCAATTCTGAGGTTGGCGTCTTAGGAAATACACGTTATTACAAAAATTCTGGACAATATCAGCAATATTGGCCTCTGACTCGAAAATATACGCTCGCTGTTAATGCTGAACTTGGACTTGGTGCTGGCTTCCAAGGATATACGTTCCCAGTATTTAAAAATTACTACTCTGGTGGTTTGGGATCAGTCAGGGGCTATCAACAAAACTCTTTACAGACCGATAACATGTACTCCAAGTACAGTGACTATTCCACCGGCGGAGCCAAGAAAATTCTCCTAAATACAGAATTTTTGATGCCTTTTCCCGGCGTAGGTACTGATAAAACCCTGCGTTTGTTTACTTTTATCGATGTTGGTAATGTCTACAGTTACCAAGAATCTATCGATTTAAGTCAGCTGAGAAGTTCAGCTGGTTTGGGACTGAGTTGGATCTCACCTGTGGGTCCCCTCAGGTTTGCTTTCGCCAAGCCGCTTAAGCAATTTGATAACGATAGAATGCAAACCTTTCAATTCCAAATTGGGACGGCCTTTTGATGAAATTCTTTTCAACACGTACGCTATCTTTGTGCCTTCTGGGTATGGCCTCTTTCAGTTTGCAAGCTGAAGATTTTCGTGTCGGTTTTGTAAATACAGACAGGATTTTCAGAGAAGCAAATACAGCAAAGGTTGCTCAAACCAAACTTGAGCAAGAGTTTTCAAAACGAGAAAAAGAATTGGTTGAGATTGGTAATTCGTTGAAGACCAATTCCGAAAAGCTAGAAAGAGACTCTCCAACACTGTCGGATACTCAACGTTCAACTCGTCAAAGACAGTTAGCTGATCAAGATCGTGAATTTCAACGTAAAAGACGTGAATTTCAAGAAGATCTCAATGCCCGCAAAAATGAAGAACTTCAGCAGGTTCTGGAAAAGGCCAATAAAGTCGTTAAGCAGGTAGCTGAATCAGAAAAATATGACTTGATATTGCAGGAAGCTGTCTATATCAATCCCAAGCACGATATTACAGATAAGGTGCTTAGAGTGATCAACAGCGGTAAGTGATGGCGTGACATCGAAGAAGCTGAGTTTTTTTGTCGAAAGATTGGGCGGGCTCTTACATGGATCGCCGGATCTTGAGATATCAGGCTTGGCTCCATTATCTAAAGCCACTACCAGCGAACTCAGCTTTTTAAGTCATCCCAGATACATCTCTCAACTTCAATCCAGTCTGGCTGGTTGTGTAGTAATTGGCAATTCACATGAAGCCGCAGCCAAGCACCGTGGTGCTTATATCTTGTGTGATAACCCTTACGTCTATTGGGCGAAAGTGACACAGCTTTGGGCTGAACAATTTAAAACCAAAACAGAATCAAATATCCACCCTTCAGCTGTCGTGGATCCAAATGCTGAAGTAGATGCGACAGCAATCATTGGCCCACTCTGTGTCGTTGAAGCTGGTGCTCAAATCGGCGCCGGTACTTGGCTCAAATCAAGCGTCACCGTCTCGCATGGGTGCATCATTGGAAAACATTGCATATTGCATCCCGGTGTTGTCATCGGCGCAGATGGTTTTGGTTTTGCATCCGAAAATCAAAAATGGATCAAAGTCGAACAGTTGGGTGCCGTTGTCATTGGGGACCATGTAGAGATAGGTGCCAATACATGTGTTGACCGTGGTGCAATGGATGACACTGTCATTGAAGAAGGCGTCAAGCTGGATAATTTGATCCAAATTGGTCACAATGTACATATCGGCAAACATACTGCGATGGCTGGTTGTGCAGGCGTTGCCGGGAGCGCCAAAATCGGTGCTTATTGCACAATAGGCGGAGGTGCTGCGGTATTAGGTCACTTAGAGCTAGCAGATAACGTTCATATCTCTGCATTCTCACTCGTCAGTCACTCCATCCTAAAGCCAGGTACCTACAGCGGTGTTTTTCCCATAGATGACAATTCAAACTGGCAAAAAAATGCAGCTACCCTAAGGCAGCTTTTTACATTGCGCGACAGAATTAAATTTTTAGAAAAAAATAACAACCCATAAGGTAATAACAATGGATATTCATCAGATTTTGAAACTCTTGCCGCACAGATATCCATTTCTATTGGTTGATCGTGTCTTGGAATTAAACAAAGGTAAATCTATTGTTGCCATCAAAAATGTCACCATCAATGAGCCTTTTTTTAATGGACATTTTCCTCACAGGCCTGTCATGCCGGGTGTACTCATGCTTGAGGCTTTGGCGCAAGCAGCAGCTTTGCTTTCATTTGACACCTTAGATATGGTTCCGGATGAGAATGTCATTTATTATTTTGCTGGTATTGATTCAGCTCGTTTTAAACGCCCGGTTGAGCCTGGTGACGTTCTGACTTTGATGGTGGAGCTTGATCGAATGAAGGCCGGCATTTTTAAATTCAAAGCCAAAGCCATGGTCGAAACCGAGTTAGCCGTCGAGGCTGAGTTGATGTGCACTATGCGCAGGATTGATTAAAGACAATGGCCAATATTCATCCCTTAGCACTGGTGGATTCTGCCGCTGAGTTAGACAGCTCAGTCACAGTGGGGCCTTTCACAACCATCGGACCTGGCGTTCGCATAGGTGCAGGAACTCAAATTGGATCGCATTGTGTGATTCAAGGTAAAACTACTATTGGTTCCGACAATACTATTTTTCAGTTCAATTCTCTAGGTGCTGTTCCGCAGGATAAAAAATATGCTGGCGAGCCGTGTGAATTAATTATTGGCGATAGAAACACTATCAGAGAGTTTTGCACGTTCAATATCGGTACTGCCAACGATAAAGCTGTGACGCGCTTGTGCAACGACAACTGGATAATGGCTTATGTGCATTTGGCGCATGATTGCCAAATCGGTACCCACACAATTTTTGCCAACAATACACAATTGGCCGGACACGTTCATGTAGGTGATTGGGCCATTCTTGGGGGCTTTACCGTTGTGCATCAATACTGCCGAATCGGGGCCCATAGTTTTACCGCCATGAATTCGCTGTTGTTTGCTGATCTTCCGCCGTTTGCCATGTGCCAAGGCCAGCCTGCAAAGGTCAGATCCATGAACTATGAGGGTTTAAAGCGGCGTGGTTGTTCGCCTGAGCAAATTAAAGTGGTGAAGTCTATGCATAAATCACTTTACCGTGATGGTTTGTCCTTGGTCGATTCGATCACAGAAATAAAACAAATGAAATCTGATTCAGTTGATGATCAATCTATCGTTCAAACAATGCTCGACTTTTTAGAGACTGTTCCTGTTGAACATGGAATTATTCGTTGAATTTACAAACGGGCAATATGGAAAAAAAGGGCTCTCCCCATATTGCTATGGTCGCAGGTGAAACCTCCGGCGATTTGCTTGCATCTATTTTCATTCCTGAATTAAAAAACCATTGGCCGGATATTCACATGTCTGGCATTGGTGGGCCACGAATGGAAAAATTGGGTTTTCAGTCGTCGTGGTCTTTGGAGAAGCTTTCTGTACGCGGATATGTCGAAGTGTTAAAGCACTACAGAGAAATCATCAATATTCGCAAAGCTTTGAAAAATCAACTCATTCAATCGCCGCCTGATTTGTTCATGGGCATTGATGCGCCGGACTTTAATCTCGATCTGGCTTTTGAATTACGTAAAAAACAAATTCCAACGGCTCAATTTATTTGTCCCTCCATTTGGGCATGGCGGGCTGAGCGAGTCAAAAAGATCAAGAAAAGTATTGATCATGTTTTATGTATATTCCCATTTGAACCTGCTTTACTGGCAGAGAACGGAATTTCATCTACTTTTGTAGGGCATCCTCTGGCCAATTTAATTCCTTTAGCGCCTGACAAGAGTATTGCGAGAAGGGCGTTGGGTCTTCATGACAATGACCTTGTTGTCATAGTGCTTCCGGGCAGTCGTCGAGATGAAATCAATCAAATGGCGCCGAAATTTTTAAAAGCAGTAGAGATTTTGCAAGAAAAAATTCCGGACATTATTCCTATCTTGCCTATAGCTAACGGTATGCAAATCCATTTGGAAAAACATATTGCGCAGTTTCCTAAATTGCGGCATTTGAAAATAATGAATGGCAATAGCCATCAATGCATGGCTGCGGCTGATGTCGCTATGGTCGCTAGTGGAACAGCAACTTTGGAAACTGCATTGTTCAAATGTCCTATGGTTATTTCTTATGCTATGCCCTGGTTAAGTTGGCAAATCACTCAAGCAAAGCGATTGCAACCTTGGGTAGGTCTTCCAAATATCCTGTGCAAAGATTTTGTTGTGCCTGAGTTATTGCAGTCAAAGGCTAGGCCACAGGCTATTGCTCAAGGTGTCTTGGATTGGTTAAATAATCCAATTGAAGTTTCTCGACTCAAAAGCATTTTTTTAAATATGCATAAAAATTTGATGCTAGACACGCCTAAAGTGACTCTACATGCGATTGAAAAAATCCTCGCCCGCTAAGCAAAATCAGACTGCTTTGAATTGGGATGCCCCAACGCTTGTTGCGGGTGTGGATGAAGCAGGTCGCGGACCTTTGGCTGGGCCTGTATTTGCTGCCGCAGTTATTCTTGATGATTTACAACCTATCAAAGGTCTCGCTGATTCAAAAAAATTAACTGCCAAGCAAAGAGAAAAACTCTATGACGATATTCGAGCAAAGGCATTGTGTTTTTGTGTGGCTCAAGCATCTGTGGCCGAAATAGATCAACTCAATATTCTTCAAGCAACCATGCTAGCCATGCAGCGTGCGATTTCTGGTTTGCGGCTAAAGCCTGGCAAAGCATTGATTGATGGTAATCGCTTACCGGTCATAGATGTCATGGCAGAAGCTATTGTGAAAGGTGACACCAAAGTGCCAAGTATTTCAGCCGCATCGATTTTGGCCAAAGTTGAACGTGATCTATGGTGCCAGTCAATCGATGATTTATACCCAGAATACGGATTCGCCAAACACAAAGGGTATGGCACTGCCCAACATTTAAATGCTTTGACTTCATTTGGCCCTACTGACATTCATAGAATGAGTTTTGCGCCTGTTCGTCTATCAATCAGGAAGACTTCGTCCTAAATGAATATGGCTGTTAAAGCGATTACGTCTAAAGATAACCCAGTGTTGAAGCGCATTCGCGCTTCGATCAAAGATAACTCAGGTTATAAGTCAGACCAAACAATTTGGATTGAAGGTGACCATCTTTGTTCGTCAGCTATTCATTGCGGAATTCAATTTACAGAATTACTGCTTCTTGATACAGCCACAGAGTCAGATTTAATTTTCTGGTCTAAGCATGCTTCGCAAATTTATACATTACCCGAAAGCTTATTTTCAGCTTTAAGTCAATTGCCATCTGCAACCCCTATTGTGGGATCCATAGTCGTTCCAAGCGCTCAGCAAATCAACCCATCTGAATCAATTGTTGTGTTAGACAAAGTTCAAGACCCTGGGAATGCCGGTTCCATTCTGCGTTGCGCAGCTGCATTTGGATATAAGCAAATCGTGACAACGCATGGGTCTGTATCTTTGTGGTCTCCGAAGGTTGTTCGTTCTGGGATGGGAGCCCACTTTGGTTTGAAACTCTTCGAATCTATGGAGATTTCACAACTCATTCAATTGTCCCTGCCTGTGATGTTGACTGACTCGCACAGAGGTGATTTTTTGCACGAAATGACTAGACAGAGATCTATTCCGGATACTTGTTTATGGGTATTCGGACATGAGGGTAGGGGTGTTAATCAAAAGTGGCTAGATAGCAAGGTTAACGTCGTCAGAATTAATCAACCAGGCGGTCAAGAATCACTCAATGTTGCAGCAGCAGCAGCCATTTGTTTGCATGCACACGCTTCTCAAAAAACTTAGCAGTTTTTGAGTAAAAGAGCCTGCGACTAGCGGGATATAATGACTGACTTTTCACACAATCTGTGCGCCCTTAGCTCAAAAAAAAGCCATTCCCCTTGCATAACTTACAAAGAGAGTGCATCTCTTGTGTAAAGGGCGTCACCGAAACTCGGAGATCTGAGTGCTTTTGACTCTTCAGGGAAATCATCCTCCCGCTATTTTGGCTCTTTCAGACGGTACTGTTTTCTTAGGCCAATCCATTGGTCATCATGGAGAAACTGTTGGAGAGTTGGTATTTAATACTTCGATGACCGGTTATCAGGAAATTTTGACTGATCCAAGTTACAGCCAACAACTGGTAACGCTAACTTACTCCCATATTGGTAACTATGGTACTAACCCAGAAGACAACGAATCTTCAGGCGTTTACGCCGCAGGCTTAGTGATTAAAAATTTACCACTCACGCACTCTAATTTCAGAGCGAGCAGTGATTTATCTTTTTTCTTGAAATCACATCAAACCGTTGCCATATCTGACATTGATACCAGAATGCTGACAAGGCATTTGCGTGAAAAGGGATCGCAAAATGCGGCTATTGAAAGTTTTGCCAAGGGTACGCCCATCACAGATGAGATCATCAAAAAAGCTATAGAACGGGCCAAACAAGCCCCTTCAATGAACGGCTTAGATTTGGCCTCTAAAGTTACTGTTAAAGAAAACTATTCTTGGAATGAGACCGAGTGGGAACTCTCAAACGGTTATGGGGTAATGGACCACCCTAAATGGAATGTGGTTGCATATGATTTTGGCGTCAAGAAAAACATACTTCGCATGCTGGCCCAGCGTGGATGCAAAATCACGGTAGTCCCTGCTAAAACATCTGCTGAAGATGTTTTGAAATTAAAACCTGATGGCGTTTTCTTGTCTAATGGCCCCGGGGACCCAGGCCCTTGCAAATACGCTATTGAAGCGACTCAAACTTTATTAAATAAAAAAATTCCTATTTTTGGAATTTGTTTGGGTCATCAAATACTTGCACTTGCTTGCGGAGCGACAACATACAAAATGAAATTTGGCCATCACGGTGCAAATCATCCGGTGAAAGATTTGTTGACATCTCGCGTGTCTATTACCAGCCAAAACCATGGCTTTGCGGTAGATGAAAAAACCTTACCTGCGCATGTGCGGGCTACCCACGTCAGTCTTTTTGACGGTAGTTTGCAAGGCTTGGAGTTGACAGATCAGCCGGCTTTCAGTTTTCAGGGTCACCCGGAGGCATCTCCCGGTCCTCACGATATTGGTTACTTGTTCGACCGATTCATTCAATCAATGGCGGTGTCTCACAATGCCTAAGCGTACAGATATAAAAAGTATTTTGCTCATTGGTGCCGGCCCCATTGTGATCGGACAGGCTTGCGAATTCGATTACTCGGGCGTTCAAGCCTGTAAAGCTTTGCGTGAAGAGGGCTACAAAGTTATTTTGATCAATAGCAATCCGGCAACCATCATGACGGATCCTGCAACTGCAGATGTCACTTACATAGAACCCATTACATGGAAAACGGTTGAGAAAATCATTGCCAAAGAAAAGCCCGATGCGATATTGCCCACCATGGGTGGACAAACGGCTTTAAATTGCGCTCTTGATCTTTGGCATCACGGTGTTCTGAATAAATACCTAGGTGCGAATACAGGTAAACCAGTTGAACTGATTGGCGCTTCTCCAGAAGCTATCGATAAAGCCGAAGACCGTCTGAAATTCAAAGACGCCATGACCAAAATTGGTCTCGGTTCGGCAAGGTCCGGCATTGCGCACTCCTTAGAAGAAGCCTGGACCGTGCAAAAAACGGTTGGGTTTCCTGTCGTTATTCGTCCAAGCTTTACCTTAGGCGGAACCGGCGGTGGCATTGCTTATAACGCCGAGGAATTTGAAGTCATTTGTAAAAGAGGTTTAGAAGCTTCACCTACCAGCGAACTCCTGATTGAAGAATCACTTCTTGGCTGGAAAGAATATGAGATGGAAGTTGTCAGAGACAAGGCTGACAACTGCATCATTGTCTGTTCCATTGAGAATTTAGATCCCATGGGTGTGCACACGGGTGACTCAATCACAGTAGCTCCTGCACAGACCTTGACGGACAAGGAATACCAGATCATGCGAAACGCCAGTCTTGCAGTTTTGCGAGAAATTGGCGTTGATACAGGTGGATCGAATGTGCAATTTTCAATCAACCCTGTCGACGGTCGGATGGTCGTGATTGAAATGAATCCCCGAGTGTCGAGATCATCCGCATTAGCTTCTAAGGCCACAGGTTTTCCGATTGCCAAAGTAGCTGCCAAATTGGCAGTTGGATTCACTTTAGATGAATTGCGTAATGACATCACGGGGGGCGCAACACCTGCCAGTTTTGAACCTAGTATTGACTACGTTGTTACCAAAATTCCTCGATTTGCATTTGAGAAATTCCCAACTGCTGACAGCAGATTAACGACGCAAATGAAGTCTGTAGGTGAGGTCATGGCCATAGGCCGTACTTTCCAAGAGTCTTTTCAAAAGGCCTTGCGCGGTCTTGAAGTTGGCGTCGACGGGATGAACGAAAAAACCCAAGACCGAGAAGTTTTGGAAAAAGAACTCGGCGCACCAGGCCCTGATCGAATTTGGTATGTGGGTGATGCTTTTGCGATGGGCATGAGCGTGCAAGAAGTTTTCGCTTTGACTCGCATCGATCCATGGTTTCTCGTTCAGATTGAAGAGATTGTCAAGATTGAATTGGAGTTAGAAAAACATCAACTCAATGACATTACGGCTTCAGAATTACGCCTACTTAAGCAAAAAGGTTTTTCAGATCGTCGACTTGCAAAACAGCTGAAAACGACAGAAAAAGCAGTGAGGGAATTTCGTAAAAAATTAGGCGTTCGTCCGGTGTTCAAACGCGTTGACACATGTGCTGCCGAATTTTCGACAAGCACGGCCTACATGTACTCCACTTACGAGTCTGAATGTGAGGCAATGCCTTCCGACAAGAAAAAGATCATCGTTCTTGGCGGCGGCCCCAACCGAATTGGTCAAGGCATTGAATTTGACTATTGCTGCGTACACGCAGCATTAGCCATGCGCGAAGATGGATATGAAACCATCATGGTCAATTGCAATCCTGAGACTGTTTCAAC
>JACCDM010471076.1_pt1 | contig 18817 bp, 19 predicted proteins | sample 7445851 | NCBI WGS metagenome assembly JACCDM01 (sample SAMN15323438, study PRJNA562643) | freshwater metagenome | isolation source: river surface water | place: USA:Blue River Watershed | collected 2017-08-16
ATTTGTACTTGCCGAAGTCCATGATTTTGCATACAGGTGGATTTGCCTCTGGCGCGATCTCAACGAGATCTAAACCAATTTCATCTGCCATCTGTAGCGCTACTTCGATATCTACAACTCCAACCTGATCACCGGTGTGGCCGATGAGTCGAATTTGGGGTGTGCGGATACGGTCATTGATGCGCGGTTCAGTTGTGATTTGTGCTCCTTAGTTGGTTACTGCTTTTGAACGCGGTTCTGCTTTTGAACTTTGTTCTGTCGATTTTGACTTTAGTAGCCGGGGTTTACCGCAGAAATCGCGCACCGCTAAGGAAAGAAAAACGCGCCAGAAAGGCGGCTTACTTTCGACAAACCAGCCAGCTCTAGAAAACTAGGCCGAGAAGGTGGGAGCGGTGAGCTCCTCTTGCAGTAGCCAAGGCCACTGGTCTGAGGCGTACTTTACCTTTAGGCGCCCATCGCGTGCAAACCGCCGTCTACATGCACGATTTCCGCGGTGGTTTTAGGGAACCAGTCAGATAACAGGGCCACAGCAGCCTGGGCCGCCGGGACAGGATCAGTTACATCCCATTCCAGTGGGGAGCGTTCATTCCAAACTTTCTCAAATTCATCAAAGCCCGGAATCGATTTAGCGGCCATGGTGCGAATTGGCCCTGCGGCAACCAAGTTAATGCGGATATTTTCCGCACCCAGATCGCGGGCCAAGTAACGTGAAGTTGATTCAAGCGCTGCCTTAGCAACGCCCATCCAGTCGTATTTTGGCCAAGCTACGGTGGCATCGAAGTCAAGACCTACGACTGAACCGCCACCATTAAAGAGTGGGCGCGCGGCCATCGTTAAAGATTTCAAAGAATATGCCGAAACATGAACTGCAGTTGCCACATCTTCCCATGCGGTATTTAAAAAGTTTCCGCCAAGCGCTGCTTCTGGTGCAAAACCAATTGAGTGAACAACACCATCTAGATGCGGGAAATGTTCCTTAACGCGATCTGCAAGTGCATCTAAGTGTTCTTGGTTGGTGACATCGAGTTCGATGACAGGAGCAGGCTGTGGCAAGCGAGCTGAAATACGAGTAGTCAAACTCATCACTCGACCGTATGAAGAGAGAAGAACATTTGCGCCTTCTTCTTGGGCGATCTTGGCGATATGAAATGCAATAGAGCCATCGGTAAGCACGCCGGTGACCAGAATGTTCTTACCTTGAAGAATTCCCATAATTAATGTCCCATCCCTAATCCACCGTCTACTGGAATTAAAGCCCCGGTGATGTAAGCACTTGCAGGAGATGCAATAAAGCTAACCACCTTGGCAATTTCATCTGCCGAACAGAAACGACCAAGTGGTACAGATCCGGCAATTTCTGCTCGACGCTTTTCATCTAACGCCGCGGTCATATCTGTTTCTACAAATCCAGGTGCAATTACATTTGCAGTGATTCCGCGGGAACCAAGTTCGCGGGCGAAGGAGCGGGCCATACCCAGAAGACCTGACTTGCTGGCGGAGTAGTTAACTTGACCTGCTGCGCCTACTCCCCCGACAACTGAGCCAATAAATATAAGTCGTCCACGTTTTAACTTAAGCAATCCTTTTGTGGCTCGCCTTGCAACACGAAATGCGCCAGTTAAATTGGCGTTAATCACGCTTTCAAAATCTTCATCAGACATGCGCATCACCAAACCATCTTTAGTGATGCCAGCGTTGGCAACGATGATTTCTGGTTGGCCCCACTGCGATTCAATTTCAGCAAAGGCAGCATCAACGCTTTCGGTAGACGTGACATCCATTTGAACCGCGTTAAATCCGGCAGGCGCGCTTCCGCTGCGATAGGTAACTACAACGCGGTGGCCATCTGCTTGCAGCGATTGGGCGATCGCTAAACCGATTCCGCGATTTCCACCAGTAACCAGAGCTATCGCTTTTTCTTGATCGGACATATGACAAAACTTACCTTGCTACTTACGCGTAACTCGCCCTTTTCGGCGGGCGCGCCCCGCTAATGCGCCTTACTCTTGCCTTATGGAGATGCGTAGAAAGACCTCGAGCAAATCAACGAGCAAGAAACCTGCCGTTTACGACATCACCGCTGCTCCAGCTTCATTGACTCGCGATCAAGCAGGGCGGCAACGTCGCTATTTCTACTCAATGATGATCCGCACCTTTTGTTTCATTCTTACCGTAGTTTTGCCAAGTCCTTACCGTTGGTTTGCACTACTCGGCGCCGTGACGCTTCCGTATTTTGCAGTTGTAATTGCCAACGCTGGACGCGAAAGCTTCGCCCCTGGCTCTGGTTTAGTAACAGATAAAGCAAAATCAATCGAATAAGGCTTCGCTAGACTCGTTTCATGGCCTTCCAGCGCTCTTCAACTAAGGAGCCCAAAGCAATAATTAAATCTGGAATCGCTCTACTTTTAATTGCGGGGTGTCTTTGGGCTAGCCAGTGGCAATTTCAACGCGGCATAGATCGCCAAGATCGCAACCAGACGATTGAATCTCAATTAGAACTTCCAACTGTTGAGTTGAAAAATATCGATCGTAATTTCGCTAGCTTTGAATGGCGAACCGTGAACGCTAACGGTGCATTTGATGCGGCGAAACAAATCTTGCTAAAGAACAGATACTTTGAAGGCGTGTACGGCTATGAGGTGCTTACGCGCTTTACTGCAGATGATGGACGTTCTTTCTGGGTCGATCGCGGGTGGGTAAAGGCTGGCAAAGATGCAACAACCGCGCCCCAAGTTACTGCGCCACCGACAGGCCAAGTTTCAATCACAGCTCGCTTACGTCTAGATCGATCACTTCCACAAGGTGCATTCTTTGCTCTGCCCGAAAGTGGTGGAGGGATGATTTCGAAGTTAAATGCTCAAGCTGACTCGAATTCTGAAGGGTTCTATCTAGATTTGTTAAGCGGCTCAGTATCTTCACTTACTCCGACGGTTCCAGCGCAAGTACCCGAATTAAGTGATGGACCACACCTTGCTTATTCCCTGCAATGGATCTTCTTTGCCGGACTTATTATCTACGGCCGTATATTAATTCGACGTGGTCAGATCTTGACGAGCAAAGAGCTCTGAGTAGAGCCCGCCATTTAATACAAGTTCTTCATGTTTGCCACGTTCGGCGATAGTTCCGTTTTCTAAGACGATGATCTGATCAGCGTTCATAACCGTGCTCAAACGGTGGGCGATCACAATACTTGTTCGCCCTTTTAGCGCTTGCGCCAATGCTCGCTGCACGAGTTCTTCATTTTCAGAATCCAAGTGAGCGGTCGCCTCATCGAGAATAACGATACTTGGTGATTTCAAAAGTAAGCGAGCGATTGCTAAACGTTGCTTTTCACCACCTGATAAGCGGTGGCCACGTTCACCGACCATCGTCTCTAAGCCATTCGGGAGAGATGAAACCAAATCCCAGATCTGAGCCGATTCGCATGCGGCCTGCATTTCTTCAAGCGTTGCATCGCTCTTGGCATAGCGCAGATTTGATGTGATCGTGTCATGGAACAAATGCGAATCCTGCATTACAACGCCGATAGAACCACGTAAAGAATTGAGAGTGAAGTTGCGAATATCTTCTCCATCAATTGCGATAGTTCCGCTTGTAACATCGTAGAGCCGCGGCAATAAAGCGCTAATCGTCGTCTTTCCCGCGCCTGAAGGTCCAACCAGCGCTGTAACGGTTCCGGGCTTTACCTCAAAACTTATTCCTTTAAGTATCTCCTCCGCGTCTTTAACTTCAGGAAGCGATGCCGCTTCCAGCGAAGCCAGTGAAATTTCTTGCGCCTTTGGATATGTGAAACGCACATCTGTGAATGCAATCGCTGGCGTTTTGCTCTTTAGTTCAATCGGACTAGCTACTTCTTTCACCATTGGCTCTAGGTCTAATACTTCAAATACTCTCTCGAAGGAGACGAGCGCACCCATTACATCAACACGAACAGTTGCAAGCGCTACGAGCGGACCGTATAGGCGGGCCAGTAGCGTTGTAATTGCGATCAGACTTCCGACTGTTATCGCACCGTCAATCGCCAGGTGCCCCCCGATTCCATATGCAATCGCAGTTGCAAGGGCTGCAATACTAATAAGTGCGATGAAGAAGAAGGTGTTGAGCATCGCCATAGAAATACCGATGTCCGCCACTTTACGGGCCTTGGTTTTGAAGACTTTTGATTCTTGGTTTAAATCGCCATAGAGCTTTACCAGGAGCGCCCCAGATACGTTAAAGCGTTCCGTCATTGTCGAGGACATTTCGGCATTCATCTCAAATGATTCACGTGTGTAACCCTGCAACCGAGCACCGATCCACTTTGTTGGCGCAAGGAAGATGGGGAGCAAGAGAAGCGATGCCACAGTGATCTGCCAGCTGAGTGCGAGCATCGTGCCAACCACCAAAACAAGTGTTAAGACATTGCTGATTATTCCGGAGAAAGTGGAGGTGAAAGCGCGCTGTGCGCCAATGACATCAGAGTTAATTCGAGAAATTAACGCGCCCGTTTGGGTGCGAGTGAAGAATGCGATCGATTGTTCTTGAACATGGCGAAATACTTGCGAACGAAGGTCGTAGATCAAGCCTTCGCCGATCTTTGCAGATATCCAACGAACCACGATATTTACGATGGCGCTTGCGATAGCCAGAAGCGCAACAGCCACTGCCATAGTTGTCACAACGCCGCGATCTTTAGGTATTACACCGTTATCAATAAGCTCGCGAAGCAATAGCGGGGTAGCAATCGTCAGAACGGCATCGGCGACTAAACAGATTAGAAAGAGCGCGAAAACTGATTTGTATGGAATCGCATAAGCGAAGATTCGCTTTAAGGTGCCTGGCTTTAACTTGGCATGCTTTACCGATTGATCAGAACTTAAGGTGCGAAGGGCCATCCAGCCAGCATGCATTGACATAAATTTTTCCGATCAATAAAGAAAATTGCTTGAACTAATTTGGATCAAACAGTGAAGCCGAGGGCGCGCAATTGTTCGCGTCCGTCGTCAGTGATCTTATCTGGACCCCATGGTGGCATCCATACCCAGTTGATTTTGACATCAGAAGTGTGAGGAGCAAGGGCTTGTCGAGTCTGATCTTCGATTACATCCTGCAAAGGACAAGCCGCAGATGTAAGAGTCATATTCAAAACTGCGATGTTGTTGTCATCAACCATTACATCGTAAATAAGCCCTAGATCAACCACGTTAATTCCGAGTTCAGGATCTACGACATCCTTCATCGCCTCGGTTACATCATCAATCGTTGCTGTCATTGCTTTTCTCCGTTTTTCATCGCTTGCTTATAGATGTAGATCTTACTGGTCCAAAACATTTAACCTTCATTTGGCTTGCGCCTGAACACTGGCATCTTTAAATGCCATCCAGCCGAGAAGGGCACATTTAATGCGCGCCGGATATTTAGAAACACCCGCCAGGGCTACGGCATCTTCCAGCAGATCTTCATTTCCGGTTACCGTTCCTTTGCTCTGCATAAGAGCAACAAACTCATCGTAGATTTCGTAGGCCTGCGCAATTTCCTTTCCGATTAGCAGATCGGTCAGGATAGAAACGCTTGCTTGTGAAATTGAGCAGCCAACGCCATCCCAAGTAATTGCAGTAACAACGCCATCTGTAATGGTGATATTTAGATCTATCTCATCACCGCACGACGGGTTGACGTGATGAACCTGTGCGTCGTAGTTGGGCGAAAGCTGCTTATTCTGGGGATTCTTATAGTGATCCAAGATCACTTCTTGATAAAGGTTATCTAGTTGCATTATCTGAAATATTTCTGTGCCGCGAGAATAGATGTGCAGAGCTGATCAACATCTTCAAGAGTGTTGTAGAGGTAGAAACTGGCGCGCGTTGTTGCAGGTACGCCCATCTTGCGAGTTAGCGGCCAGGCGCAATGGTGTCCGGTGCGAACAGCAACGCCCGCATCATCTAAGAATTGACCTAAGTCATGCGGGTGTATTTCACCGAGGGTAAATGAGACTGCTCCCCCACGTAGCTTTGTATCAAGTGGTCCGATTACGCGAAGTGAATCTATTGCGGTCAATTTCTCCAAGGCATATTGAGTCAATTCGATCTCATGTTGATGAATTGCTGACATACCAATCTTTGTTAGGTAGTTAAGCCCTTGGCCCAACCCGACTATCTGCGCCATGTTGGGAACACCTGGTTCGAATTTGCGCGGTGCTGGTGCCCAGGTCGCGGAAGTCATCGTCACAGATTCGATCATCGATCCGCCGAATAAAAATGGTGGAAGTTCGGCGAGAAGAGTTGCTCGGCCCCAGAGGACGCCAACACCAGTGGGGCCTACCGCTTTATGGCCAGAGAAGGCTAAGAAATCGATATCAAGATCTGCAACGTTTACGGGCATATGCGGAACCGACTGGCATGCATCAAGAATGAACACCGCGCCAACTTCGTGTGTTCGTTTAACTAACTCATCAAGCGGGTTAATCGTTCCGAGAACATTTGACTGGTGCGTAAGTGCAACGATCTTTGTCTTGGAGGTGATGATGGAATTGATATTGGAAAGATCAAGGCGTCCTTCTGGAGTTACTTCAAACCATTTCAGAACCGCACCTGTGCGGTCAGCGAGCTGTTGCCATGGAATCAAATTTGCATGATGTTCCATCTCCGAGACGACGATCTCATCGCCGGCAGATAAATGAAACTTATTTCCAGCAGGCGCTGATCCGATGGAGTAAGCCAGCAAGTTAAGCGCTTCAGTGGAACTCTTAGTGAAAACTATCTCGTCTTCCTGGCCACCGATAAATGCGGCAACAATTCTGCGGGCAGATTCAATGGCCTCGGTCGCTTCTTCCGCCAGTTGATGAGCCCCACGGTGAGCTGCGGCGTTCTGCAAACGATAAAAATTGCTTTCTGCCTCGATTACCGAACTTGGCTTCTGGCTTGTCGCACCGCTATCTAGATAGACCAACCGCTTTCCGTCACGGATCTTTCGATCAAAGATCGGAAAATCCGCACGGATCGCGACTGCATTAAATGACATGAAATTTAGTAATTGCGTAATTACGCAGTTACGTACTCCGCATAACCATTTGCCTCGAGCTTTTCAGCAAGCTCTGGTCCACCTTGTTCTACGATCTTGCCGTTAGCAAAGACGTGAACGAAATCTGGCTTGATGTAGCGAAGAATTCGGGTGTAGTGAGTAATGAGAAGAACACCAAGGTCATTAGCTTCCTTGGCGCGGTTTACGCCCTCAGAAACGATGCGAAGAGCATCGACGTCTAGCCCTGAATCTGTTTCATCAAGAATCGCCATCTTTGGCTTGAGTAGTTCAAGCTGCATGATTTCGTGGCGTTTCTTTTCTCCACCAGAGAAGCCTTCGTTAACGTTACGTTGCGCAAATGATGGGTCCATACTCAAGGCTTCCATGGCATCTTTAACTTCGCCGACCCAAGTACGTAGCTTTGGCGCTTCACCGCGTAGAGCAGTTGCTGCTGTGCGAAGGAAGTTAGAGACAGATACGCCCGGTACTTCTACTGGATACTGCATCGCTAAGAAGAGACCGGCCTTAGCGCGCTCATCAACTGTCATCTCGAGTACATCTGCACCGTCGAGAGTTACTGTGCCTCCTGTAATCGTGTACTTAGGGTGTCCTGCGATTGAGTAAGCAAGAGTTGATTTACCTGAACCATTTGGGCCCATGATGGCGTGGGTTTCGCCTGACTTGATAGTGAGGTCAACGCCTTTAAGAATTTCTACTGAACCGTTATCGGTTTCAACAGAGACTTTAAGTCCGCGGATTTCTAGAGTGCTCATCAACTTTCCTCGCTACGCATCTACCGTGACGGAGTCTCCGTCAACGCTTACTGAATAAGTTTTAATTGGTGCAACTGCAGGAGGCGTAAGCGCCTCCCCCGTACGTAGATCGAACTCTGCGCCGTGAAGCCAGCATTCGATCTTGAAATCAGTGATATCGCCTTCAGAAAGTGAGGCATCTGAATGCGAGCAAGTGTCATCGACTGCGAACACTTCATCGCCAACGCGGGCTACGCAGATAGAGCGACCATCTTTTTCGATCTTGACCGCTTTTCCGGTAGTTAGCTCACTGAGTTTTAGATCGCTCATTTACTCACCTGCCTTTGCAAGTTCGCCATCAATGCGATCCATTAAGCGATTTTCTATCTCTTCAACACCGATTTCAGAGACGATCTCATTAAAGAAGCCACGCACGACAAGACGACGTGCATCAGCTGCGTTGATACCGCGTGACATCAAATAGAAGAGTTGTTCATCATCGAAGCGACCAGTTGTGCTGGCGTGGCCAGCTCCGACGATTTCGCCAGTTTCAATCTCCAAGTTCGGAACTGAATCTGCACGCGCGCCATCGGTTAGCAACAGGTTGCGGTTTAACTCGTAAGTATCGGTTCCTTCTGCAGCGGCGCGAATAAAGACGTCGCCTATCCAGACTGTGTGTGCTTGATCCCCGGCAAGTGCGCCTTTGTAATTAACGCGAGACTTCGCGTTAGGAACTTTGTGATCGACAAACATGCGATGTTCAAAGAATTGACCAGAAGTTGCAAAGTAAACCCCGAGAAGTTCACAGGATGCTCCAGGTGCGATGAAATCAACAGTTGGAAGCAAGCGAACAAGTGAGCCGCCAACGGTTACGACGATGGATTTGAAAGTTGCATCACGGTCAACAATTGCATGGTGGCGACCAGCGTGAATCGTCTTGCTATCCCACTCTTGCAAAGTCACCAACGTTAGATTCGCACCAGGGGCAACTGAGATTTCAACATCTTCAGCTAGGTGAGTATCGCCAGTGTTCTCGATGATCACAGTCGCCTTAGCGTGGTTTTCCACGCGGATTTGTACGCGGGAAAGTTCGGCCGTCTCTGTTGCACCGGAGCTGCGATTTAGAAATATGGGTGCAGCAACTTCGGTATTAGCCTTAATAGTTAGAACGGCAACATCCTTTGCGTTTTCGCGAATGCGACCGACTATTGCATCATCACTTTCGGTAAGAGGTGCCGCTAGTTCGCGGGCGATTCTTTCGAAACTCACACCTGCTGCAGGAGCACCCTTGAGAGAAAGTGAGTTGCGATCTGCAATAACCGCAGTGCCGTCGTGAAGTCCGCCCAAGCGCTTTAACGGAGTAAAGCGCCAAGCTTCTTCGCGCCCGGTTGGCGTTAAGTAGTTAGTGGTAAGCGTTGACATTAACCGACAGCACCTTCCATCTGGAGTTCGATCAGACGGTTTAGTTCAAGCGCATATTCCATTGGAAGTTCGCGTGCGATCGGTTCGATAAATCCACGGACGATCATTGCCATCGCTTCATCTTCGGTTAAGCCACGAGACATTAAGTAGAAGAGTTGATCATCGCTGACCTTGGAAACTGTTGCTTCGTGGCCCATAGAGACATCATCTTCACGGATATCTACATATGGGTATGTGTCAGAACGTGAAATCGTGTCAACCAGGAGTGCGTCGCACTTAACAGTGCTCTTTGAGTGATGTGCACCTTCCTGGACCTGTACGAGACCGCGATAAGAAGTACGACCACCACCGCGTGCCACTGATTTAGAGATCACTGATGAAGATGTGTAAGGAGCTGCGTGCACCATCTTTGCACCAGAATCTTGGTGTTGTCCGGCGCCTGCAAATGCAAGAGAAAGTGTTTCGCCCTTGGCATGTGGGCCCATCAACATTACGGCTGGGTACTTCATGGTTACCTTTGAACCGATATTGCCATCTACCCATTCCATGGTTGCACCTTCGGCGCAAGTTGCGCGCTTAGTTACTAAGTTATAGACGTTGTTCGACCAGTTTTGAATCGTTGTGTAACGAACTCGTGCGCCCTTTTTCACAATGATTTCGACTACTGCAGAGTGCAGCGAGTCTGATTTGTAGATAGGCGCTGTGCAACCTTCTACATAGTGAATGTAGGAATCTTCATCTGCGATGATCAAGGTACGTTCGAACTGGCCCATATTTTCAGTGTTGATACGGAAATAAGCCTGCAATGGGATATCGACGTGAACGCCCTTTGGCACATAAATAAATGAACCACCTGACCAGACCGATGTATTGAGAGCCGCAAACTTGTTATCGCCAACTGGGATTACGGAACCGAAGTACTCTTTAAAGAGTTCAGGGTGCTGCTTTAATCCGCTATCGGTATCAAGGAAGATCACGCCTTGCGCTTCTAGATCTTCACGAATTGAGTGATAAACAACTTCAGATTCGTATTGCGCGGCGACGCCTGAAACCAAACGTTGCTTTTCAGCTTCTGGAATTCCTAGACGGTCGTAGGTGTTCTTAATTTCTTCTGGAAGATCGTCCCAAGTTGCAGCCTGCTTCTCTGTTGAACGCACGAAGTATTTAATCGTGTCGAAGAAAATTCCGGAAAGATCTGATCCCCAAGATGGCATCGGCTTCTTCTCGAACAGTGACAAGCCCTTAAGGCGTAGATCTAACATCCATTGTGGCTCATCCTTTTTGGCAGAGATATCGCGCACGACATCTTCGTTAATGCCGCGTTTGGAATTTGCGCCAGCATCGTTGCCATCTGACCAACCGTATTCGTAGTTGCCGAGACCATCGAGCTCTGGATGTGCTGTTGTCATTTTTGCGCCTTTCGGGCTGTTGGTTGTGTGATCGCTTGAGGAATATATGTTGTGCAAACACCATCACCGTGGGCGATGGTGGCTAAACGTTGTACGTGGGTGCCGAGTACTTTAGAAAGCGCTTCTGTTTCGGCTTCGCATAACTGCGGAAATTCGGCGGCAACGTGGGCAATCGGACAGTGATGCTGACAAAGTTCTTCACCTGTGCCACGTGGGCCAACAGTTGCGGCATAGCCTTGTTCAGTTAAGAAGTCGGCGAGCGCGGCAACTTTATTGCTGCTCTTTGAAACCGGTCCTGCAGCTTTGCGAGAAATGTCATCAGCGCGAGATTGTGCAAAAGCTTTAACAAGGTGTTCCCCCGATTGCGCTGACATAAATTTAAGCGCCGCAACGGCTAAGTCGTCATAGGAATGTTCAAACTTTTGACGACCTTTATCGGTCATGACAAAAACTTTAGAAGGGCGACCACGACCGCGCGATGGCGCAACACGTGGATCGCGCGCTTCCAGAATTCCATCTGCTACCAAGAGATCTAGGTGGCGGCGGATTCCGGCCGGGGTCAGACCCAAACGTTCGCCGAGTACGACCGCCGAAGACGGTCCGTTTTCCAGGATTGAGCGAGCGACGGCATCACGGGTGGGAAGGTCATCTGTGACCACCGCATCGGAGCGCTCTTTTAATTTCACAACACTATTGTGTCTTAATTCATGGCTTCTTGCCAGTTGTACGCGTGGCATATGGAGCGCGGCCGAGCCTTGGCGGTCATAGGCTAGGTCCATGAAGTTGCGCAGATTCCTATATGGCGCCTTGCTTACCTTGCAGGCGGGCTTGGTCCTTACAGGTGGCGCGGTTCGAATTACCGGCTCTGGACTCGGATGTCCGACCTGGCCCGAATGCACACCAGGTTCGTACACGCCGGTGCCGCATCAAGCAGAAGGACAGTTACACGCCTGGATTGAATTCGGCAATCGCTTACTTACTTTTGCACTCGTTGCCGTATCTATCGCAGTGCTAGTTCACGTTCTATATAAGGGTCGACGCGATCTGCGCACATTGGCTTTAGGACAGCTCCTTGGCATTCTTGGGCAAGGAGTGCTCGGTGGAATTACCGTGCTGACCGATCTGCATCCACTTCCAGTTGCCGGCCATCTCTTGCTTTCCATCATTCTAATTGCAGGAGCTGCATCACTGTATTCACGAAGAGAGTTTGTAGCGATACCGCGCACTGATCTAGAACCGCTTACCAGACGCATCTCACAACTTCATATCGCTCTTACCTTTGTGGTGATAGTTCTTGGAACCGTGGTAACTGGTTCTGGTCCGCATGCCGGTGATGAGAAAGCCCAGAGATTTGGCTTTGATATCCGTACCGTTGCCTGGCTACATGCTGATGTTGTAATCGCACTCCTGGGACTAACTACAGCTTTCTATATCTTGGTTCGAAGCGATAAGAAGTTATTGCGTCGCATCACAGTTTTCACGGTTATTGCGCTCGCTCAGGGCGCGATTGGATATATCCAATACTTCACTGGAATCCCTGAAATACTTGTGGCTGCTCATCTTCTTGGAGCAACGCTCGTTTGGATCGCAGCGTGGCGAATCCGAATTACCGTCACAAAAAATTTGGTAACCAAATAATTCAATTCATTGGTAGAAATAGATAAAAATAGAAAAAGGATGGCTATGAAGAACTGGACTGAATTAGATGATCGCGCAGTCGCAATCGCCCGCGCCCTCGCCATGGATGCAGTTCAAAAGGCTGGCCATGGCCATCCTGGTACCGCGATGTCACTTGCACCAGTTGCCTATAACCTCTTTCAGAACCATTTAATTCATGATCCAGCAGATCCAAATTGGCTCGGGCGCGATCGCTTCGTACTCTCTTGTGGCCACTCATCTCTTACCTTGTATATCCAACTTTTCTTTAGCGGTTACGGGCTAGAACTTGATGATCTAAAGGCTTTCCGTACTTGGAATTCATTAACACCTGGCCACCCGGAATACGGCCACACTGCAGGCGTTGAGATGACAACGGGCCCATTGGGGGCAGGAGTTGCAACGGCGGTTGGAATGGCAATGGCGGCGCGTTATGAACGTGGCTTACTTGATCCAGATGCAGCTGCTGGAAATTCCATTTTTGATCACAATATTTGGGTCATCTGTTCAGATGGCGATCTACAAGAAGGTGTTAGCGGTGAAGCATCATCACTAGCTGGCACACAGTCACTCGGTAACTTAAAGATGATCTATGACGATAACCGTATCTCGATTGAAGGCGACACCCATGTCGCATTTACCGAAGATGTATCAGCTCGCTATCGCGCATATGGTTGGAATGTAATTGAAGTTGCTGCAAAGAGCGATGGCAACGTTGACCTGGCCTCACTCGATGCTGCAATGATCGCCGCTAGCAATGAAAAGGCAAAGCCAACCTTAATCAGAATGAAATCGGTTATCGCTTGGCCGGCACCACACGCTAAGAACACCGCCGAATCTCACGGATCAGCACTCGGCGCAGATGAAATTGCAGCAACAAAGGTTCTGCTCGGATTAAATCCAGAAGAAGACTTTGCTGCACCAGCAGATGTGATGGCACATGTCCGCGCGGTTAAAACTCGTGGCTCGGCGCTGCGTGCGCAATGGGATAAGAACTTTGCAACCTGGAAGTCCGCAAATTCTGACCGCGCCGCGCTTTTGGAACGCTTGGTTTCTAAAGAACTTCCTGCTGGCTGGGATAAAGATCTACCAGTATTTGCACCAGGAAAAGATGTAGCAACTCGTAAAGCATCCGGAGATGTCATCGCAGCAATTGCAAAGGCGCTTCCTGAATTCTGGGGCGGTTCTGCCGATTTAGCTGGAAGCAATAACACGGCGATCACAAGCGCTGGTTCTTTCTTGCCGGCTTCTAGCGCCATGGAAGGTGCGAATCCTTATGGTCGCATGATCCACTTCGGTATTCGCGAACATGCGATGGGATCAATTCTTAACGGTGTTGCTCTTCATGGATTATCACGTTGCTTCGGTGGAACTTTTGCAGTCTTTAGCGATTACATGCGCCCTGCAGTTCGCTTAGCAGCGATTATGGATATTGGTTCAATATTTATTTGGAGCCACGATTCAATTGGCTTGGGTGAAGATGGTCCAACTCATCAACCTGTCGAACATCTGGCTGCGTTACGTGCGATCCCTAACTTTGATGTGGTTCGCCCTGGAGATGCCAATGAAGTTCGCGAGGCATGGAAGGTGATTCTGCAACGTCGTAAACCAGCAGGCTTGCTTCTCTCGCGCCAGAACTTGCCAGTTGTTGATCGAACAACTCACGGCGATGCGGCGCTGGTTGCAAAGGGCGCTTACATCTTGAAGGAAGCATCCGCATCTGCCGATGTTGTCCTAATCGCGACTGGATCAGAAGTTGGCGTTGCCCTTGCAACGCAAGCACTTCTTGAAGAAAGTGGGGTTTCAACTCGCGTTGTTAGCGCTCCATGTCTGGAATGGTTTAAAGAGACTGATTCGGCATACCAAGGCCAAGTAATTCCGAAGAGCGCAAAATTGCGCGTAAGTATCGAAGCAGGAATCGCCCAAGGTTGGCGCGATTACATTGGAGATTCGGGAATCGCAATTTCTCTTGAGCACTTCGGAGCATCAGCATCGGCGAGCAAGCTCTTTACTGAGTTTGGTTTCGCACCAGATGCAATAGTTGCCAAAATTAAGAGCGCATTGAAGTAAAGATGATCAAGTTAAGCGGACCATCTCTTAGCCAAGTAGATCGCAGCGATGCGCGGTACCAAGTGCTTGCCAAAGCCCATCCCCGAATCGCAGTCAAAGATGCGCAAACTTGGGGCCAAGCAGCAAGTGCCGAGGCCGCAATCCGTTTAAATTGGGTCGATCTTGATCAAAGTTCGCGTGACCTTTTGCCCTTGCTCGATGCGCTTGCGGCGAAGTTTCGCGACAAGACAGATCTAGTCCTCTGTGGAATGGGTGGATCATCCCTTGCTCCAGAAGTTATTGCGCAGACTTATAAGAAGAAAGTTTTTATCTTAGATTCAACAGATCCAGATTATTTACATCGCGCACTGCAAGGTGATACCAGCAAATTACTCGTCCTGGTGGCTTCTAAGTCTGGCTCCACGATTGAGACATCCTCACAGCGTGCGTTCTTTGAAAAGTATTTAAGCGACGCCGGGCTTAACCCAACTGAACATATGGTCTTTGTAACCGATCCAGGCTCTCCTCTTGATCAAGATGTTCGTAGAGCTGGGTTTACAGTGATCAACGCAGATCCAAATGTTGGCGGTCGCTTTAGCGCGCTCACTGCCTTTGGTTTAACTCCTGCAACGCTCATGGGCGTAGATGCATCAGTGCTGCTTGATCAGGCCAGCGATTGCAAAGAACAAATAATTGCTACCCCAGAAGTAGTTTTAGATGTTGCCTACCTTCTGCTTTCCCAATCTGAGCAATTCTTAGGTTTTACAGATAGCGGATCAAACTTTCCGGGCCTCTCCGATTGGATCGAACAGTTAATCGCTGAATCCACTGGTAAAGATCAAGTAGGCCGTTTACCGATTGCAACTGAAGGATTTAAAGAGGCTGCCATGGGCGGAGCATTCTCGGTTGCATTTGCACCTGGTGCAGAGTTAACTGTTGAAGCAGAACTCGGAGAGCATTTCTTATTCTGGGAATGGGTTACTGCGCTACTTGGTGCAGCACTTGAGATCGACCCCTTCAATCAACCCAATGTAACCGAAGCTAAAGAAGCTACATCTGCAGTATTGGCAGAATGGAACAACTCGCTGCCAGAAATCACAGCAGCAAATCGTGAAGAAGAAGTTGAAATCTTTGGAGATGGAAACTCACTTGTTGCAGCGCTTAAGAATCTCATTACAAATACAGATGCGGATGGTTACATCGCAATAACTGCTTATTTGGATCGGGTCGGAGATAGCAAACTGTCACAACTTCGCGCGATACTTTCAGAGAAATCTGGTCGTCCAGTTAGCTTTGGTTGGGGTCCACGCTTCTTGCACTCAACGGGCCAGTTCCATAAAGGTGGGCAACAGAACGGATCGTTCTTACAGATCACTGGAGAAACGGTAAATAACTACCCAGTGCCCGGGCGTGACTTTGATTTTCGTACACTTCTGATGGCGCAAGCTTTAGGTGATAACCGCGCACTTGCGAAAAGAAAATACCCGCTGCTTCGTCTGCATTGCACAGAACGTAGCGCGGGTATCGACCAGATTTTGAAAGCTGCAAAAGCTCTCTAAATAATATTTACTCGTCGTCTCCACGAAGTTTACGAAGAGCTTCTTCAAGAATCTTTGCGCCTTCAGCATCAGTGCGACGCTCTTTTACATAAGCTAAGTGGGTCTTATATGGAATATTTACAACGGCCTTTGGTGGATTGTTGCGATCGCGTCCAGCTGGAAGTCCGCACTTAGGGCAATCCCATTCGGCAGGAATTACGACAGTCTCTTCGACGGCAAATGATGGACGAACTTCATGACCATTTCCGCACCAGTAAGAAACGGTGGCGCGTTCAATCTGATCTCCACGCTCGGCCTCGCCCATTGGGCCAGCGCCGACACGGCTTCCGCGAATTGCACTTGCCATGGATTAACCCTTCAAAACAAGACTGAGTGCGACAACGCCGCCGAACCAGATGCCGCCAACAACGATTGTGATGCGATCGAGGTTACGTTCTACAACAGATGAACCGCCGTAGTTTGATGAGATGCCGCCGCCGAATAGATCGGAGAGGCCTGAGCCTTTTCCTTTGTGAAGGAGAACAAGCAGGATCATCAAGATGCTTGTAATAACAAGCAAGATAGATAGAGCTAGAGCCACGGTGTAAAACTCCTCAAGTTGTGGATGGAGATAGAGCGTAAGGATACTAGATCGACGTGCGAGTTTAGGCGCTTGGAGCCGCGTAGAACTTGGCGATCTTGGCCAATTCCTCAGGATCTAGGCTCGCTCCCCCGATTAGGGCGCCATCGACATCGGCCTGCTTCATGATTTCGACAACGTTAGAAGACTTTACAGATCCGCCATAGAGAATGCGCATATTTGATGCGATCTCGGGTGAACCGATGGTCTCAATCTCTTCACGGATAGCGGCGCAGACTTCTTGCGCATCTTCTGGAGTTGCAGTCTTGCCAGTACCGATCGCCCAAACTGGTTCGTATGCAATGACGATCTTCTTGAGTTCTGGCTTGGTGAAACCTTCAAGACCTGCGCGAACTTGGCGGATTACATGAGAAACATGTGTTCCAGATTCGCGAACTGAAAGTTCTTCACCAACACAGAAGATCGGCGTTAACTCGTTAGCAAGTGCCGCCTTGATCTTACGGTTGATTAGCGCATCATCTTCATTGTGGATTGCACGACGTTCGGAGTGACCGATTACAACAAATGTGCAACCAAGCTTTGCGAGCATTGAACCCGAGATATCTCCGGTAAATGCGCCGCTGGCCTCGGGTGAAAGATCTTGCGCTCCGTATTGCAAGCGCAGACGATCTCCATCGACCATAGTTTGGATCGAACGAATATCAGTGAAGGGAGGAATGATCGCAACGTCAACGGCGTCATAATCTTTATCTTCAAGTGAGTAGACAAGCTTCTGTGCAACTGCGATCGCCTCAAGGTGATTGAGGTTCATCTTCCAGTTACCTGCCATGAGCGGCTTACGCATTATTTACTCCTTCGAATTAGTTTCTTGCTGTGAATTAGAGATCTAAAGCAGTTAAGCCAGGTAGTTCTTTTCCTTCGAGGTACTCAAGGGAAGCTCCGCCGCCAGTTGAGATGTAACCAAATGCAGAATCTGCAAAGCCAAGTGCACGAACCGCAGCTGCAGAATCGCCACCGCCAACGACTGAGATTCCAGAAACTTCGGTTAGCGCTTGCGCGACCAACTTGGTTCCGTTAGCAAATGCTGGGAATTCAAATACGCCCATTGGCCCGTTCCAGAAAACAGTTTTACAAGAACGAATCGCTGCTGCAAAGCTTTCCGCAGATTCTGGACCAATATCAAGGCCCATCTGATCGGCTGGAATTGCATCAGCGCTTACCAAAGTCGCTGGTGCATCAGATGCGAAAGCCGGTGCGACCAAAATATCTGTTGGAAGGACTAGCTTCACACCAGAATCTGCCGCCTGCTTGATCAAACCTTTTACAGTCTCTATCAAATCAGTTTCAACTAAAGATGTGCCAATCTCTCTGCCTTGCGCAGCTAGGAATGTGAAGACCATTCCGCCGCCGATCGCCATTACATCTACCTTGCCGAGCAAGTTAGAGATAACGCCGATCTTGTCTGAAACTTTCGCTCCCCCGAGAACAACGCCATATGGTCGTTCTGGGTTTTGAGTTAACTTCTTAAGAACTTCAACTTCCGCGGCAACTAGAGTTCCGGCCACGTGTGGCAGCAACTTTGGAAGATCGAAAACAGAAGCATGCTTGCGGTGTACTGCGCCAAAGCCATCTCCAACGTAAGCATCGGCAAGAGTGGCCAACTCTTTGGCAAGTACTTGGCGCTCTGCTTCATCTTTGGAAGTTTCAGCCGCTGCGAAGCGAATGTTTTCCAGAATTAAAATCTCACCAGATTTGAGAACCGTTGCTTTTGCAGTTACATCGCTTCCAGTTACCGCTCCTGCAAATTGCACTGGCGTACCAAGTAGTTCAGATAAACGCTTTGCTACTGGAGCAAGGGAAAGTTCTGGCTTGGCTTCACCCTTTGGTCGACCGAGGTGCGCTGCGATAACGATGCTGGCACCGTTGGCAAGAAGAGTTTTGATAGTCGGCAGCGAGGCGCGGATGCGTCCATCATCTGTGATCTCACCGTTTTTCAACGGCACATTTAGATCGCAGCGAAGGAATACTCGCTTGCCGGCTACATCAAAGTTTTGAAGCGACATTAGTTAACTAAATTAACTAGAGAGATTTGCCGACGAGGCCGACAAGATCAACGAGGCGGTTTGAGTAACCCCATTCGTTGTCATACCAACCAACGACCTTAACTTGGTTTCCGATTACCTTGGTTAGACCAGAATCGAAGATACAAGATGAAGGATCGGTGACGATATCGGACGAGACGATTGGATCTGATGTGTAGGTGAGGTAACCCTTGAGCGCGCCATTCGCAGCTGCCTTCATTGCAGCGTTGATCTCTTCAGCGGTTGCTTCCTTGGCAAGTTCAACAGTTAGATCTGTTGCAGAACCTGTTGGGACTGGAACGCGCATTGC
>JACCDM011187452.1_pt1 | contig 18814 bp, 18 predicted proteins | sample 7445851 | NCBI WGS metagenome assembly JACCDM01 (sample SAMN15323438, study PRJNA562643) | freshwater metagenome | isolation source: river surface water | place: USA:Blue River Watershed | collected 2017-08-16
AAGTTGCCAACTACGCCGCCAAGCGCCACTCCGAGCAAAACGGCCCACGACTTGGTTTCAACTCTGCTAGACATCCACAGAAAAACCAGAGCGGCGACTGAAGAAATGACCGCAAATACCGCGGTGGCCCCAAAGCCAATCGAAAAAGCAGCAGAGTCATTAAAAACTAAATTAAACTTAATCAATTCACCGAGCATGGGAGACAATTTTCCAGGCTTAAAATTTGCAATTACCAACGCCTTAGAAAGTTGATCTAGAAACACAACTAACGCAGCTAAGCAAACAACAAGAGCTTGTAAAACGTGTCGTTTAGTTTTCAATTAATCTAAACACCGAAAAAATCGCTGGATGAAGTCGAACTACCAGTGCCGAGTTCAAATGCTGAACTCGAATTTTGTGAGCTATTTGGTTTTGATTCAAACTCGAGTTCGGCAAGCTGGCTTTCGATGTAAGTCTTCAACTTGATTCGATACTCGCGTTCGAAAGTTCGCAATTCCAAAATGGTGTGTTCAAGCACGGCGCGTTCTTGCTCGAATTTACTTAGTTCCACTCGCTGTTGCGCCTCTGCCTCACGAATTACGCGAGCTGCAGTGGCGTGACCTTCAGCGATTAGGGCGTCGCGCTTGGAAATACCTTCGCGAACATGATCGTCGTGAAGTTTTCTGGCAAGTTGAAGCAGGTTGTTAGTGCTATTGCTATCGAGCTGCGAAGGATCGCCTACCGCCATCGGGAAGTTGCTTGGCTCCGGTGTGCTTAGTTGTTGCAATGCTCCCAGTGTTGGCATCGTCTGGCTAGGGTTTTGCAGCTGATCTGCAAGTCCGGCGCCACTGCGTTGCAATTCGGCAACACGCGACTCTGAGGCCAGAAGGCGCTGACGAAGGTCTTCATTTTCACCGTTGAGTCGACGAAGTTCCACAACGATTTCGTCGAGAAAATCATCGACTTCGTCCTGGTCGTAACCTTCGCGAAACTTGGTTGGCTGAAAGCGCTTGTTGACTACGTCTTCGGGAGTCAGTGGCATAAATACCCCTTTCGCGGATTAGCAGTGTCTAGGTTACCGCAGGCGGCGGCTGTTGAAATTAGCATCTACTGTGCTTGTTAGTAAGCCTTAGACCAATCGAGATAGAACATTCTGGAGTATTCCGATAGCAAAAATTACGATTGTCCAACCAAAATCAAGCGCTACAGCGCCGAATCGCATTGGTTTGATAAATCGCCTAACTAGTTTCAATGGTGGGTCGGTTAGGGTGAAGACCAGCTCCACCAATACCAATAGCAATCCCTTGGGTTTCCAAGTTGGATTCACTGAAAGCACTAAATCCGCCACCAGACGGGCAATCATCAAGTAAAAGTAAATCTGGAGAGCCCAAAGTAGGGCAATTACCAGAATCGACATGAATTACTAGTTATGGACGAACTAGTAGGTCGTCCGCAACTTCGTCGATTGGCTCTTCGTCGTTGATCAGTACGTGTGAAGGCGCAAGGAGGAATACTGTCTGGGTGACACGCTGTAGGTGTCCTTGAAGACCGTGCTGCAGGCCGAGCATAAAGTCGAGCATGCGCTTACCTTCGGCCTCAGTCATCTGGTGCATGTTTACGATTACCGAAACACCTTCACGGAAGTGCATAGCCACTTCACCCGCGTCCTTGTAAGACTTTGGCTCAATGGTGAAGATTTCGCTTGGCTCAGCGCCACGACGTGGACGCAATGCGGTTACACGTGATGCGCCGCGGTCCTGGGTTGCCGCAGTTGGACGCTGCGGTGCAGCTTCTGCTTCGTCTCCAAAGCCAAGCCATCCTGAAACCTGAGAAATTAGTCCAGCCATTTGAGTCTCCTCTTGTTAAACCTTCACCCTCAGGATATGGCTAAAGGTTACGATTTCCCGTGATTGCAGTGCCAATTCGCAGGTGTGTCGCGCCAAATTCAAGGGCAGCCTCAAAGTCATGTGACATTCCAGCCGATACAAATTTGGCCCGAGGGTACTCGCGCTGCAATTGCAGGCTGCAATTGGCGATGGTCTCAAAATCTATCCGAGGATCACGATCCAGAGCGGCAACCCCCATGACTCCTTGCAGTTCAATACCGGGGACCAAAGCCACTGATTCGGCAAATGCCATCAATTCATTTGGAGGTATACCCCCGCGTGCTGGATCATCAGTCAAATTCAGCTGAATGAACCCCTTGATGTTGATTGGCGTCTTTACCAGTTCCTTAGCCAAGGCTGAGACTAGAGAGGCCCGATCTATCGAATGCAGGTACTTGGCGTAAGCGAGAACAGATTTCACCTTGTTGCTCTGCAATTGCCCGACAAAGTGCCAAACCATTCCAGGCAATCCAGCCGTTTCCGCAGCCTTCGGCGCTGCCTCCTGGTCTCGATTCTCACCAAAATGCCGTTGACCTAAGCCATGAAGCTGCTCTACCAACAGTGCTGAGTGATTCTTGCTGATCACAATCAGCTCGATATCTGACAGTTCGCGACCATGGGTTTTGGCCGCCTGGGCAATTCGCTCCGTTACGTCTTTATAACGTGACTCTAGAGTCAAGGATTTACTTCAGGAAGTCGGGGATGTCCAAGTCATCGCCAAAGCCCTCGGTGCGCTTCGGAAACGGAATTACTTCTTCATCAACCAATGCGATTTGAGCTGTTGCAGGGGCAGCCTCTTCAACATTCACAGCAAAAGCGCCTGCCGTTGCCGCAGCTGCGGCAATCGGCAAGTCAAACACCGATGAGATGCTTCCAGCCGGTGCTTCTTCCGCGCCAGTTGAGAATGGGCGACGTTCGATCGGACGCTGCTTCGCTGGGTCGAAACCGGCAGCAACAACGGTGATTCGAATCTCGTCGCCGAGTGTGTCATCGATGGTGGCTCCAAAGATGATGTTGGCCTCAGGACTAACCACTTCGTGCACCAAACGTGCAGCTTCATTGACCTCGTGTAGACCCATGTCAGAAGCACCTTGAACTAGCAGCAGTACGCCGTGTGCGCCGTCAACAGTGGTCTCAAGCAGTGGACTTGAAATAGCGGCTTCGGCTGCTCGGATTGCGCGGTCATCGCCCTTTGCGGTTCCGATTCCCATAAGCGCCGAACCAGCGCCCTGCATAACAGATCGCACATCGGCGAAGTCCACGTTGATCAAACCAGGGGTAACAATCAAGTCGGTGATTCCCTGAACACCAGCGCGCAGCACATCGTCGGCAATGTTGAAGGCTTCTAACAAACTTAACGACTTGTTGGTGTGCTCGAGTAGTCGCTGGTTCGGCACCACAATCAGGGTGTCTACTTCGGCACGTAGCGCATCGATACCGGCGGCTGCCTGCTCTGCTCGGCGCTTTCCTTCAACGTCAAATGGGCGTGTGACCACACCAACGGTAAGTGCACCAAGTCGCTTTGCAATTTTCGCGACGACAGGAGCTGCACCGGTACCGGTACCTCCACCCTCACCGGCGGTAACAAAAACCATGTCGGCACCCTTAAGCGCCAATTCAATTTCTTCTTCGTGGTCTTCAGCGGCGCGCTTACCTACTGTCGGATCCGCTCCAGCACCAAGGCCTCGAGTGATTTCTCGACCTATGTCGAGCTTTACGTCGGCTTCGCTCATCAACAGCGCCTGAGCATCAGTATTGATTGCAACGAACTCAACGCCGCGCTGACCCTTTTCGATCATGCGATTGAGTGCGTTAACTCCACCGCCACCGACTCCAACAACCTTGATGACAGCTAAGTAGCTCTGGTTCAGACCCACGTGTTTCCTCCGACTAAGACGTAGTGATTTCCCACTAGCGCAGTTGAACTACAACCTTAAACCTCAGGATGAGGCTTAAACCCACTGAAATCCTTACTACGCGCCTAGAAACTAAGGCTTAGAGCGAACTTTTTGTCGCATATGCTCAGGCGTGTCTTAGCGATATCTGACCACCGGAGAGCTTGGAGACGAAACATCGTATGTAACGCGATCGGTTTGCTTTTGATTTTTTATTAGCGCTGCCAACACCCTCGACTTGAGTGTCCCCTGCGACGCATCCCCCCAGATGATTAGCTGTGCCGAGTAACCACGAAGTTGCAGACGAACGTCATCTTTGGTTTTCGCATCTATTACTGAGACACGCGGCAATAACTCGGCTGGCAGCGCCAGCAAGACATCGATAGCCAAGGTGAATGCCTTGCTATTTTTGGGATCGTCATTGATTAACACTCTTGGATACTTATCCGAATATTTAGCCGCACCGAGGTTTACCGCAGCTGCATCGAACAACATGCCGGCACCAGCGACATCAACAATCGCAATTGGTTGGCGTTCAGCGATGGCTATATGCAAAGTATGAGGCAACTCACTAATAATCGAGATGCTCTCGATTAACTTAAATTTGTTCAGTTGATTAGCGATTTCATCTTGGCTGACCAAAGCAAGTGGTTTACCAAGATTTGACTTCACCGCAGCCAAAACTGACTTTTCCGATACCTTGTGCAATCCGGTAATTCGTATTTTCTCAACAGCAAGCATTGGCGTAACAAGTGTTGCGAGCACTAGAAGAACAAGAATTACGAAAGAACTCAGAATGGTTAGCCCAATGACTTTCTTCTGACGTGATTGACTTTGAAATCGATGAGTCTGGCTACGAATTTGTTTTATAGTTTCGCGGCCAAGTTTTGGTTTCGCGGTTTTCTTCGAGCTAATTACATTGACGGGAACTTTACGGATGGGAGTGACCTTAGCCACCTTTGGCGCAGGCTTACTTCCTCTTTGCTGAGGCCGCTTCACTTTACTTTTCTAACGCCTGCAGCAGTTCGGGAACCATTCGATAAACATCTCCGCAGCCCATAGTGATAATAAAATCGCCTGTTCTAGCCAAAGATGCCGCTACCGCCGGTGCATCTTCCCAAAGCGGGACGTAATGAACCTGAGAGCTATCGGCAAAAGAATCTGATACCAGTTTCCCAGTAACCCCAGGTTCCGGATCTTCACGCGCAGCATAAATATCGAGCACTACAACTTGATCGCTCGCTGCTAGCGCCTCGGCAAATTGGTCGTGCATCAATCGAGTTCTGCTGTAGAGATGCGGCTGGAAAACGGTTATCAGACGCCCCGCACCCACGACGGCCCTAGCAGCCTTTAGAGCCGCGGCAACCTCGGTCGGATGATGCGCGAAATCGTCGTATACGCGAACTCCACGCTCTTCCCCATGCAACTGGAAGCGACGTTCAGTGCCTCGGAAACTTGTGATGCCGTGAAGAGCCTCGTTGGCCTCAAAACCAAGGCCGACCAGTACCGCAAAAGCTCCGGCAGCGTTAATCGCATTGTGTTCGCCAGGAATGGTTAACTCTGCAAAGTATTTACTACCTTCGTAGATCAGTGCGAATGTGACCTCTGCACCGCTGGCGTCCACATCGGTGAGCCGCACCGTTGCATCATCGGCATAGCCAAAAGTAAGGACTCGTTTGTCTCGAATCAGTTTGGTGACGCGTACAGCACCAGGGTCGTCAGAACTGACTGCGACAAATTCTTTTGCGCCTTCGGCAAAGTTGGCAAATTCTTGTTCGAATGCTTCTTCGCTGCCGTAGTGATCCAAGTGATCAGCATCTACGTTTGTGATTAGCGCAACTGCAGTGTCATAGTGCAAGAAAGAGCCGTCAGATTCATCGGCCTCGATAATGAATAGATCCGAAGCGCCTTTGGACGATGACGAATTTAGCGCGGTAATTACTCCACCGTTCACGAAACTTGGATCCACACCCAACTTCAACAGTGCAGTAATAACCATTCCGGTACTTGTGGTTTTACCATGTGCACCGGCAACCGCCACCACACGATTCTTGGAGGTCAGGTAAGCCAGCGCTTGCGATCGATGAATGACCGGGATGCCACGCTGTTTCGCTAGTAAATATTCTGGGTTGGTTGGCCAAAGTGCAGAAGTAACCACCACTGTGTCTGGGGTACCTAAGTGACTTTCATCATGACCGATGAAAATTTCTGCACCTAACTCGCGAAGTGCAGCTACGTTATCGGTATCACGCAAGTCACTGCCGGTTACCTTATGCCCCATGCCAATCAAAATTCGAGCTATGCCGCTCATGCCTGAACCACCGATGCCAATGAAGTGAATTACTCCAAGGTCAGCGGGTACGGGCTGCGAAAAATCTGGCTTAATCATGATGCTTTACAAAGATTAGGTGCTGCCGGCAGTAAATCAGTTGGACAACACGCCTTGAACCAAACGATACAAATTGGCTGTGCCATCTGAGATTGCCAGTTTTCGAGCAGCCGCACTCATTAGGCTAAGTCGCTTCGCACTCGACAGTAGCGGAACCAGCGTTTGCGCTACGAATTCTCTGCTGAACTCGGAATCCTTGCAGGAGATGGCAGCCTCGGCCTCAAGCACATTCTTGATATTGTGCCTCTGCTCACCGTTCCCGACCCCATAGGGAATGTAGAGCGCTGGCACACCTAACGCTGTGAGCTCTGAGACCGTTGCCGCTCCGGCTCTGGATACGGCAAAATCTGCGGCCGACAGAGCGAGGTCCATGCGATCGCAATACTTGATTCGCAAATAGGACTTTTGCTTAAGTGGTTCGAGATCGGACTTACCACCAACGATGTGCAATACCTGAACTCCGGCAGCCGCCAGTAAATCGCGAGATTCTTCAATGGTCTGATTTATTGAACGCGCTCCAAGCGAACCTCCGGTGACCAAGAGCGTGGACATGTCCTCATCTAGACCGAAATGTTTGCGTGCTCCAACCGTGTCACGCTGCTTGATTACCGCTTCAATCTCTTTGCGCAACGGCATCCCTTGGTATGAAGCATTAGGTAATGGAGTGTCAATAAAAGCCACTGCAACCGCATTGGCGAACTTTGCACCAATCTTGTTTGCCATGCCTGGCAACGCATTTGCTTCATGAATTACCAGTTTGGTTTTTTCGAGACGTGCAGCTAAATACGCTGGAGCACTCGCGTATCCACCAAAACCGACAACGATATCGATTCTATTTCTGCGAATAATATCCCGCACCTGGTTTACCGCTTTCATGAATGCGGCTGGAAATACGAAGGCGCTCGGAGTAATTTTTCGTGGAAAAGGAAGTTTTGCGATGGTAAGCAATTCATAGCCTCTCGCTGGCACCAAATCTTTTTCTAATCCCTCTTTAGTTCCTAGCGCAAATATTTTTGCAGTCGGTTCATTTTCAGAAATGTAATCAGCCAGGGAGAGCAACGGATTTACGTGCCCTGCTGTGCCGCCACCGGTAAGTAAGTAATTTGTCATCGCTGCCTAGCGGTCCTCTTCCTGGCCAGAGGTTGTTGAGAATTTCTACGCTCGATTCCAAGTGCCACGCCGATGGCGGCTAGCGTGGCAAGCAGCGACGAACCTCCGGAAGATATTAGTGGTAACGGAACCCCAAGTACTGGCAAGAAGTTGAGCACCACCGCGATGTTTACCAAAGCCTGCAAAACTATCCAAGCCATGATTCCGATAAGGATGTAGCGCTCGTAATTTGATTGGGACTTTAAAGTGATTTTGACGAGGATGAATCCCAGCATTACGAAAAGCGCGATTACAACCGCGGCCCCGATTAGTCCGAACTCTTCACCAATGATGGCAAAAATAAAGTCGTTCTCGACTTCGGGAATCCAACTCCATTTCATTTTGGAATCACCGAAGCCGGTGCCGCTTACCCCACCGGCCGCTAAGGCCCAAACCCCGTGCTTTGCTTGCCAGTTGACATCGAGTGGATCCGGGGCCGATGGATTCAGCCAAGCCAATACACGCGCTCGACGAGAAGCACTCATATTGATGGCAATGGGAATTGCAACAACCGCAAGGCCGGCTATGAACCCAACCAATCGACGCGGCATACCAGCAATTGATAGTTGGACCATAACAATCAGGAACATGACGATCACGGTTCCCAAGTCGGAACCGGCAATCACGGCGACCATGGCAATTATGCCGTTACCGAATGCAGGCCACCAAGTTCTTGTTGGATCCGTGAGCTCATGATCGCGACGAGTTAGGAAAAGTGCAATGTTCATAATCATCGCCAGTTTCAAGAACTCACTCGGCTGCAGAGAAAACAAGCCGAACACGCTAATCCAGTTTTTATTTCCGTTTACCGCAGTTCCAATTAGCAATACCGCACCTTGCAACGCGAGCGCTGCCAAGAAAAAAGGTCTAGTCAGATTCTTCAGAGCTGCCAGTGGCAATCTTGAAATCAACCCCATACCAAAAAGTCCGGCAACTGCGGCCAGCAACTGCTTACCAAAAATCGAGTAGGCACTATTGCCAGCTTTGAGAGCATCGACATACGAGGCGCTGAGCACCATCATTGACCCGAAAATCACCAAAATTACTGTGATGCTGAGAAGTTGATTGAACTCTCTTGACTGGTTGCGGAAAGTTCCGGCAAGCCATTTGCCGAATTTAGCCAATGCCCCCTCGGAAACCTCGGCCAACCTTCCTGAAATTGCAGACTTTCTAGCCATTACTCCCCCAACACCGCTCGAGCGAACTGATTTCCGCGATCGGCATAGTCATTGAATTGATCCATCGATGCTGCCGACGGTGCGAGTAGCACCACGTCGCCGTCAATTGCAATCGACCTGGCAGCTTCTACCGCCCGGTTCATTACTTTCGTATTATCCGATTCGGAAATTTCGATTACCTGAAGGCCTGGCGCGCATTCACGCAGCGAAGCCAGTACCTCAACCCTGTCAGCACCAATGACAATCGCGGCCTTTAGCCGGTCGATGTTGTTCTTGATTAGTGGCCGAATATTCACACCCTTGAGTAATCCGCCGACAATCCAAACAACATTCTCAAAAGATTGAAGTGAAGCTTCAGTTGCATGTGCATTGGTGGCCTTCGAATCATCGAACCAAAGTACTCCGCTTTGATTTGCTACGAATTCAATTCGATGACGATCTAGCTTGAAATTGGCGATGGCATCACCAATATCACTCGGAGAAATGTCGCAGGCGCGGGCAATTGCTGTGGCGGCCGCCACATTGGCAAGAAGATGCGGTGTAACCACACCGATTTTCCCAATTTGTTCATGACTAGAGATCTGAGGCAGTTCTTTGGCTCGATATGGGAAGAAGGCTCGATCAATCAGTGAGTCTTCGACATAACCAACTTGCAAATCACCGGGAAAACCTCGGGTAAAACCAACAGCGAGGGTATCCTCGGTTGCCACGTCTGCTAGTTTCATCAGCTCGATTGTGGTTTCGTCTTCGACGTTGTAAACAATCGCTCGCTCAGCGCCTTCGAAAACTTTTCCTTTTGCTTTGACATACTCTTCAAAAGTTCCATGCCAATCGATGTGATCCTCCGCGATATTCAAAAGCGCAGAAACATATGGTCTTGGCTCGTGCATGTAATGCAATTGGAAGCTAGATAGTTCAACCACAAGATAGTCGAATCCGTCTGGATGCCGAATTGCGTCGAGTATTGGCAGACCGATGTTGCCACATGCAATCGCTCGCTTGCCGCCTGAAATTAGCATCTGTTCTACGAGTTGAGTGGTGGTGGTTTTACCATTGGTTCCAGTGACTAGCACCCACTTAGCGATGCTGCCTGTCTTGTCCCGGAGTCTCCACGCTAAATCGATGTCCCCCCAGATAGCGACATTATTACGCGCTGCCCAAACCAAGATTTCATCGGCTGGTTTGATGCCCGGTGAAACAATTATTACTTGCGGTGCAAAATCAATTGTTTTTGTTAGCTGTTCATCTTTTGGAACGCCAATTGCAGTTTCAATTCCTAAAACTTCAAGCAAGTCTGCGTGCTGTTCATCCGCTGAATTTGCGACAACGAGTAGTGAGGCACCTAACTCATGCAAAGTGTCAGCCACGGCAAAGCCTGAAACTCCTACCCCGTACACCACTGCACGAAGATTGGACCAATCAGAATGCCAACTAGTTAGATCGCTCAACTGAGACATGAGTGGTTAGCCGTAAATCCATTCAATGTAAAACAGACCGATTCCGGTAAGCACGCAAAGACCAGCAATAATCCAGAAACGAACCACGATTGTGATTTGTGCCCATCCCTTGAGCTCAAAATGGTGATGAAGCGGACTCATTAAGAACACTCGACGTCCGGTGCCGGTTTTCCACTTGGTTAGTTTAAAGAAAACTCGCTGAATGATCACAGAACCGGTGACGATGACGAATATTCCGCCGATAAGGACTAACAACAATTCGGTGCGCGAAATAATGGCAAGGGCTGCCAGCGCCCCTCCTAAACCAAGCGAACCGGTGTCACCCATAAAGATTTGCGCCGGCGAGGTGTTCCACCAGAGAAAACCAGCACAGGCGCCCACGATGGCCGATGCTACGACAGCAAGATCAAGCGGATCTCTAGTGGAGTAGCAAGATGCGACATTTTCGAGAACAGAACCACAGGCCTGATTAAATTGCCAAAAACCAATAATTGCGAAAGCTCCAATGGACATAATGCTAGAGCCGGTGGCCAAACCATCCAGTCCGTCTACTATGTTCACACCGTTTGAGGTGCTGGCTACAAGGAAGTAAATCCAAAGAATAAAAAGACCGATGCCGATTACTGTGCCCAAAGTCAAAAAATCTAGATTCAAATCTCTGAACAGTGAAATTTTCGTAGATGCTGGAGTGATTCCAGCCTCATTAGGAAACTGGATTGATAGGACAGCAAAAATTACAGAAACTAATCCTTGACCCAGAATTTTCTGCCAACCGGTAAGGCCTAGGCTCCGTTGCTTATGGGTTTTGATGTAGTCATCAAGAAATCCAACCAGACCTAAACCAACCATCATGAATAAAACCAAAAGTGCTGAAATTGTTGGTACTTCGAAATTGGATAACTTGCTCAGAAAGTAACCGGCAACGGTGGCCAGGATAATGACTACGCCACCCATGGTTGGAGTGCCGTGTTTTGTCTTGTGGGACTGAGGGCCATCCTCGCGGATGAACTGCCCCCAGTTGAGACGCTTGAAAAGCCAAATAAAAGCGGGGGTTGCCAGCAGTGTGATTGCCATTGCTATACCGCCCGCAAGCAATACCGCTCTCATTATTTAACCTCCGCTAAGGCGTCGCCTAGAAATCTCAAATCCGCTGATTTAGAGGACTTCACGAGGACAATGTCGCCAGAACCAAGCAAACCACGAACTTGGTCAATTGCCTCGTCAATTGACTCGACGAATTTCGATTCACCATCCCAGGAACCTTCTTGCATGGCTCCAAGGTGAATTAACTTTGCTTTTTGTCCGACCACAAAAAGCTGATCAATGTTTAGTCGAACCACTAGTCGACCAACTTCGTCATGCTGAACAGCTGCTTGGTCCCCCAATTCGGCCATTTCGCCAAGCACAGCAATAGTGCGATGACCTTGACGACCAAGGGTTGCCAGAGTTTGCAATGCGGCCTTCATTGAGTCTGGACTGGCGTTGTAAGCGTCATTGATAATTAGGGAGCCTCGAGGCCCGGTCAGTGGCTGCATTCTCCAGCGTTCAGCTAGGTCGAGTTGTTCCAGAGCTCGGATAGCTTCCGCCAAGTCGAGTTCTAGTACGGCGCAAACGGAAATTGCGGCAAGAGCATTCATGACTTGGTGCTCACCAAGAATCTTGAGTGCCACCCTTCTGTGTGTCTGACCATTGACGACAAGATCGAATTCAGTACCACGGATAGAAACTGAGATGTTTTCAGCTCTCACCTTGGCATCAGTTGACGTGCCAAACCAATCCGGAGAAATAGCCGTCAGTGATGACATTTTTGCAACCAGTGCGTCATCTGCATTTAGCACTAAACGGGCGTCCGGTCTAAGCTCCGTGACCAGCTCACTCTTAATCGAGTACGTCGACTCAATGCCACCGAATTCGCCAACATGTGCCAAGCCAACTTTCAAAACCACAGCGACATCTGGAGAGCAAATCTCAGCAAGGTATTTGACGCTACCTGGCCCACCGGCACCAAGTTCCGCAACTAAGTATTTAGTTTCTGAATCTGCTTTCAACATCGAAATTGGAGCACCAACTTCGTTGTTGTAAGACTCGATTGGTGACACCGTATTTCCGAATCGACTCAGCATGGCGGCAAGCATATTCTTGGTCGAGGTTTTGCCATTAGAGCCGGTTACAGCTACTACTCTCAGGTTTTGAGTTGCGTGCAGTTTTCCGATTACATACTTAGCTAGTTTTCCGAGAGCGATCACGCTGTCCACGACAACTATTTGCGCAATGTTGCAGTCCAGTTTGCGCTCTACTAAAGCTGCGATTGCGCCAAGCGCTAATGCCGATTCCACAAAATTATGACCATCGGTCACTTCACCAGGCTTAGCCACAAACAATGAACCGGGTTTGACCAAACGTGAGTCGGTTTCTACCGAACCCGTGACCTCTAGATCTTCACCGATTAGTTCGCCAGATACTGCCGTCGCGATTTCTGAAAGTTTCAATTGGATCAAGACCAACCCGATTCTCTAAGTGCAGCGCGCGCCTCGGCACGGGCCGAATACGGTGTTCTTACTCCCCTAATGTCCCGATAATCCTGGTGGCCCGGCCCAGCCCAAAGGATGGAGTCACCGAGCTGTGCACGTTTTACTGCCTCACGAATCGCCAATTCTGGCGGACTCACCTCTAAGACTTCTAGGTCGGACCTGACTTCTTTGGCACATTCGACCAGGGTCTTACGAATGCTTGCTGGGTCTTCAAATCGTGGATGATGGTCGGTTATGACAAGTAGGTCACAGCCACGTGCCGCAACCTGTGCCATGGCTGGACGCTTGGTGGCATCTCGATCTCCATCGGCACCAAAAACCATGATGACTTTTCCGGTAGTCACTTTTCTGACTGCGGCAAGAGTGTTCAAGAATGCATCAGGGCTGTGACCGAAATCAACGTAGACATTTGGCCCAGTCTCGCCAGTAACCCGTTCAGTTCTGCCAGGCATGTAAACATCGATGCCATCACCAATAGATTTCGCAATCTCGGCGAACTCATAACCCGCTTCGAGCAACATGACAATTGCTAAGCCCGCGTTATGAGCCATATGCGCGCCAATTAAAGGCAACTTTGATACAAGTTCTTGTGCTTCTGAATCTGTCAACTTGAATGAAGTGTGACTTGGCGTTTCTTCGATAACCTCGATGTGCCAATTCGCCGTTACATCGTAATGACTCGAGATGGTAACAAATGGAATTTCCGACTTTTGCGCGAACTCACGGCCATATTCCGAATCTAGGCAGACAACACCTTTGCGGCCATGTTTTGGTGTGAAGAGAAGTTGTTTCGCTTTCAGATAATTCTCCATGGTTCCGTAATCATCCAAGTGGTCGTGCGAAAGGTTGGTAAAACCTACAACATCGAAAAGTAAGCCGTCGACGCGATGTTGACTCATAGCTTGAGCCGAAACCTCAATCGCAATGTCGGTCACCGATTTCTCACGCATTTTGGCTATCAGCGCATGCATTTCAGTTGATTCGGGGGTGGTCAATCGACTGACTATTTTTTCGCCCGCGATGTGTCGCTCAGCCGTTGACGTTAACCCTGTGGTTCTTCCAAGTTGGCGAAGAATTGACTCGAGTATGTAGGTAGTAGAGGTTTTTCCGTTGGTTCCAGTGGTGCCAAAAATCTTGGGCATAACTTCGGCTGAATTCCCGTAGACGTACGCAGCCAATTCCCCCAAACTTAAACGAGGATTTTCTAATAGCGCAATGGGAATCGATTTAGATTCAATAAGTTCAAGTCCGGAAGCGTCGGTAATAATCGCTGAAGCTCCACCATCAATCGCCTTGGCTACATGCAGAGCACCGTGCGACTTCAAGCCTGGCATTGCTACAAACAAGTCCCCAGCTCGCAAGTCTCCAGTGTTCATGCTGATTCCAGTAATCTCGGCATTGCCACCATGAGCAATGGTCAAGGCAAAGTTAGCCACCAACTGCGTGAACGCAACTGGCACCACATGATCTGGCCTAATGGTTGGCGGAATCTGCTCTTTCATTACTTCCACTCTGTCGCAATGTTGGCCGATTTTGTGGTTGATGGAGGTACACGGTAGGTGCGGAGTACCTGCTGCATGATTGCCTTGAAAATAGGCGTAGCGCCCATCGAGTTACTTACAGTTCGAGACTTGAAAGCTGTCACGGCTACTACATATTGTGGATTGTCGGCTGGTGCCATTCCGATAAAAGAAATTGCGTGCAAGCGACCGTATTGGCCTGTGGCTGGATCTGTGATCTGAGCAGTACCGGTCTTTCCAGCTACGCGATATCCAGGCACACCCGCGTGACGACCAATTCCACCTTCCTCAACAACTTTTTCAAGCATGTCAATTGTTGTGCGGGCGGTGCTTGCAGAGACCACTTGTACGCCGGGTTGCTTTGGCGTTGCCACAAAGTTACCCTTGCCGTCATCGCAGCCTTCAACAAGCCGTGGTTCTAGTCGAACTCCGTTGTTGGCAATTGCTTGATACATCATGGCTGACTGAATTGGAGTAACAGAAAATCCCTGCCCAAACATCGAAACGTATTTCTTGATGTTGTCCCACTTATCTAGCGGAGGAACAATTCCGGCTGATTCACCTGGGAAATTAATTGCAGTTTTCTTACCCATGCCAAATTTGGTGAGGATGTCGAAACGGGTTGCCACAGGAACTTTTTGTCCCATCATCATGATTCCAGTATTGGATGAATCACGAAGTACTCCAGTTAGCGTCAACTTATCTGGGCCGTGAGAGTGAGAGTCAGTTACTCGATAACCGCCACTCTTAGGCACGGTCCAGGCGTATGGAGCAACAACTCTTGATTCAGGATTTGCCAATCCAGTTTCAATTAGTGAGGCAGCAGTGATTGCCTTGATTACTGAGCCAGGCTCAAATTGCGATTCAAACACCCTCGCATGCCTGGCCTCCTCAGTTGATTTACCTGGCGCATTTGGATCCATGGTTGGAGCCTCTGCAGCAACAAGAATTCTTCCGGTTTTAACCTCAATAACAACTGCGGTAGCCCAATCGGCCTTTAACCTCGCCCAGTTGGAAGTCAGAACTTGTTGAGAAAAATACTGAAGATCTGCATTAATCGTGAGTTTTACGTTCTTGCCATTTACTGCTTTCGTGGTGGTGACCACACTGGAAGGAATCTTGATTCCGTCTTCGCCTTTTTCGAAAGACTCTTTTCCGTCAACTCCTGCCAAGCAGCTATTCATCTCGGATTCGATGCCGCCCATTGGCTTTCCATCTGTAGTGAGGAACCCAATTAAACTCCCGGCAAGCGCTCCACTCGGATAAGTACGTGAAGGCACTGCGTCGTAATAGACCCATGGGATGTCGAGTTTCTTTAACTGCGCGTAGACATCAGTGGTTACCCCACGCTTAACGTTTGAATACTGTCCGGTGCCGATAATTTTGGTCATTACTTCTGCGGGCGTCATACCCATAATCCCAGCCATCTGAGCAGCAATCTGCTCAACCGGAATTGTGGTTGTTACCCCATTTATTTTTTTAGTAACCGCCTTGACGTTAACCGGCGCAACGTTTATGTCGTACTTCAAAACCGTTTTAGCTAAAGCTTTTCCAGTTGAATCCTGGATTTGCCCACGGATTGCGGGAACGACTTGTGTGACTGAGCGACTTGCTAGGGAAATTTTATTAATCTCGCCGGCTTGAAAAATTTGAATCTGCACAAGTCGGCCAACGAAGATTAAACCGAGTACGACAATGACTGTCGCGAAAAACCGTAAGCGTTTATTTGGGTTTCCCGGCTGCATGAAACTCATGATGCCTGCCTTGCTGCCCTAAAAGTTAGTGTGTTGGTGATGCTGGAATTGCATTTGCAGGCAAGGCTACTGGCTGTGAAGCGGCAACCGGCTTAGCGACATCCTGAGAAATCGCAGTATCTGGAGCTGCGGGGGTCAAAACCGATTCCTGAATTAGCGCGGCGGAAGCGATATTGTTCTTAGCAACTCGACCATCGGTGTTTAGTGCAGACTTTGGCTTACCAAATACCTTCTGATCTGCAATTCGCAGGAACACTGGGTTTGCGTTAGCAATCATCCCAAGTGACTGAGCCGAATTTGCTAGATTCTGCTGCGAGCTCAAAGAATCCACCTGCTGGCCAATGATCTGGCTCTGAGTAGTTAGTTCAATCTTTTCCAACTTCAAATTACGCAATTCGTAGGCGCTCTGTGAGAGAGCAATATCCAAAACAAGCTTCAACACCTGAATCACCACGAAACCAATAATGACAGTGCGAGCAATAGCTACGCCATGCTTACGGTTGCGAGCAACGCCAGCAACTTTGCTGATACTAGAAACTCGAACTAGCGGCTTAGCTGATGTTGATAGACGTGCGATGCTCATGCTGCTCTCCGGATCTTTTCAGCCGCGCGGAGTCTTACCGACGCGGCCCTTGGGTTTTCTTCGATTTCTTGTTCTGTCGCCTGTTCCGCACCCTTCACCACAAGGCGAAGAATTGGTGCATGCTCAGGAAGCTCAATTGGTAAGTCGATTGGTGCAGATGAAGTAGCTGCCGCAACCAATGCCTGCTTTACGATTCGGTCCTCAAGTGAGTGGTAAGCCAAAACCAAGATGCGGCCACCGACTGCAAGGGCATCGATTGCTGCAGGCATGGTGGCAATCAAAACGTCGAGTTCACGATTGACTTCAATACGAAGTGCCTGAAAAACTCGCTTGGCCGGGTGTCCCTTCGATTTGCCTGGAACGAATGGCACAATGCCGACGATTAATTTGGCCAAACGAGTGCTTGACGCGAATACTTCCTTCTTGCGCTCTTCAACTATTGCTGCTGCGATTTGCTTTGCGTAGCGCTCTTCACCAAACTCTTTGAAAATTCTGGCTAGGTCTTCTGCGCTGTAAGTGTTCAGGATGTCAGCCGCTGTGAGTGATTCGGTATCGTCCATGCGCATGTCCAGCGGAGCATCGTATGAGTAGGCGAAACCGCGCTCAGCCTCGTCCAATTGCATTGATGAGACTCCGAGGTCCAGCAGTATGCCTTGAACTGAATCTATGTCAAAGTCACTCAGGACTTCGAGGATTTGATCGTAGGTTGCGTGAGCAAACTTAACTCTTGAACCAAATCGTTCTAATCTCTTGCTGGCAAGTTCGATGGCGCTCTGGTCTCGATCAATCCCAACCACAGTTAGCTGCGGAAATTTCTCGAGAAAAGCCTTAGTGTGACCACCTAAACCAAGTGTGCAGTCAACCAAAACTGCCCCAGCATCATTGACTGACTCTCCAAGAATTTCCAGGGTGCGTTCAAGCATTACCGGAACGTGGATTTCTGAAACCTGCTTGTCTTGTGAGTTCATTTACTTCCGGATTTTCCTGAAGTTAGAACCCCATCCATTCCTGCGAGCTTGGTTTTCGCGTTTTCTGGCTTCGGGGAAGAGAGCCAGCGGTGAACGGGTGGAGATCTAACCTCAGGGTTAGATGATTCCCGGAATCACCTCCTCCGCGATGTTGGAGTAAGGATCCTCTTGGTTAGCCAAGAAAGCGTTCCAGGCCTTGGCGTCCCAAATTTCAGCGTGGTTGCCGACTCCGATAACCACAAGTTCGCGTGACAGGGATGCGTATTCGCGCAGAACGGCTGGGACGGTCACTCGCCCTTGCTTGTCTGGTGTTTCTGAGTGAGCGCCAGACATAAAAACACGGGTGTAGTTACGCGCAGCCTGATTTGTGAGCGGAGCTTGATTGATTGCTTCGGCGCGAGCCTTGAATTCGGCTGCACTGAAAACCAAGAGGCAGGCATCCTGACCACGAGTGATTACTAATCCGCTGGTAAAAACTTCGCGGAATTTCGCCGGAAGGATAACGCGACCCTTTTCATCCAACTTTGGTGTGTGTGTACCTAGCAACATCAGTAACCCCCTCTCCGATTAGCCACTTCGCCGATAAACTCCACTTTACACCACTTTGCACCGCAAATGGTACATTTTGACGTGTTTATATAACGATTTGGTAGACACACGCCAATAGATTAGCGGATTTCACAGGTGGAGGGAAATCCCAGATTTAAGCCAAAAAGCCACCCCTAAGGGTGGCTAATCTGCTATTTCTTTAGCGCTATGGCTGATCTCGTCGCTGGTTCCAGCGATTCTCGAAGTAGCCGGTGGAGTTTTTTGCCGTCGGCTTGGATTTTGGCGATTTTGCGGTGTTAGCCGGACCGGCACTAGCAATCAGCAATCCAGTCAATGCCACTAGGAAACCAAGTACTCCGAAAATCACCAGGTGAATTATGGCGGCAAAGATCAAAAGTGAAAGCCCGACTAGGGCGACCAAGGCCCCAGCAATCAGTTTCGCTGCCGAATTGACCGGCTTTGCAGCCTTACCAGCCAGCTTGCGCGAAAAAGCGTCATCGGTACCAAGCAGATCTCGCTCTAATTGCTCGAGTACTTTTTTGTCGTATTCCGAAAGTCCCATGATTCGCCTCCTCTTATTCGAGCATAAATAGCAGTCGGTGCTTTGTAAACGCCCACTTCTTGCCTACGATTAGCCTGTGCTGGAATCCACCATCCTTTTGCAACTAATTCAAAACGAATTAGATGATTTTTGCCTTGCCCGAAAGTCAGAATTCCACGAGATTTCTCCTGACCTTGTTCCGCTGATTGATTTCTCGCAAGACTTAATGGCTGGCGGAAAACGTTTCAGAGCTCTATTCGCGTATTGGACCTGGGCTGGTTATCTAAAGAACAAACTAAACGAAACAGAATACGAAAACGCACTTCGCGGAATGGTTGGCATTTGCGCGGCTTTGGAAATGTTCCACGCGGCGGCGTTGGTACACGATGACCTAATCGACCAATCTGACACCCGTCGAGGGCAGCCAGCTGTGCA
>JACCDM010070008.1_pt1 | contig 18809 bp, 12 predicted proteins | sample 7445851 | NCBI WGS metagenome assembly JACCDM01 (sample SAMN15323438, study PRJNA562643) | freshwater metagenome | isolation source: river surface water | place: USA:Blue River Watershed | collected 2017-08-16
AACCACGGCAAGCCGAAGCGCGGGCCGAAGCTGCAGGTGGGGATGACGATCGCGATCGAGCCGATGGTGAACGTCGGCGGCGCGGCGACGAAGACGCTCGCGGACAAGTGGACGATCGTCACGCTCGACGGCGCCCTTTCGGCGCACTTCGAGCACACGATCGCGATCACCGCCGACGGGCCGCGGATCCTGACGACCTTGGACTGACGGCGACCGCCGCACGCGCGCCGGCTGTGTCCGGTGCACTGGTCGTCGCCCGGCCCTATCGGCCGGGCCCCGCCATCACCCCAGTTGGGCCTCGACCGCCACGCGGGCACGTGCCGCAGCCACCGCACACTGTGCGACGAGCCGCTCCGCCTCCTCTGCGAGCGGCGTTCCCGCTGCGCGGTCCGGCATCGCGACCACGTTGATGCGCACGTTGTACACCGCGCCGCGGCACGCCGCTTCGGCCAGGAGCGCCGCGACGCCGGCGTCGCTCGCGGCGTTCGTGTTGCCGCGCTCGGCCGCGAAGGCGGCGAGCGCCGCCACCTCGGCGCAGCAGCGCGCCGTCTCGAGCGGGGTCGTCGCCGCATCGATGAGGGCACGCTGGATCGCCGCGTCACGCGTGGCCGCCTGTTCGGGCGTCTCCTTCGGCAGCTGGTATGCCGCCGAGACCATCGCGTAGGCGGCAGCGTCCTCGATGCGCAGCGCGTCGAGGCGGCGCACCAGGGCCGCAGCCTGCAGCGCCCGCTCCTTCATCTCCGTCTCGACGGCCGCGTACTTCTTTCGGCCGATCGTCAGCCCGGCGACCATCTGCGCGAGCGCGGCACCGAGGGCGCCGGCGAGCGCGGCGACCGACCCACCCCCCGGCACCGGCGCGGAGGAGGCGACCGTCGCGAGGAACCCCGTCAGCGACTCGCCGCCCGCGGCAGCGCTGCGCACCTGGCGCTCGAGCACGAGGTCGGGGGAGTAGGTCCGCCACCGCAGGTGCCGGGCTGCCGCCTCGAAGAGCGCGCGTTCGGGGACGAGGCCGACGACTTCGCTCCACGTCGGCGTCACCCCCTGCGCCTCGGCCTCCATCTTCACCATCTCGTAGGCGCGGTGGAGCGGTGTGGCGTCGAGGTCGACGAGGTTCATCGAGACCTGTGCCTGCCCATCCACCTCGAGGCCAAGGCCCTTCACGCCCTTGAGGCCGCCCGAGGAACCGCGGACCGCCTTCGCGACCGCCTTGGCGACGGGGAGGTTGGCCGTGTCGCCGAGGTAGACGTTGAAGGCGACGAGGAAGGGACGCGCGCCGATGACCGTCGCACCGGCGGTTGGGTGGATCGCGTTCGGGCCGAAGTCGGGGACGCGGTTCGGGTTGGTACCGAGCTCCGTCCGCGCGAGCTCGAACTCACCGCGACGGATGTCGGCGAGGTTCACGCGATCGGGCCGGGTCGCCGCGCGCTCGTAGAGGAAGACCGGGATCCCGAGCTCGCGCCCGACGCGCTCGCCGGTCGTGCGGGCGAGGACGATGCAGTCCTCCATCGACGTCCCCTCGAGCGGGATGAAGGGGCAGACGTCGGTGGCCCCGATCCGCGGGTGCTCGCCGGTGTGGGTCGTGAGGTCGATCAGCGCGGCGGCCTTCGCGATGCCGGCGAACGCCGCGTCGCTGGCGGTAGCGAGCGGCGCCACGAAGGTCACGACCGTCCGGTTGTGCGAGGCATCGCTCGAGACGTCGAGGATGACGACGCCGTCGACCGCGGCGATCGCGTCACGGATGGCGGCGATGACCTCCGGGCGACGGCCTTCGGAGAAGTTCGGGACGCATTCGACGAGGGACATCGGCGGGCGAGGTGGAGGGTGGCGCGACGTGGGATGCCCGGAAGATACGAGGGGGCGGCACGGGGCGGTGCGCGGCTGGCGAGGAGGCCGGCGTCGCGTTCAGAGCCGAGCGAGGAGCCAGGCGTGCATCGTCGGGTTGCCGGCAACGACGGAGCTTGGTCCCGTGGCCTGTAGCATGCTGCCGTCGAGGGTCGAGACCTGGCCGCCCGCCTCGGTGACGAGGAGCATCCCGGCGGCGAAGTCCCACGCGCTGAGGCGGTTCTCCCAGAAGGCATCGAAGCGCCCGCACGCCACGCTCGCGAGGTCGAGACTCGCCGCGCCCGGACGGCGCACCCCGGACACCTCCGCCATCACGCGGCTCATCTGCGCCTGGTACGGGGGGATCTCGTCCGGGTCCTTGAACGGGAATCCGGTGCCGATCAGCGCCCTCCGTGGCTCGGTGATTCGCGAGACAGTGATCGGCGCGCCGTCGAGGCGCGCGCCGCCGCCGCGCACGGCGGTGAAGCACTCCCCCCGCGGTACCGCGAGGACGACTCCCACCGTCGGCACGCCGTTCCACAGGAGCGCGATCGAGACGGCGTATTCGGGGACGCCGTGGAGGAAGTTCGTCGTGCCGTCGAGGGGGTCGATCACCGCGGTGAGGCCCCGGGCCGCGTCGTCGGGCGGTGTGCCGGCCGCGGTCTCCTCCGCGAGGATCGTCAGCCCCGGGAGGGCGGGGCGCAGGACGCCGAGGATCGCCGCCTCGGCGCCCAGATCGACTTCGGAGACGAAGTCCGTCGGGCCCTTCTCCTGCCAGTCGATGGTGGCGCGGCGGGCCGCCCCCGCGCGGACGACCGCGGCCCCAGCCTCCGCCGCACGCACGGCGAGGGCGAGAAGGGCCTCCGGCTCTGGTTGATGGACCATCCTGCGCTCCGTAACTTCGGGTGATGGCACGCATCTTCAGCGGGATCCAGCCCTCCGGCGAGCTCCACATCGGCAACTACCTGGGCGCCGTGAAGAACTGGGTGGCCCTGCAGCATGAGCACCCCGCCTTCTTCTGCATCGTAAACTATCACGCGATCACCGTCCCCTATGCGCCGGAGGATCTCCGGCGCCGGACGCGGGAGATGGCGGTCTCGCTCTTCGCCGCCGGGCTCGATCCCGCGAAGGCGGTGGTCTTCGTGCAGTCGGACGTCCCCGAGCACACCGAGCTCGCCTGGGTGTTCAACACGCTGACACCGCTCGGTGAGCTCGAGCGGCAGGTGCAGTTCAAGGACAAGGCGGGGCGGCAGGAGCAGGTGATGGCCGGGCTCCTCAACTACCCCGTCCTGCAGGCCGCCGACATCCTCCTCTACCTCGCCGACATCGTCCCCGTGGGCGAGGACCAGGTCCAGCATCTCGAGCTCTCGCGGGTGATCGCGCGCAACTGGAACGCGCGCTTCGCGCCCGATGCGCCGCTCTTTCCCGAGCCGCAGCCGCGGCTCACGCCGACGCGTCGCATCGTCGGGCTCGACGGCCAGGCGAAGATGTCGAAGTCGCTCGGCAACACGATCGGGCTCCTCGAGTCCCCGGAGGCGGTCTGGGACAAGCTGCGCCCCGCCGTCACCGACGAGCAGCGGACGCGGAAGAGCGATCCGGGCGAGCCGGAGCGCTGCCGCACGGTGTATCCGCTGCACAAGGCCTTCTCGACGCCGGCGGTCGTGGCCGAGGTGGAGGCGAACTGCCGCAGTGCGGGGTGGGGGTGCATCGACTGCAAGAAGGCGCTGCACGCGTCGATGACCGCGGAGCTCGCGCCGATCCAGGCGCGGGCGGCGGATCTCGCGGCGCGCCCGACGGCGGTCGACGACCTGCTGGCCGACGGTGGTCAGCGCGCCCGGGTGGTGGCGCGCGAGACGATGGCGGTGGTGCGGGACCGGATGGGGCTGGACGCGTCGGCCTGAGCCGATGCGGGCGCACGAGCGAACGGGGGTCAAGGAACCATGGAACAGATCATCAAGGCGGCGGTCGAGCGCGGCGCGTCCGACCTGCATATCAAGGCGGGGGACGTCTTCCGCGCGCGCATCAACGGGCGGCTGATTCCGCTCACGAAGCAGGCGCTCACGCCGGAGCAGACGCGGAGCATCGCGCTGCAGCTGCTGCCGAACGACGAGGCGCGGGCCAAGCTCGACACCGTGCAGGATTACGATTGCTCGTGGGGAGCGCCGGGGATCGGACGTTTCCGGGTGAGCATCCTCCGGCAGCGCTCCAGCTTCATGATCGTGATGCGCGTGATCCCGTTTGATGTTCCGAGCTTCGAGAAGCTCGCGGTGCCCCCGGTGCTGACCCGCATCGCGGAGGCGGAGCGCGGGATGGTGCTCGTCACCGGCGTCACCGGCTCGGGGAAGTCGACCACGATGGCGGCGCTGATCAACCACATCAACCAGCATCAGAACAAGCACATCCTGACGCTGGAGAATCCGATCGAGTTCCTCCATCGCGACCTGCAGAGCTCGATCACCCAGCGCGAGATCGGCGTGGACACCGAGAACTTCGGCGCCGGGTTGCGTGCGGCGCTGCGGCAGGATCCCGACGTCATCCTGATCGGCGAGATGCGGGATGCGGAGACGATCGAGACGGCGATGAAGGCGGCGGAGACGGGACACCTGCTCGTGTCGACGCTGCACACCCCCGACGCGCAGAGCACGGTGATGCGCATCATCGCCATGTTCCCGGCGGAGGAGCAGGAGATCGTGCGCGTGCGTCTCGCCGAGTCGCTGCACGCAGTGATCTCGCAGCGCCTCCTGCCCCGCGCCGACGGGAAGGGGCGGGTCGCGGCGCTGGAGGTGATGCTCGTCACCGAGACGGTGCGCGAACTGATGCTCGACCCGGACCGGATCGCCAGCATCCGCGACTTCATCGCGGAGGGGAAGGAGCAGTACGGGATGCAGACCTTCGACCAGCACCTCGAGGAGCTCGTACGCGCCGGGACGGTGACCTACGAGGTGGCGCTCGCGGCGGCGTCGCGGCCGAGCGACTTCCAGTTGCGCGTGAAGACGCTGGGGGCGGTCTGATGCGCGGCCTCCACGGGATCTTCGCGCCGGTGGTCACGCCGTTCCTCCCCGGCAGCGAGGACCTCGACCTCGACGGGTTCCGCGCGAACGGTCGAGCGCTCCTCGCCGACGGACTCGCGGGGCTCGTCGTGGCGGGTTCGACCGGCGAGGCGGCGCTCCTCGACGAGGCGGAGCGGACCGCCCTCGTCGCCGCGGCCCGCGAGGTCGCGCCGTCGGATCGGCTCGTCATCGCGGGGACGGGCGCGGAGTCAACGCGGCAGTGCCTCACGCGCTGCCGCGCGGCACGCGACGCCGGCGCCGATGCGGTGCTCGTCGTCGCGCCGCACTACTACGCCAACGCGATGACCCTCGCGGCGCTCCGCGCGCACTATCAGCGGGTGGCTGACGCGTCGCCCCTCCCGGTGATCCTGTACAACATCCCGAAGTACATGCACTTCGCCCTCCCCGCCGAGTTGGTGGCGGAGCTCGCCGCGCATCCGAACGTCGTCGGCATCAAGGACAGCTCTGGTGACGCCACGATGCTCGCGGGGTTCCTCGCGGCGCAGTCGGAGACGTTCACGGTGCTCACGGGGAGCGGGGCGGGGCTGCACGCGGCGCTGCAGGCCGGGGCGCGCGGTGGGATCCTCGCCGTCTCGCTCTTCGCTGGCCCGACCGCGCTCGCCGTCGTGGGCGCCCACGCGGCGGGGGATGCCGCGGCCGCCGCCGCGGGGCAGGCGATCCTCACCCCCCTCGCGCAGGTGATCGTCGCGAAGCTCGGCGTCCCTGGCGTGAAGCACGCGATGGAGCGTGTTGGGCGCGTAGGCGGCTCGCCGCGGCTTCCGCTCCTCCCGCTCGACGCGGCGGGGCGCGCCGAGGTCGACGCGCTGCTCCCGGCGTGAGCCGCGCCCCGCGGCACGGTCGGCGCGGGTGACGTCCGACGGGCTCCGGCTCCGGACCTTCGGCGCCCTCGTCCTCGAGCGGGAGCGCACCGACGCGCCGCCGGAGGTGGTCTACCGCGCGGGGAAGCTCCTCGCGCTCCTCCTCCATCTCAGCGTGCACCGTGGGAGCCCGCTCCCTCGCCCCGCCGTCGCCGACCTCCTCTGGGGGGACGAAGCGCCCGACCGAGCCCGCGCCTCGCTCCGGCAGGCGCTCAACTCGCTGACCCGCCTCCTCGGTCCCGATGCGATCGAGGCGACCCGCACCACGGTCATGCTCCGGCCGGAGGCGGTGCCTACCGACCGGGAGCGCTTCCTCGCGACGCTCCAGCACTTCGGGGCGACGCCGGACGCCGGCGGGGCGGCGACGCCGCTCGATGCATTGGCGGTCTATCAGGGGCCGTTCCTCGCCGACGAGCCGCACGTGACCGAGGCGTTCGACGGCTGGGTCCTCGCCGAGCGGCAGCGACTGCGGCACGAGTTTCTGCGGGTGGCGTCTTGGGTGGGGGAGTCGGCGCTCGCGCGTGGGGCCGGCCCGGATGCCCTCCGCGTGGCCGCGCTCGTCCGGTCCGCGGAGCCGCAGGAGCTCCTCGGCGTCACGCTGGCCTTCGATGGCCACGCGCTCCTCGGCGAGGTCGCGTCGGCGCAGCGCGTCATCGAGGCGTGGCGCGTGCAGCGCGACCACCCCGAGGCGCCCCTCCCCGAGGCCGCGGCCACGCGGCTCGAGCGCGCGCGTCGTGAGCTCGCGCGGTCACCGGCGCCGATGATGACGGTCGACGCCGCCGACCTCTGGGGCGTGGGCACCTTGTTCGTCGGGCGACAGGGGGTGCTCGAGCGGCTCACCGCGATCGCGGAGCGGGCGCGGCGCGGCGTGCCGACCCGCCTGCTGCTCAGCGGCCCGTCCGGGGTCGGGAAGAGCCGGCTCCTCGACGAGTTCGAGGCGCGACTGCGGTTGCGGGGCGCTCGCGTGGCGCGCGTCCGTCTCCTCCCCGCGATGCGTGACGTGCCGTTCGCGGCGCTTGCCGACGTGACGCGCGTCCTCGCGGCGCTGCCCGGGGCGCTGGGGGTGTCCGAGGCGTCGGCGGCGGCGCTGGTGGAGTTTCTCCCCGAGCTCCGTCGGAGTTTGGGGACGCAGACGGGCCCGACGGATGACGGCGACCGCGTGCGGCGGCGCATCGAGGCCTTCCGCGACCTCGTCGGCGCCGTTGCGGACGACCGCTTCGTTGTGTTGATCGTCGATGATGCCCAGCATCTCGATGGCCGCTCTCGCCAGGCTTTCGAGCAACTGGCGATGCTGCGTGAGGGGCGGATCCTCGTCCTCCTCGCGGCCCGACCGCCGGTGGCTCTGGACCCGGCGTCGGTGGAGGTGCTGGAGGTCCCCACGTTCGGGATCGCCGAGGTTCGGGCACTGCTCGCATCGGTCAGCCCGTGGCCGACGACCCCGTGGGCCGAGCCCCTCCTTGCTCGCCTCACCGACCTGACGGGGGGGTTGCCGCAGCGCGTGATTGAGGTGCTGCGAGTCGCCGAAGCCTCGGGGCTACTCGAACGGCGCGACGACGGCTGGGCCACGCCCGATCCCGACGGCGTAGCCCAACGCATTGGGGAGCTGCGGCCGGTGGGTGACGTGGTGGCCTCGCTCCCGGAGGCCGCGCGGCAGCTCCTCCTGGTGCTTCGGGTCTGGGGTCGGCCGATCCTCGAGGAAACGATGCTGGGCGCGGCCGCGCGCCTGGATTCTCAGGTGACGATGGAGGCGTGGCGCGATGCGCTGCGGGCCGTGGAGGCGCAGGGCTTCGTTGTCGCCGGGTGGAACACGTGGTCGATGGCTCACGATTCCGTCGGCGAGGCGGTTGACGCCACGCTGACCGACAGGTTGCGTGGCGAGGTGCTCGACGCGATCGGCGGCCAGCTGCTGTCGGGGGAGACCATCGCGCCGGCGCTCCTCGATCACCTCGCGTTGCTCTGCGGTCAGGCCGATCAGCGAGCGCTGCTGGAAGCGATCATCAGAGAGCTCACGCGAAGGGCGGTGTGGCGACGTCAGCGTCTCGGGGCGCGTCGCTTCTGCCGGCAGATCGCGGCTGCGGCGGGGCGCCCCGAGTGGGAGCTCCCGATATTCCGACGGCTTGGCTGGGTCACGCGTCAGTCGCGCACGGCGCTCGCCTGGTACTCCGCGCTCGCGGCGAGCCTGCTGCTGGTGGCCAGCACCCTCCTCGTCCTCGCTTGGCCGCGGTTGGTGATTGACGTCGAGCCGATGGGGGAAGACGTGGGGCCGAGGATTACTGGGGACTCCGCAGCAGAGCACGTTGTTGTCTTCTATGTGCAGCCGCGGCTGAGTGTCCGGAATGGGTTCGGCCAACGGTATGCCTGGTTATCGGGACGCGTCCGCGTCAGCACGCCGTTTGGCCAGCTCCGCGGCGACTCGGTCGCCGAGCTCGAGAATGGGACCGTCCAGTTCCGCGAACTCGGTCTCCTCTACCCAAGATTTCAGGACATCCCCGAGGCGCGACGGACGCCGGTGCTCCGGTTTTCGGCTGCGGGTCTCATCTGGCGGTCACCCCCGGTCGCGGTGCGCGGCGCCCAAGTGGGTGAACCGACACGCTTCACGCTGCGCCGTGTGGTGATCGACGGCCACCTCGTGCCCCTCGATGCGGCGGCGACGGTGAGGGCGGGCGACAGCATCCACGTCGAGGTGACCTTCGAGTACACGACGACGGGGGCGACGGCGAACTATGTGGTCGGGGCGGCCCCCAACTGGGTCCCCGCCCGTGAGGCCACGATTCGCCTCGCCGGGCTCCCACGCCCTGTGCAGTCCGCGTGGCAGACCGTGCGGTTCGTTCTGCCGCCCGCGCCGCCGGGACACGGGCACCTCGTCATCGCCTTTGGCGCCGACGATTCGGCCGAGCATTTGATGTCCGGCACGACGTGGACGGTCGGCCCCCCGGTCTGGGGTGACGGGAACGAGCTCGTCGATCTCTCGGAGGCTCAGGTGCAAACACTCCGCCGTGATGGCGGTGTCAACGTGCCGCGATACATGACGCGGTCGTACCTCGGGAGACTGGCGCACGTGAAGTTCGGGACAAAGCCGCTCCAGTTGGGACAGCAGGTGCTCACACCCGTCTACGCCCCCAGGCTCGTCCAGGGCAGTGCGATTGAGTTCACGGTCACGCCGCGGTCACCCGGAGGGCGCTGAGCGCCTCCTCGAGCGCGGAGGCGAGGTGCCATCGGTCGTCCACCACACGCAGATGCCCGGTCTCGTGCAGTCGAACCATGAGGCGGGCCGCGCGGCCGGGGGTCCCTTCGCTCGCGCGATGCAAGGCCTCTACGAGGGGCGGCACCCACTCCGCCCGCGGGAGTCGAGCCATCGCGCCCAGCAGGGTGCGGATTCCCGTCTGGTCCGTCCGTCCGATCTCGATGCGCGGGCTCTCCTCCACTCCCACAGCAGTTGGGAGCACGGGCACGACGAGGAGCCCCGGGACCGGGACCTCTCGCAGGCGGCGTAGCAGCCGGGCGAGGACGCGCGGATTGTAGTGGTGGGCGTCGTCGAGCGTGACGAGTACGGGGCCCTCCACGGCGACGGCGGTGAGCAAGTCGTGGACCGCAGGGATCGCATCACTTGGTGGGGAAATTACCCCCTCGTGGAGGCGATTGATGGTCTCGGCGAAGCCCGGGTGCACCCCCGCCGCGCCTCGATGTCCCTGCAGTGCGACCGTGAGGTCGCGGAGGCAGGCGCTCGCGATGCCGCCGGATGAGTCGCGTGCGACGAGGGAGACGACGCGGCCCCCCCCGGCGAGGCATCGACGGGCCAGCTCACGGAGCAGCCAGCTTCGTCCCGTGCCCGCTTCTCCGACGAGGCAGGCGAGGGAGGATCGGCCAGCCAGCGCGTCCTGCCAGGCGGCTTCGAGTGCGTGGAGCGCGTGGGCGTGGATGGGCTGGGCCTGGGCGCCGGCGCCCTCCGTGCGGCGGGTCTGGAGTCGAGTGCGCCACTGCGCCGTCCGTCGCTCGACGTCGAGCGGGGTGCTGCCCGCTGTCACCCGCTCGCCCACGAAGGCGAGGCGTTGCGCGACCTGTTCGAACGCCCCCACGTCAGTGAGCGTCGCGGCCACCTCGAGCTGCAGCCAGAGGAGCTGCGGGGCGTCGCCGAGCACCTGCCCGGCCCTGACAAGCGTCGCTGAGAAGAGGCTCGGGGCGGGACTCCGCGCCGCGTCTGCCCAGCCCCGAGCCAGCGCATCGAGGAGGCGGTGCTCGATGCGAGCCCGGAGCTCGCGGATCCACCCCTGCAGGGCGGGGCCCGCCACGTCGAGGGTGAGACCGATTGGGCCGCCGAGTTCCTCGAGCGCTTCTGCCACTCGCCCCTTCCCAAGCAGGTGCTCGGCGTCCAGAAGGTCGACGCGGATCGACGTCCGCAGAATCAGTCGTCCGCCGAGATCGACGATCGCGTCGGCGCCGAGGGCGCGTCGGAGGCGGAAGATGGACTGGCGCAGGGAGTTCGACGCGTTGGCGTCGGAGAACCCCTCCCAGAGGGTGTCTCGAACCGTGCGTCGGGACACACCGTGCGAGCCCGCCGCAGCGAGCAGCACTAACAGCACGGTCGGCTTCGTCCCCACATTCACCGCGACGTCTCCCCTGTCAGGGTCGGTCGCGCTGAGGGTCAGGGTTGGCGTGGTGCGAATCCGGAGTCCCACAACACCTCACAACGGTGAGATTGACGTGGGGAAAATGCGTTGGGTTCGTTATAGCATCGTCAAAGTGCGTGTACCGTCGTGTTTTCTTTCACTTTCACGGTGAAAATATCGGGAAGTTGCCACCAAAGGCGTTGCCACATCGCGTCCCGGTGAATACAATGGAACAACGCCTCGAGACCGGGGCGTTTTTTGTGTTTGCCATTTTCCTCCTCGCCGGAGCCGTCCATGTTCAACACGCAGACCCGGACCATTGTGATCGTCGGGGCGCAGTGGGGTGACGAGGGGAAGGGGAAGCTGGTGGATGTCCTCGCCGAGCAGGCCGACTGGGTGGTGCGCTATCAGGGCGGCGCCAACGCGGGCCACACGGTGCACGTGGGGGACGAGTCGACGGTCCTCCATCAGGTGCCGAGCGGGATCCTGCATCCCGGGGTGCGCTGCGCGATCGGGAATGGCGTCGTGCTCGATCCCGAGGGGATGTTCGAGGAGGTAGACGGGCTCGTGGCGAGCGGGGTCGATGTCGCCGGGCGGCTCTACCTCTCTGACCGCGCCCACCTCGTAATGCCGTACCACAAGCTCGTCGACAAAGAGAGTGCGGCGAGCAAGGCGATCGGGACGACGGGGCGGGGCATCGGCCCCGCGTACGAGGACAAGGTCGCCCGCCGTGGCATCCGCGTGTTGGACCTCCGTCACCCGGCACGCCTGAAGGCCCTTGTCGAGCGCGGGACCGAGCACGCGAACGTCGTGCTCGCCGGCTTCGGCTCGGCGAAGCGTGCGGATGCGGCCTATACGCTCGAGGCGCTTGAGCGGATCGCGCCGCGTCTGCTGGCGATCGCTGAGGATGTGGGGCTCGCGGTGAACCGGGCGCAGCGACAGCGGGCGGCCGTTCTGCTGGAGGGAGCGCAGGGGTCGCTGCTCGATGTGGACCACGGCACCTATCCCTTCGTGACCTCCTCGAACACGACGGCGGGGGGAGCCGCGATCGGTGTCGGGATTTCCCCGCGGAGTCTCGACGCGGCCATCGGGGTGGTGAAGGCGTATACGACGCGCGTCGGGGCGGGGCCTCTCCCGACCGAGTTCGACGAGGCGATGAGTCAGCATGTCCGCACGCTCGGCAATGAGTTCGGCGCCACCACGGGCCGGCCGCGTCGATGCGGATGGTTTGACGCCGTCGTCGTCCGCTACGCCGTGCGCGTCAACGGGCTGACGGGGCTCGCAATCACCAAATTGGATGTGCTCGACACGCTGGATCGGATCGGCCTCTGCACCGGCTACCGGGTCGACGGGTCGGTCACCTCCGAGTTCCCGGGAGACATCGCCGACCTTGAGGGAATCGAGCCGGTGTACGAGTGGTTCGACGGCTGGCAGGCACCGACGTCTTCGGCTCGGACGCTCAGCGACCTGCCGACGGCTGCCCGTCGCTATCTCGACCGCATCCAGGAGCTGGTCGAGTGCCCCGCTCAGTATGTCAGCGTCGGTACGCGACGCGATCAGATTATCGGACTCTAAGTCTCCTAAGTCGTTCATTGACAGTCCGATGACGAGAGTTTGACGGCGGTCTTGAGATTGGCGGTGTGCCGTCAACCTCGACGCCAATCGGCCTCTCCGCTCCGTTTCGGCTCCGAACACTCGGCGCGAACTCGCTCGATCGTCTGACGCCTGAGGGTCGGTGGGAGCCAGTCCTGCGCGCAGGGAAACCGCTCGCGCTGCTCGTCTTCTTGGCCAGCTCCGATGGTCGTGAGCTCCCACGTGAGCAGCTCGCGGACCTCCTCTGGGGGGATGAGTCACCCGAGCGGGCTCGCGGATCGCTTCGGCAGGCGCTCCACACCCTGCGGCGGACCCTCGGCGATTCCGTCCTGACCACCGACCGCGACCTGGTGGCGCTGCGGGCCGACGCCGTCGGGGTGGACCGCACGGCCGCCCTCCGGGCGATCCGCGCGGATGCCCTAGAGGCGCTCCTCGATTCGTACGCTGGGCCCTTCTGTCCCCATCTCGACGTCGGCCGGGCGGTGGCGTTCGATCGGTGGCTTGCGGCGGAGCGCGGGCATTTGGAGCGACTAGCGGTGGAGGCGGCGGTCGCCGGCGTCGGTCGGCTCGTGACGGAGGGGGCGGTGGATCGTGCCGTCGAGGCGGCCCGTCGGATCGTCGCAGCGGCGCCTGAGGTGCCCGAGGCGCTGGCGGCCCTCGCCGATGCGCTCGGCGCGGCGGGGGCGGTGGCCGAGGCGCGAGAGCGACTCGAAGCGTGGGTGGCCGTCGAGGAGGCCGCGGGTCGACCGCTGCCGCCCGCGTTGCGCGAACGGCTCCATCGGCTACGACGGGCCGCGGCGTCGCGGCCGAGCCCGGCCGTTGGGACCCTTGAAATGCTCGGTCGGACGATGGTCGGCCGAAAGGCGCCGCTCGCGACCCTCCTCCGTGAGGCGGAAGTGGCGCGCATCTCGCGGCCACGCCGTGTCGCGCTGGTCGCGCCGGCCGGGATGGGGAAGACGCGGCTCCTCGATGAGTTCGAATCGCGGATGCGGCTCCGAGGGGCGCGTGTCGTGCGCGTCCGATTCCTTCCCGGAATGCGGGGGGTGCCTTTTGCCGGTGTCGCCGACCTCGTCCGGGCGCTCGCCGCGATGCCGGGTGCTCTTGGGGTCTCCGGTGGTTCCGCGCGGGCCCTCATCGGCTTGGTCCCGGAGCTCGTCACGCGATACTCGTCTGTCGAGCTGACGGAGCGCCACGCTCCGGAGCGGTCGCTCCTCGCGCGACGCGATGCGGTCGCGGACCTCCTGGCCGCGGTCGCAGAGGATCGCCTCGTGCTCGTGCTGCTGGACGACCTCCAGTATGCCGACGAGGGCTCGCGCGACCTGCTCGCGAGTCTGCCGCGAGGCGACCGGACTCGATTGCTCGAGGTCATGGCCACGCGCCCCGGTCTCGATCCGCAGTGGTTCGCCCCCGACGTGACCCTGGCTCTGGAGCCGCTCGGCCCGGTCGAGCTACGCGAGCTGCTGGGAGAGCTTGCCGCGCTGCCGGACGCCCCGTGGGTGCCGGAGGCCGTGAACCAGCTGCTCCGGCGAACCGGCGGGGTGCCGCATCGCCTGCTCACCGCACTGCGCGCACTGGTCGAGGCCGGGGCGCTCCGGCTCGAGGTGGGGGGCTGGGTCGTCCCGTCCGAGGAACGGATCGGGGCGGCGATTGCGATGGCCGATGGCGTGCCGCAGGTCATCGGGGCGCTCGTGGACACCGAACGCCGGTTGTTGCGTCTCCTCGCCGCCTGGGCGCGTCCGATCGATGAGGTGGATTTGACCGCGATGCTCGGACCTGACGCGAGCGTGTCCGCGTCGCTCAACCGGCTGGCCGAGCTCGGGCTCGTGCAGTCGCGGGATGCCACGTGGGCTGTCGCGCATGATGCGATCGTGGACGGAATCGACGCCGTGCCAGCGACCCCGGATGAGATGGTGCCCCTCGATGTGTTCATCGAGCACTGGGCCACCCACCCGCGCCTCACCGTGGCGGTGCTCGAGCATCTCGCGATGCTCTGCGGCGCGCGGGGGGATCTCGTCGCGGCCCGTCGGCTGGTGTCGCACGTCTCGGGTCGTCGGCCCTGGCGCGCCCTCGGGCTGCGGGGGCGGTCGCTCGCGCGGGCCGTCGCGCGTGCGGCGGGTCGCCCGGACTGGGACGCGCCGTTGAATCGCGCGGTGGGGTTTCTCGCGCGTCAATCGGATCGCGGGCTCGCGCTCATCGGGGCCGGGGCGGCCGTCGCCGTCGGTTTGGTGGTCTGGCTCCTCCTGATGCTGCAGCCACGGCTGGTGCTGGAGTCGGAACCGATGGCCGAGATGATGGCCGGGGAGCAGGGCATCGTGAACGCCCTTTCGCTGATCGTGCAGCCCCGGGTGGCCGTGCGGAACGGGTTCGGCCAACTGCTCCAGATGACCTTTCCCGTGACGGTGAGGGTGCCGAACGCCATCGTCCACGGCGACAGCGTGGTTGGGCTCCGTGACGGGATGCATCAATTCGAAGACCTCGTCGTCGAACCGGACTCGGCCCGGCCGCCACCGCGCGCGGACGAGTGGCGCATCGATGTGAGTGGTCCGTGGTATGTCCGGTCGGCGTCCGTGCGCATCCGCGGGCCAGGCGCCGTGGATCAGAAGGATGGTTTCCGCCCCGTACGCCTGCGGGTGGCCGGTGGGCAGGGGGTCGGGCCGATGCACGTCCGCGCGCGACTCGGGGACACCCTCAGGTTCGACCTGACCTTCGAGTACAGCACGACCGGCGCGACGGCCAACTACATCGTGGCAGGTACACCGACGTGGGGGGACCGCCGGGCTTCGGTGCTTCGGCTGGCCGGTTTGCCGAGTCCGGTGCAGAACGCGTGGCGCACGGTGACCTTCTCCGTGCCGCCGCCCCCAATCGGGATGCACCACGTGGTCATCCTCTTCGCCCTTGAAGACGAGGCCGCCCACGCCCTCTCTGCGACCAACTGGGCGGTCGGTGAACCGATCTGGTTCGATGGGAATGATGTGGTCGATCTCCCGCCGGATGCCTTCGAGGCGCTTCGGGTCAGCGGGCATCTCACGATTCCGCGGTATCTCGAGCGATTCTATCAGGGGCGCTTGCCGGAGCTCCGCGTCGGGAAGCGCATCATCTCGGGCCCGGTGCCCGGGGTGGGTGCGCGGGCTGTGCCGTGGGAGTACACCGGCACGGCCATCCGGATCGACGTCGTAAATGAATTGTGACGTGCGGCACATCCCAATTGACCCTCGGCGCGCTAGGATACTATCGTCTGGCGGAAGCCCTGACTTCGGACCGGAGTCTCGCCTGATGGTTGGCTCGGCCGGCCCCGTATCCGTCACCTTTTCTTCGAGGTTTGCATGTCCAAGCGCGCGTCCGTGCTGTTCGCCCTCTCCTTGATCTCCCTCGCGGCCTGCGGCGGCAGCGGCACCGTCACCACGGCGGGGACGGGCCCGTCGCCGGTCAATGTGAACCGCCTTCCGGATTGGTTCACGAACGTCCCGACGGACGCGAACACGATGTACGCGGCGGTGACGGCCGAGTCGCGTGACCTGCAGCTCGCCATCAACAAGGCGATCACCGACGGGCGCAACAACCTGGCCCAGCAGATGGAGGTCAAGTTCGAGGGGCTCTCCAAGCGGTTCCAGGAGGAGACCGGCCTCGGCGCCGACGCGCAGCTGATCGACCAGTTCACGCAGGCCTACAAGGGCATCGTGAGCCAGACCATCAACGGATCGCGTGCGGCGAAGCAGGAGATCGTCAACACGCCGGCCGGCGGGTACCGCGCCTACGTGCTCGTGGAGCTCCCGATCGGGCAGGCCAGCCAGGCGCTGATGCAGCGCGTGCGCGCCAACGAGCAGATGTACACGCGCTTCCGCGCGAGCCAGGCGTTCGAGGAGCTCCAGAAGGAGGTCGAGCGGTACGAGGCGTCGCAGCGCCCGCGCCCGTAATGACGGGTCGGCAGGACTTCGGAGCCCGGCGATCGCTCGCCGGGCTCTTCCTGTTTCCGGTGGTGAAAGCGCTCGCCGCGGTCGGCGTGTTCGCCTGTGCCCCGGCCGGCGGATTGGCGGTGGCCACCGTCACGCCCGCCGTGGCGGTCCCGCTGGTGGAGTCGCTCGAGTATCCCGCGTGGTTCCTGACGCCGGGGCCCGCGCTCGCGGGCACGGTGGTGTCCTTCGCGACGGTCGGGCTCCAGCGCGCCGCGGCGGAGTCTGCCGCGGTCGTGGACGCGCGTGAGACGGTGGCGCGTGCCCGGCGGGTGCGGATCGAGCTCGACGCCGCGTTTCAGTCGGGGCTCGGCGTGGCGCTCACGAGCCAGGGCGAGCGGTTCCGCGAGATCGCGCTCAGCCCTGTTCCCGACTCGGTGCGGCTCATCGCGAGTGCGGCGGTGCGCGGGACGCTCTTCGCCTTGGTGGCCGGCCCTCAACAGTCGATCGAGCCTTCCGGTGTGACGCTCATCGCCGTTCCCGCCACGCCCCCGGAGTGGGTGCGGACGTTGCCGCGCGGTGAGGGTGTGGTCTATGCCGTGGGGGTCGCGCCCGCCACCTTTCGGGAGGCGGCGGGGTGGCTCGAGGCCGATCGGCACGGGCGGGCGCAGTTGGCGGCCAGCGTCTCGTCGCGGGTGCGCACGCTCGCGATGGGGGCCGGCCGTGATGAGGCCACGGTCACGACGGTGTCGAGTGCGGTGACGCTCGCGGATCTGGTGGTGGAGGGGCGGTGGCGGGATCGGTCGACCTGTTTCGTCCTCGTGCGAGGGCGGGTGCTGGAGGCACAGTGATGCGGATGCGTGCGTGGCGGACACTGGTGATGTCGGCGGCGATGCTGGGTTGTGGAAGGGCGACAGCGGCGGGCGCGCCGACGCCTGCGCCGGTGAACGCACCGGTCAATGCACCGGTCAATGCACCGGTCAATGCACCGGTCAATGCACCGGTGAGCGTGCCGGTCCGTGCGACCGTCACACCCGGTAGTGTCACGTCGAGTGCCACATCGAGTGCAGCGCCGACCGCTGCGCCGACCGCTGCACCGATGCCGCGGTTCGAGCCGTGCCCCGCGCCGACGGCAGCGCCACGGTGGTCGGTGATTCGACTCGCCGAGTATCTGCCGCGCAACCGGTCGCGTATGGACGTGGAGCAGGCGCTGCTCGGGCAGGCGCGGCTCGCCATCGTCGAGCGCGATCTCGGGATCACCGTGAGCGGGGTGACGACGCGCGTGGTCGGCGAGGAAGGGGTCGGGGCGAACGCGCAGCTGACCGACATCTTTCTGCAGCAGTTCCGGCAGGAGGTCGGCGGGCGCGTGGTGGAGGAGTGCGCGCGGTTCGTCGAGGTGGGGCGCGACTCGATGGCGATCGAGTTCTCCGCGGTGGTGGCGCGGGAGACCGAGGCCGCGTCCGCGGGGTTCGAGGGCGAGGTCACGATCGGGCAGCCGGCGTACCGTGAGCAGGACAAGGTGACGCTGACGGTCAAGAGCACCGAGGCGACACGGGTGTACCTCTTCGCCGTGGCGAAGGACGGCTCGGCGACGCTCTTCTTCCCGCATCAGTACGACACGCTGAACGTGCTCCGTCCAAACGAGGCGTTGGCGCTCCCCCGGCGCGGGAGCCCGTACGAGCTCGTCGCGAGTCTCGACCCTCGGTTCGGGGCGCCGCAGGTGGAGCACGTGCTGGCGCTCTTCTACAAGGGGCCGGGCTCGGCGCCGTTCCAGGCGCGGGACGCGTTCGCGCGGACCTTTACGAACACGGAGATCAACCAGGCGATCATGCGGATCCCGCGGAGCCTGCGGACGCAGGCGGCGAGCGGGTATACGATCGCGCGGCGGGCACCGTAGAGCGAGACGGGGGCAGCCGACTGGGTGCCCCCGGAAGCGGGGGCGACCCGGGTCCGCCTCCGACGTGCGGACGTTAGTTTTCTCAGATGTCCGCTGCGCATCGTCCCGACGTCCTCGACGCCCTCGTCAGCCTCGCCAAGCGCCGGGGCTTCATCTTCCAGTCCTCCGAGATCTACGGGGGCACCGGCTCCGTCTGGGACTACGGTCCCCTCGGCGTGGAGCTGAAGAACAACGTCAAGCAGCGCTGGTGGAATGCGATGGTGCGCGAGCGCGACGACGTCGAGGGCCTCGACGCGGCGATCCTGATGCACCCGCGCGTCTGGGAGGCCTCCGGCCACGTCAGCGGGTTCTCCGACCCGCTCATCGACTGCAAGGCGTGCAAGGCGCGCTTCCGCGCCGACAAGCTCACCGACGCCGCCTGCCCGCGGAAGCCGTCCAAGAAGCCCGGCGAGCACACCGACTGCCAGCTCACCGAGCCGCGCCAGTTCAACCTGATGTTCAAGACCTTCATGGGCCCCGTGGAGGACTCGGCGGCGGTGGTCTATCTCCGCCCGGAGACGGCCCAGGGGATCTTCGTCAACTTCCTCAACGTCCAACAGGCCACGCGCCAGAAGGTCCCCTTCGGGATTGCCCAGATCGGCAAGGCGTTCCGCAATGAGATCACCCCGGGGAACTTCACCTTCCGGACGCGCGAGTTCGAGCAGATGGAGATGCAGTTCTTCGTCGAGCCGGGCACCGACATGGAGCACTTCGAGCGCTGGAAGCAGGCGCGCCTCGACTGGCATCTCGCCCTCGGCCTCGACCGCGATCGGCTCGAGTTCCATCAGCACACGGAGAAGGAGCTTGCGCACTACGCCCGCGCCGCCTTCGACATCAACTTCGACTTCGGCGGCACCCTCGGCTTCCAGGAGATCGAGGGCGTGCACAACCGTTCGGACTTCGACCTCCGGCAGCACCAGGAGTTCTCGTCGAAGAAGCTGGAGTACGTGGATCAGGCGAACAACAAGCGCTACCTCCCCTACGTCATCGAGACCTCGGTGGGTGCGGACCGCGTGACGCTCGCAATCCTCGTG
>JACCDM010572724.1_pt1 | contig 18809 bp, 17 predicted proteins | sample 7445851 | NCBI WGS metagenome assembly JACCDM01 (sample SAMN15323438, study PRJNA562643) | freshwater metagenome | isolation source: river surface water | place: USA:Blue River Watershed | collected 2017-08-16
TAAATTTATCCTTGAAGAGCTCGAAGCTACCAAAAAATCTCACGCCAGCGTTATCTGATGTGCGGCGCAACAAAAGTTTCTGGCTTGATCAAGAGTGTTCAGTCGACTTTCCTGATGTCAAAGTGCCAGATTGCCAAGCCGGCGACCCAGCCGGTAAGAAAATTATGGTCGTTTACGGAGATTCACATGCTTCAATGTGGATGACTGCACTTGACTCTATCGCAAAAAATTCAGGATACAAGATCTATCTTTTTGCCAAATTAGCTTGTCCACTTGTCGAAGTAGCTATCTGGAGTTATCAACTAAATCGCCCCTTCAACGAATGTAATGAGTGGCAGAGAATGGTCTTACCAAAAATCAGAGAATTACAACCAGACATCTTGGTGGTAACTGATCAATGGAAACCTGCAGTAGTTGATGGCAAAAAAGCTGATGCCGAGACTACAAATGTGTGGGATTCAGAGTTTCCAAAAGCTCTTGCGAAGCTCAATACCTACACTCAGAAGCTCGTAGTGATAGGCAATAATCCCAGCATGCAGCAGGACTCGGTCACTTGCTCTAGTAAGCCCCGGGCCAACATTGCATTGTGTATTTCTAGCCGAAGCCAAGCAGGAAATGGTGTGATAAATCGAATCGAAGAAGCGGCAGCTCGAGAGATTGGAGCTACCTACATCGATACTGTCTCGCTTGCTTGCAATGATTACTTATGCCCGATCGTGATTGGCAATAAATTCGTCTACTTTGATCAATGGCACTTTACCGAGACCTATGTAAAGTGGCTTACACCTGTAATTAAACGCGCTATGAAGATTTAGCGATTCTCTCACGATAGTAGTAGGCACTTGTTTTTGGAATTCGCTTCTGCGTTGGGTAATCAATGTAAATTAAGCCAAAGCGTTTGGCATATCCATAGGCCCATTCATAATTATCCATCAAACTCCACGCAAAGTATCCGTTTATAGGAACACCTTGTCTCTTGGCTTCAAACATGGCATCAATATGGCGCTCTAAATAGCTAACACGATTGGAATCATCAACTTTCCCATCGACAACCTCGTCATCCCAAGCTGAACCATTTTCAGTTATAAAGATTTCTTTTGGTGCATAGTCTTGATTTATGTGAGTGAGCAACTCAGTGAAGGTTCCAGCATGGACTTCCCAGCCCATTCCAGTTCTCTCAACATTTGGAGCAATGACTTGCTTGTAGGGCAAGGGTTGTGCAGAAGAGTCATGTGCAACCGTTTGTCGAAAATAGTAGTTCAGCCCAAGAAAATCTACGGGAGTTGAGATGATTTGCATATCGCCCGCATGAATCGGGACTTCTTTATTGAACGCAGAAACAATGTCCTGCGGATAGCTCGCCTTAAATACCGGATCGCCGAACCATCGATTATCAAATCCATCAGCAAGTTGAACGGCAAGCTGATCTTCAGCGCTATCGCCAAGAGTAATTGCAGGAGTGAAATTAAGAGTTATTCCAACCTTCACATCGCTTGCTGCTTCGCGAATAGCTCGAACAGCTAAACCATGGCCGAGGAGTAGGTGATGGGATGTATTGATGCCGGTCTGGAGATCTTTAATTCCAGGTGCCATTACTCCATAAAGGTGCCCAAGCCATGCACTACAAAATGGTTCATTGATAGTCACCCAGTTTTTTACTCGATCTGAGAACGCTTCTGCCATCAGATAGGAATATTCAGCAAACCAATGTGCGCACTCTCGATTATTCCAACCGCCCTTATCTTGAAGAGCCTGGGGTAAATCCCAATGATATAAAGTTGGCCACGGAGTTATGCCACGCTCTAAAGCACCGTCAATCAGTCGATCATAAAAATCCATTCCTACTTTGTTGAGTGGTCCACTACCTGTTGGAATAACGCGTGGCCAGGCTATCGAGAAGTGATAAGCACCGACGCCGAGCCACTTCATCAAATCTAAATCTTCGTTGTAGCGATGATAATGATCGCATGCAATATCGCCATTATCTGCATTTGCTACCGCACCTGGAATTCTGGAGAAGGTATCCCAAATAGATGGTCCACGACCGCCTTCATTAGCAGCACCTTCAATTTGATAAGACGATGTTGAAACTCCCCAAGTGAACATCTCAACTCCTATCAATTTGGCTCATAACTATATGGCGATTCTAGAGCGTGATTCACTACAGTGTCGCTATGTTCTCTCTCGTTGGAAGAAAAGCATTAGTCACGGGAGCGGGCGCCGCCCAGGGAATTGGATTTGCATCTGCCCAAGCGCTTAGTGCATTGGGCGCGGAAGTCTTTATTACCTCAACAACTGATCGAATCTTTGAGCGAGCTAAGGAACTTAATGTCCGGGGCTTTGTCGTCGATCTAACAGTTGAAGAATCAGTTTCGAAACTGGCATCAGAGTTTGAAGATTTGGATATCCTCGTGAATAACGCTGGAATGACAAGTGTTTCTGCTCCTGCCAGCTCACACGAGAGTTTGGATATTTCCTCGATTGATATGGAGATTTGGCGGAAGGGGATTGCGCGCAATCTCGAGACAACTTTCTTGGTCACTAAGCACTTTCTTCCCTTGCTAAGAAGATCGAGGTTTGGACGTATTATTATGATAAGTAGTGTGACTGGTCATCTCATGGCGATGGAGCACCAACCCATTTATGCAACTGCAAAAGCAGCGATGGTTGGTCTAATGCGCTCCATTGCGCTCGATGAAGCGAAAAGTGGAATCACCTGTAACGCAGTACTTCCAGGTTGGATTGCAACAGCTGCAATTTCGGATATTGAAAAATCTCAAGGCCAGCATGTTCCTCTCGGTAGAGGTGGCAGACCTGACGAAGTAGCTTCTCTCGTGGCATGGCTAGCAACATCAGAGGCTTCATATCTGACGGGGCAAGCAATCGTGGTAGATGGCGGCAACTCAATTAAAGAAGAACGTGCATGAAAATTCGTCCTGCTGAGCGCGCTGAAGCGGATAAAGTCTTGGAACTAATCCACGATTTAGCGCGCTATGAAAAAGCGCCACACGAAGTCGAAGCAACCGAAAATGAACTGTTGCAAACGATCTTTTCTTCTGATCCAAAAGTTTTTTGTGATGTTGTAGATGTTGATGGAGAGATTGCTGGCATGGCAATCTGGTTTCTTAATTACTCGACGTGGCAAGGTAAGTACGGTATTTATTTGGAAGATTTATTTGTTAAACCCGAGTTCAGAGGCCGCGGTTATGGAAAGGCCCTTTTGCAACATTTAGCTAGAATCTGCGAAACTCAAGGCTACGGCAGGTTCCAATGGTGGGTGTTGGATTGGAACTCACCTGCTATCGAGTTTTATCGAAGTCTGGGTGCAGTGGCGATGGATGAATGGACCGTATACAGGGTTTCGGGAGATGCCTTAAAAAAACTCGGGAAATAGGTTTTTTAAGCCGCTTTTCATAAAGCGTTATCAATCCGACACCTTCAAAGCCTTCAAACTCGCTGTGGGGCGGGATACGGTAGGGCGAAGATCTCTCACCCTCGAGAGAAAACCTAGGAGAGACATATGTCTTTGAAGAAATTAGCTACAAGCGCGGGCGTTGTTGCAACATCCCTCGCACTTGTTTTTTCGGGAATCACGCCAGCAACTGCGGCGAAGGTTCCATCCGCAAAAGCAAATGCTGGAGATGAATGCGGCCGTGCAGGTTTGGTTGCAAAGGGTCGTGGAGTTGAAGGCAGCGATCTTCGTTGCATGAACGTCACCACCGGCACAATGGCGGGAACGCTTCGCTGGTATTACCCAGATTTGAAGCCACTCACCAAGATTGATTGGACCGTTCCTGCAGGAACTGGTGGATATTCAGCAACCACAGATGCAATTGCTAAAACTCTGATTACTGAGGGTCTATTGACTTCTCAGACCACAGATTTCAAACCTGGCGCTGGCGGAACAACAGGACTTGCCCACTTCCAGACAATTAAAGGCAATCAAAATGCAGCACTCATTGTTGGTATTGCGCTCACGGGTGGAATTGCTACAACGAAGTCCACTTTGAATATGTTGGCTTCAGTTCCCATTGCAAGAGTTATGCGCGAATACAACGCAATATTTGTTCCTGCAAATTCCAAGTACAAAACCTTAAAGCAACTCGTTGACGATATAAATACGAACGGCAGAGCGGTTGCTGTCACTGGTGGAAATGCTGGTGGCGTTGACCATCAAGTTATTGGCGCACTTCTAAAAACTGCGGGTGTCCCAATTTCTAAGTTGAACTATGTCGTTACAACGGGTTCTGCCCCAATCCTTCAAGTTTTGAGCGGTGCAGCTCCAGTTGGCTCAATCGGAATTACTGACGTGCTTCCATATGTTGCTGATGGCAAGTTGAGAATTCTCGGAATCTCATCACCGAAGCCGATTGCTGGCGTGAAGGCGAAAACCTTCGTACAGCAGGGATATAACTTGGTGTACGGAAACTGGCGCGGAGTAATGGCTCCTGCTGATATCAGCGAAGCTAATCGCTTGAATTTCGTCAAAGTCATGGATGTTATGCGTAATACATCCACATGGAAGGCAGTTTTAGCAAGCAACAAGTGGTACGACGAATTCGCCGGCGGTAAGGCGTTTGAGTCGTATCTCAAGACTCATATCCCTGAGATAAAGGCATTTATCGCGGAGATTGGTCTATAAGAAATTGATGCAGCGATCTTCCCGAGCAGTTAAATCTGAGTTTCTCTTTGCAACTCTCTTTACACTGCTCGGGTTGTTCGTTTTGTATGATGCTTACACTTTAGAAGAGTCGGGTGTTTACTCAGCAGTAAGTCCAAAAGCTTTTGAATACATTATTGGAACTTTTGCCACTGTAGTCGGGCTATTACTGATACTTGAGATTGCCCGCGGGAAATATGGAATTGCTGAAGGTACAGATTCGAGTACACCATTCCTACCTCCTGATATTCGGACTATGTCCATCGTTATTGTCTCAATGGCAGCGCACATACTTCTCATAGAGAGAATTGGGTATATAGCTGCGGCAACTATAGCTTTCTTCGGGGTTACCTATGCATTCGGTTCCCGAAAAATCTTGAAAGATATTGTAATTTCATTGATTTTTGCAGTCGTTGTTTATGTTGTATTCTCAAAAGGACTTAGGATTTTTCTTCCGGAAGGTTTTTTTGAAGACTTTTTTAATCTCTCTCGTGAGAAGGCGCAATAAATGGGAAATCTTGAACTCTTGCTTGAGGGATTCCAGAGTGCGCTATCTGCGCAGAACCTCATGTATGGACTACTGGGAACCTTCCTTGGCACATTAGTTGGGGTTTTGCCGGGAATCGGTCCAGCGCTAGCAATAGCACTTCTCCTTCCTGTGACATTTTCAGTCGAACCAACTTCGGCTCTTATTATGTTTGCTGCGGTCTTTTATGGGGCGATGTATGGAGGTTCAACGACCTCAATTCTCCTTAATACTCCGGGCGAAGCAGGCGCAGTAATAACTTCGCTAGAGGGCCACCAAATGGCAAAACGGGGTCGAGCTGGCGCTGCTCTCACGACTGCTGCTCTTGGTTCGTTTGTGGCTGGATTAATCGCAACAATCTTTCTTGCTGCTGCTGCTCCTGCACTGGCCGAGCTTGCGCTCAAAGTGCAACCAGCCGGTTATGTGGCGCTAATTCTTGCCGCATTTATAACTGTGGGCACTCTCCTTGGAAATTCCAGAGTTCGAGGACTAGTTTCTTTATCAATCGGACTCATCATTGGCTTAGTAGGACTAGATCAACAAACCGGAATTAATCGAATGAATTTTGGAATTCAAGAAGCAACAGACGGTATTGAAGTGATTGTCGTTGTGATCTCATTCTTTGCCTTAGGAGAAGTTATCTACTATGCAAGCCGATTCAAAGATGAAGCATGGAAAGTTTTGCCCGTAAAAGGCAAAGTTTGGATGGATAGAAATGACTTCAAGCGCTCGTGGAAGCCATGGCTCCGAGGAACTGCGATTGGATTTCCAATGGGAATCATTCCTGCGGGCGGATCTGAAGTGCCGACTTTTATGAGTTACTCGCTCGAGAAGAAGTTATCGAAAAATAAAGAAGAGTTTGGTAGCGGTGCAATTGAAGGAGTGGCAGGTCCGGAAGCTGCAAATAATGCAAATGCTGCCGGTGTTCTAGTGCCTCTTCTCGCTTTAGGACTTCCAACTTCTGCAACAGCTGCAATCATGTTAGTGGCGCTAAGAAATTTCAACATCCAGCCTGGTCCGATGCTATTTGAAATGAATGGACCACTGGTATGGACTTTGATTGCCAGCTTATTTATTGGAAATACTCTCTTATTGCTAATTAATCTTCCTTTGATTCGAATCTGGGTTCAGTTGCTTCAGATTCCACGCCATTATCTATATGCCGGGATCACAACTTTTGGACTGCTCGGCGCATATAGTTTGAATAACTCGCTATTTGATATGCGTATGGCGCTGATATTGGGCTTCATCGGGTACCTGTTCCGCCGCTTTGGGGTTCCCAATACCCCGCTAGTTCTAGGAGTCATTCTTGGGCCGGTGTTAGAAATTCAGTTCCGCCAAGCGATTCAATTAAGTAATGGAGACTATTCGATACTGATAGCTGGCCTCTTACCTAAAGTAATTTACTTGGGACTTATTTTGGTTACTTTCTTGCCAAATATCATCAATCTCTTAAAGAAGAGAGCGACAAAAGTACAGTCGTAATGAATAAGGGCGCACCTCAACGTTGGTTATGGGCTCTACTCATCAATGTTGCGTTAGCACAAGCAAGTATTTATGTGATGCGTCCAATGATTACTTATCGCGCTATCGAAAATGGTGCGAGTGGTTTTCAGATTGGCTTAATAGCTTCAATCTATGCTTTGTTACCGCTTCTCGTCGCAGTTCCCATGGGTCGGTGGGTAGGTAGAATAGGAGAGGTTCCACTTCTCATTGCTGGCTCTCTATCTTTTATCGCACTGGGGATTTCCTTTGCATTTCTTAATGATGTCCTATCGATTGCAATTGCAACCGCGGTAGCGGGAGTTGCACATCTATCTAATGTTGCTGCAAGCCAAGCAATGGTTGCAAGTAGAAGTCCCGTTGAACTACAAGATCACAATTTTGGTTATTTTGCTTTTTCAACGTCGCTTGGGCACACAGTCGGCCCAGTCATTGGCGGACTCATTGCCGGCTCGTCAGGAGTTTTACCTGAATCATCAACCTCCGCCTTTGTCTTTGCTTCAATCCTGGCAGCGCTCTCACTTCTCCCTTTTCTCTTTTTTAGAGGCTTAACTGAGATTAAAAGTCAGGCCGAGCGTGAGGCTGCAGGTTCTATAAAAGCAAGAGATGTGATGCGTCGACCTGGCATAAAACCAGCTATTTGGACCTCTTTGGCAGTAGCGTCAACAAACGATGTTTTGGTGGTGATTCTGCCTTTGGTCGGAACGGAATTTGGCATCAGTCCCGTAACTATTGGCGTCATTCTTTCGTTGCGATCGGGATCAGCGATGATTTCTAGATTCTTTTTGGGTCGTTCGACGGCACGATTTGGAAGTGCGCGTGTGATGAACTACAGCATTTTTATCTCGGCGCTCTTATTGTTTATTTCAGTCTTTGCAACTTCGGCGCTATCTCTTGGGGCGTCTATGGCTCTTATTGGATTTCTCTTGGGAATGGGTCAACCACTAACCATGTCAATAGTTTCAAAGAAAACTCCCATAGAAGAGAGAGCTATGGCTATCTCAATCAGACTCTTTGGCAATCGATTGGGACAATTCTTCGTTCCGGTAGGAGCGGGAGCTCTAGCGGCACCATTTGGTGGTGGTTCCGTTTTTGTTGGCTTAGCTCTGCTGATTGCCTCCGCTGGCGTTGTATCAGTGAGAAATCTTTCTGACGGAGAGAGCTAATTTCTTGTCGAGTATCCCCAAGCTAACGTGGTAGCGATGGAAACCCAGATTTGATAGGGAATGAGGAGTAATCCAATCAAAAGCGATGCTTTAAAAGTTATGTAGAGAACTGGGATTGTAAGAAGAGCAGTTATTCCAAGAGCAATAGCAGCTATTGAAAGATTATGTGGCACATAAAATTGATAAGCCCACGTCAATGCGGCTGCAACACTCGCAGCGAAAAATATTAACCAGGCAATGGTTAGGGTTCGTGAGAGTGTTTGCGCGACATTAAATGCGGCGATGCCGAGCATTATGAAGTTATAAGGCCAGATAATTCCAAAGACAAAGTCGGGTGGCTGCCATGGAGGTCGCACCAGCGATGAATACCAGCCAGGAGCGCTAGAGACCCAGATACCCGAGCCAAATGCGTAAATCAGCACCAACCCGATCCCAGCAAATGCGTATAAGTATTTGTCCTCCATAGATAAATGTTACTAGGGTTAGCCATCATGAGTCATCAGGACGAAGATTTAGGAAATCTCAATACCGAATTAATTGATACGCGCTTTGCCAATATCGATCAACTCTCAACTCTTGAACTAGTAACCCTCTTCAATGAGAGTGATCAAGGTGTTGCACTCGCTGTGCAGAAAGCCCTGCCGACCATAGCTCAAGCCATTGACGAAATTTCTAAGCGGATGTCAGAAGGTGGGCGACTTTTCTATGTTGGCGCTGGAACATCTGGACGTTTAGGTGTTCTTGATGCTTCTGAATGTATTCCGACCTTTTCTATCAATGAAGGAGTGGTTATCGCTTTGATTGCGGGCGGCGATGTTGCGCTACGCAAAGGAGTTGAAGGCGCTGAAGATCTTCGTGAAGGTGCTCATCACGAGTTGAAGGTAGCCGGCATCACTTCCCGAGATTCGGTTGTGGGAATTGCAGCGAGTGGAAGAACTCCATATGTAGTAGGTGCTCTCGAGTTTGCTGAAAGCGTCGGCGCACTAACAGTTGCTCTGACTTGCAATCTTAATTCAGAGATCTCAAAATTTTCTCAATATGCCATCGAGATTGACACTGGCCCGGAAGTCTTAGCAGGTTCCACGCGTCTCAAAGCCGGCACAGCACAAAAATTAGTTTTAAATATGATCTCGACGACGACGATGATTAATTTGGGAAAGACTTATGGAAATTTGATGGTTGATCTTCAAGTAACCAATACAAAGTTGAAAGATCGCGCCATTCGCATTATTCAATCTGCAACTCAATGTGATGCCCCCGATGCTGAGCGAGCTTTGAGAGAGGCAAATAACCAAGTGAAAGTCGCTATCGTTTCGCTTTTGATGGGTTTGAACGCAACGCAAGCTGCGGAAGCGCTCACCCATTCCAATTCCCGCATCCGAGAAGCGCTGCAAAAGCCGCCACATGCTTGACCTTTACGGACTAGGGCGATAATTTTCACCATTATCAGCGTTTGCTGAAATGAATTTTCACGGGGGTCATGTGGCAAAGAACTTGGCAGTCGCCTCGCACGTTTCTCACCCGAACCTAATCGAGATGATTCAAGGACAGCTTGAATCTTTTCACGCCAGCGAAATGGCTATCGCCCAAACTATTTTAAAAGATCCGCAATCCATTTCAGCGATGAGCATTACTGAATTAGCCCAGTTGAGTAAAACATCTGTTTCATCAGTTGTGAGATTTAGTAAGGCACTTGGTTTTAGGGGTTTTCCTGAATTTAAGATGGCTTTAGTCAGTGATCTCTCTTGGAAAAGTGCGAAGAAATTTGATACTGAGTTTCTAGATGGTGGAATTACTCCAAACGATACCTTCTCTCAAATCATCGAAAAGATCACCTATTCAGATGCCCGGGCGATCGAATCTACCGCTGAGAAATTAGATCTTGAAACTTTTCAAAAAGTAATTGAAGCTTTCGAAAAAGCAAAAACTATTGGGCTCTTTGGTCTGGTATCAAGCGGTTTTGTCGCGATGGATTTTCAATCGAAACTCAATCGCCTATCAAAGCGAGCAATCTCATGGACTGATTTTCATTCAGCGATGACCTCCATCGCAGTTCTTGATAAAGGTGATGTGCTCGTAGCCATCACCCACTCTGGTACGACAGTCGATACCGTGGATGTCATGAGAGAATTTAAGAATCGTGGAGTGACTATTGTGTTGCTCACCAATGCCATTCGTAGCCCTGCTGAGTCTCTCGCTGATTTAGTGCTTCATACCGCCGCTCGGGAAACCACCTTCCGAAGCGGAGCAACTGCATCGCGCATCGCGCAATTAACGGTGGTTGATTGTCTCTGTGTCACATTGGCACAGAGAAACTGGAGTAGAACGAAAGCTGCTCTAGATCTTTCAAGAGCAGCTGTTTCAATCCGCTCCGGAAAGAGCCACACCTACCGCCCTCGAGGAGGAAATTAAGTGAAAATCAATCGTTTCCGCGGTTTCGTCGCAGCAATTCTTGCGGCAACTGCCGTGGTTGCACCTGGAGCTTCTTCGGCTTCAGCAGCAACAGAGCTCACGTTCTGGAGCTGGCGTACAGAAGATAAGGCTTTCTATGAGAGTCAGATCAAGCTTTTCGAAGCGAAGAATCCTGATATCTCCGTGAAATTCACGCCTTATTTGAATACCGAATACAACGCAATCGTTTCGACTGCTTTGACTGCCGGTAAAGGTCCAGACATTATTCAAATGCGTCCTTACGGTGGAATGGCATCTCTTTCTGATGCAGGAAACTTCATGCCTTTAACAGCCGCAGATGTACCAGCGCTTAAGAAATTACCTGCTGGAATCTTGGCTGGTGCACAGGGTTATAAGGATAAGAAGCAATTCGGACTTCCTTATGCAGTCTCCGCGCTCGGTGTTATGTATAACCCCGATATTTTAGAGAAAGCTGGAGTTCGAGCACTTCCACAAACGTGGGCTCAACTTCTTGCCGCATTCGATAAGGTTAAAAAAGCTGGGTTTATGCCACTAGGTAATGCAGGCGGCAACGGACCAGCTCTAGAGCAGCTTCACGCCACAGTCGGCCCAACCTTCTACGGTGGAACTGCATTCTTCAATGATGTTGTTGCCGGAAAGAAGACTTTTACTGATAAGGGATATGTCGCAAGCCTCAAGGCCGTCGCAGATCTTGCACAGTGGATGCCAGCAAATTATCAAGGCATTGATTACAACACAGCGCGCGGACTTTTCGCTAATGAAAAGGCAGCGTTCTATATTGGTGGAAATTATGAGATTGGATATTTCCGTTCTCTTAATCCATCAATAACAATTGGATGGTTCCCAGCTCCAAAAGCCAATGCCGGTGCTAAGCGCTATGTCGGTACTTGGGCTGATGGTGCATACGCCATCAATGCCAAGACAGCAAATAAGGCAGCGGCGCTGAAATTCCTGAATTTCCTTGGAACCAAGGAATTTGGCCAAGCGCTCGTGGATGAAATTGCATTTATCCCGACTGCTCCTTATGTCAAGATTAATGATCCTGCAGTGAAGGAAATTAACCGTTGGCGCACGACTCTTGGAACACCGTTCCTCAATGTCGTTGGCTTCCGCTTTGAGAACCCAACAAGTTCTTCAATCCTTCAGCCTGGATTCCAGAAACTTATTGTCGGAGGTACAACTCCTGCACAATTAGCAAAGGATGTCCAGACTGCAGTTTCATCTTGGTATGGGCCTCAAAAGGGTAAGTCCTAAAGAAAGTTAGTAAATCTGGGCGCACTTTGTGCGCCCAGATTTCTATATTTCACCACGAAAAATATGGCATCGGCACTTCGTAGAGAGCAGAACCGAACAACTAGCGCACTTCTTATACCTGCGCTAGCGGTTATCGTCATATTTACCACCATTCCTGCAGTAACAACCTTGAGCTATGCATTTTTTGGTTGGGAGGGATTTCAAAGAAATACTTTTGTTGGATTAGAAAATTTCAAGAAGCTCTTCACATACCCTTATATTGATCAGCTGTTAGCTGCGCTACGACATAACACAATTGCCTTTGTAGTAATCATGACTTTTCAAACATCGCTAGGTCTCCTTCTTGCCTACGCCATGTTTCGAGTAAAGCGTGGTTTGCGTCTTTACCGAGTAGTGGTATTCCTCCCTGTGATTTTTTCTCTTGTTGTTGTGGGATATCTTTGGCAAGCACTACTTGATCCCTATTACGGCCCAGTTAACCAAATCATTGCGGGGTTGGGATTTCCGGAATTTGCAAAACCGTGGTTAGGCGATACCGCCACCGCCCTACCTTCGCTTATGTTTATCAACCTCTGGCGTTGGGTGGGATTCCCTGCCATTGTTTTCCTTGCAGGCCTGAATGCGATAAATACTGAATATATTGAAGCGGCACGTATAGATGGCGCCTCTGAATCTCAAATCTTTCGCAAGATAATCTTTCCACTCTTGGCACCTTCACTCACAATCATCACTGTGCTCACCTTTATTGGGGCATATGAGTGGTTTGATCTGCCATTTGTTCTTGGAGGATCCAATGGAAGTCCAGCAGGTGCCACAGACACTTTGGCACTGATGTTTTATCGTCTTTCATTTGGTTCAATTGATTCGGGGGCAAACAATGTTGGAGTTGGCTCAGCACTCGGTGTATTGATCTTCACTTTAGTAGGACTTGGGGCCGCCTTGGGATCAGCTTTACTTCGTCGACGTGAGGTAGAGCAATGATAAGAGTTATGAGCTCTCGAGTATTCTTTCAAACTATTTTAATCATCAACTTACTTTTAGTTCTCTTACCAGTATTTTTCTTATTCAATTCGTCATTACGCGAATCAAATGAATTTGCACGCACTCCATTCGCCTTGGCTCGGGATCCTTATTGGGAAAATTATCAGCGTGTTTGGAGCGAAGGTGAATTTGGTTCCTACTTCATTAATTCATTTATTATCACAATTGGTTCTTTGATTCTCATTTTAATCTTGGCACTGGGAGCGGGTTTTGTTTTAGGTCGCTATTCATTTCGAGGCAACAACCTGATATTTGGATTCATTTTGACTGGAATGTTAATCCCTGCCAAACTCGCAATTCTCCCACTCTTCATTCAACTCAAATGGATGAACCTACTTGACTCACGCCTTGGCTTGATATTTGTCTATTCTTCAGCTGCACTCCCGGCGGCAATCTTTATTATGAGTGGATTCTTCAAATCGCTCCCCACTGATCTTGATAATGCTGCTCGCATTGACGGCGCCAGTGAATTTCAATTACTTCGAAAAGTCTTGGTTCCACTTGTAAGACCAGGCATGGCGATTGTGGCGATTTATTCGGCAATTCCGATCTGGAATGACTTCTTCTTGCCTTTAGTCTTTTTGCAGAGTCCGGAGAAAAAAACTCTGATGCAGGGCCTAACCGTATTCTTTGGACAATATGCATCGCAGTGGGGCGTGCTCTTCGCGGGATTATGCTTAGCGGCGCTTCCATTGATTGTCTTGTATTTAATTCTCTCTGAGCAGTTCATCAAAGGCCTTACTGCAGGCGCCGTGAAGGGTTAACTACATGCTCAGTCTTGGAATTGATGGCGGCGCATCTTCGGCAAAATGGAGTTTGATTGATGAGAACGGGACTGTCGTGAAACAGGGAAGTCTAGAACCGATTGATGGACATCTATATCGCCCTGACTCACAACGGAAGTTCGACTCATTTCTTCGCTCGATACAGAATGAATTGGGCGATTACATGCCACATTTCATCACTTTGGGAATCACAGGGCTTGGTTCACCAGAAATCATTCTTGCCAAGATACAAGAGGCGTATCCACTAGCGAAAGTAAAAGTAGGTACGGATATTTCCCTCGCGTATAAATCTGAGTTTGCTAATGGCGAAGGTTTATATCTATATGCCGGTACCGGATCAATTGCTATGTATGTTGGCGAAGATGACCAAGAAATCACTGTGGGTGGCTGGGGCTATCTCTTAGGTGATGAAGGTGCTGGATATTGGATTGGCCGAGAGTCGCTTCGACATCTGCTGATGCAGATTGAAGGAAGCGAAGATTTAGATCCGCTCTCTTTGGAAATATCTCATGTGGTGGGTAAGGCAGATTGGCTCACAATTCGTGAATATGTCTATTCAAAGGATCGCTCCGCAATCGCAGCGTTGGCCCCTCTAGTGCTCCAGCATTCACTTGTTAAGACACATAGCGCTGAGAAGATTATTGACGAGGCTGTTGAGCACTTAGCAAATCTGGTTCAAAGGCTCGAAAAGCAGGTAAATAAAGGGAAATTACCAATCGCTTTTGGCGGTGGAATCTCAGCGCCCCAGCTAGGAATGGGTGAAAAGCTAGAGAGGGTAATCGGTAGAAAAGTTCGAACTCAGATTAGAGATCATTCATTGACGGCAGCACGCATTGGGCTGCCTAAGTAGGTATCTTTTTTCCTGGATTTAATATTCCGTGTGGGTCAAGGAGATTCTTGAGTTCACGTTGAATTCGAAGCACGACGCTGGAAGTTTCATGTTGTGCCGACCTCACTTTGAGAGCGCCAATTCCATGCTCACCACTTGCAGTTCCTCCCATAGATTGGGCGAGAGCAATAATCTTGTTAAAGGCTTCTATGGCAACCTTTTCAGCTGCTTTGTCATTATGAGGATAGATAATCGTAGGATGAATATTTCCATCGCCTGCATGACCAAAAATTCCAATAGTGAGTTTAGCTTCCTTAGCAATCTGTTGAATTCCTGTGACGAGATCTGCGATTCTCGAAATTGGAACGACAACATCATCTAACAAAGCGTTTCCAAGTCGCTCGAGGGCGGGATAAGCCAATTTACGAACTTGGATGAGGTCATCTGAATCTTTCGGATCATCAGAATAAACCGCATCAAGAGCTCCATATTTTTGGGCAATGTGCTGAGCAGTCTTACAAGCATCGACACTCTCATCACTTTGCATAATGAGAAGTGCTTCGGCATCTGCAAATCCCATTGGCTTCCAATTTTCAACTGCGTGAAGTGTTGTCCTATCAAGCAATTCCAACATTGATGGTCGGACAGCGAGAATCTCGATTGCACAGCGAGCGGCACTTGAGATATCGGGAAAGGTTGCAATGAGCGTTACGGGTTGTTTTGGTCGCGGAACCAACGAAAGAGTCGCCTCCACAATAATTCCTAAAGTTCCTTCAGAGCCTACAAATAAGTGAAGTAAATCGTAGGTTGTCACCGCTTTTTTAGTGGAAAAGCCAAGCTCGATGATCTCTCCATCTGCAAGAACTACCGTGATGGCGCGGACATGATGTGCAGTCACTCCATATTTCACACAGCACATTCCTCCGGCATTAGTGGCAATGTTGCCGCCGATAGTGGACCACTCTCGACTTGCAGGATCAGGGAGATAAGCCAAACCACATTGTGCCGCTGCATTATCAACATCTTTGTTGATTACACCAGCTTCTACGCGTGCAATCTGATTTGTTGAATCAATCTCAATAATGCGATTGAGTTTCTCTAAAGAAATGATTAGGGAGCCAGAAATGGCATTTGCACCTCCTGCCAATCCACTCCCAGCGCCTCTCGTCACCACAGGAATCTTGTGGCGATGAGCAAAAGCGAGTGCTCGCGAAATTTCATCAATAGAGCGCGCAATCAGGGCAGCAGCGGGAGTTGCTGAGAAAGCAAATGGCGCCTGATCTCTTTCGTAGGAAAGCAGTATTGATGGATCATCGATAATCGATGCATCAGCGCCTAATTCTTTCTTAAGCTCCTGAGCGATATTCACGGGTTCACTGTAATCGCTCTGGAATACTCTTGTCCCTTATGGCGAGAAATATCATCAACATAGAAGGGGTTTCTAAAGCCTTCGATATTCGCCCACTATTGGTAGAAGTCTCACTTGGGGTTTCTGAAGGTGAACGCATTGGAATTGTCGGTAGAAATGGTGGTGGTAAATCCACCCTCTTAAAAGTTCTTGCCGGAATTGAGCCGCCTGATCAAGGTCGAGTAACTCGTGCAAATTGGGCCAAGCTTGGAATGTTGGCCCAAGTTGATACCGCGGAAGCTGGCGCCACTGTTCGTGATGTAGTTGTGGGAAGCAAGAAAACACATGAATGGGCGAGTGATTCTGGGGTTCGAGAGATTTTCGCTGGCCTTTTTGGGGGATATAACAGCGAGCTACTCGATCGACCTTTTGGATCACTATCGGGCGGTGAGAAGCGCAGAGTTGGGATTGCAAAGTTACTCATCGAACCACTCGACATCATTTTGTTAGATGAACCTACAAATCATCTTGATGTCGAAGGTGTGGCGTGGCTATCGGAACACATTCGTAAACGCCGTGAACTAGCAGTTATTGTCATAACCCATGACCGCTGGTTTCTTGATGAAGTCTCCGACACCATGTGGGAAGTTGTCGACGGAAATGTTGAAGCCTATGACGGTGGCTATTCCGCCTATGTCCTGGCAAAAGCGGAACGTATGAGACAGCAGGCGGCAGAAGATGCACGTAGAAATAATCTAATTCGAAAAGAATTAGCCTGGCTTCGCCGTGGTGCACCAGCGCGAACATCGAAACCAAAGTTCCGAGTTGATGCAGCCAATCAACTCATCTCTGCAGAACCAGCTCCTCGCAATAAAGCAGAGCTACTCAATTTTGCAACGAATCGGTTAGGTAATTCAGTCTACGAGATCCATCATGCGCGCCTTGCTATCGGTGAAACAACTCTGATTGATACATTGAATTGGAATGTGGGTCCTGGAGATCGTATTGGAATTGTTGGAGTTAATGGCTCAGGAAAAACAACTCTGATGCGAACTTTGGCAGGCCAATACCGATTTGCTTCTGGAAAGATTCAAACGGGAGTAACCGTGAAAGCAGCTTTTCTCTCTCAACACCTACAAGAACTTGATTCCTCATGGAGAGTGCTAGAGGCTGTTGAAAAAGTTGCCCTACACGTGGAACTGGGCGGGGGCCGCGAAATCTCCGCCTCTCAACTATGTGAACGTTTAGGTTTTGATTATGAAGGTCAACAACGTATGGTCCGCGACTTATCAGGTGGCGAGAAACGCCGCCTTCAACTGACGCGATTATTGATGGATTCCCCCAATGTGCTTCTGCTCGATGAACCTACTAATGACTTTGATGTTGAAACCCTGACTGCGCTGGAGGATCTACTTGATACCTATGCTGGAGTACTGATCGTGATCTCACACGATCGATATTTCTTAGAGCGAGTCTGTGATCGATTTGTTGGTTTGTTGGGCGATGAGGCGCTGCGTGATCTTCCTCGAGGGGTGGAGCAGTACCTAGAACTTCGTCACTTAATGATTGAACGCTCTATCTCATCTGCGCCGAAGAAAACAATTTCAGATGCTGCGCAAGTCAGATTAATAAAGAAAGAGATCGCAAGATTAGAGAAACAAATTGAGAAAATCCAAATAGACGAGGCAGAACTTATCGCGGAGCAAGAGGCTGCTTCATTTGACCACCAGAAATTGATTGAGATTGCTGCAAAATTAGAAGCGATACAATCACTTCGACAGAATTTAGAAGATGAGTGGTTGGAGCTCAGTGCCAAAATTATCTAGTAACTCTGTACGTCTAGATGCTCTTGCAGCAATCTCTGGAGTCATGATCGCTCTCCAAGCGCGCGCGAATGGCGAGCTGTCCCATCGACTGGACAATGCGCCTCAAGCTGCCCTTGTCTCTTTCTCCTCAGGGCTTTTCTTTGTGGCTTTATATGCTCTCTTGAGCCCCGCAGTTAAGTCAGGAATAGCGCGCTTAAGAACCGCAGTGCGAAGCGGAGAGATTCCGAGGTGGCGTTTGTTAGCTGGCGCCCTTGGTGGCAGCTTTGTAGCGCTTCAAACCAGCGTTGTACCTCTTATTGGAGTTGCGATGTACTCAGTCGCCTCCTTAGCAGGACAGACCGCAACCTCACTCGTTGTTGATCGGATTGGTTTAACTGGGGGAGGTCCCAAACCAATCTCACTGCGCCGAGTGAGTGCAGCGCTCATCACTGTCCTCGCAGTCGCCGTCGCTGTTTTCGATAAAGTAGAAGCTCATAGCTTTTCATTTTTTGCAGTGCTCCTTGCCGTAATCGCAGGAGCTTTAGTAGGTGTCCAACGCGCTCTCAATGGACAGATCAATGAACATTCGGGCCAGAGTTACACCACTTCACTGCTAAATTTCATAACTGGAACTTCGTTTTTGGCGCTTTTCATCCTCGCGCTCTCACTCTTTGGAGAGATTGAGTTACAGCCGCTGCCTCACGGACCATGGTGGATTTACACGGGTGGAGTGATCGGTGTTATCTATATTGCTGCTACCTCGTTGATTGTTCAACATCTTGGCGTTCTCACCTTTACTTTATTTAGCGTTGGTGGCCAACTTTTTGGCTCTTTACTTCTTGACCTCTACGCCCCAAGTGAAGGTGTGAGTGTAAGTTGGTATTTGGTCACAGGAATTGCGATGACATATATCGGCGTGATTGTGGGTGTAGCTCGTCAGTCACGTTTAGAGCGCAGATAGTTTCTAATCGTGAATCCGATAGTGAGAAGCACAAAGAAAATTGCTATCCCCCGGGAAGAATTTTTGAGGGCTGGAATAGATGCGGCGTAATACCCAAGTAGGGTAATTCCTACTCCCCAAATAAGTGCACCGAGCGCGTTGGCAGCGAGAAATTTGTAGTAATTCATCCGACCGATACCAGCAATCGGAGGCATGAAAGTCCGGATCCAGGGATAGAAACGCGCGAGAATAACTGCGCTCCAGCCATATTTGGCATAGAACTCTTCAGCGCGAAGAATCATTCGGTCGATGCGTGGCGAGGAACGACGTTCAAGGTATGCACGCCCATATTTTCGGCCTAAGACATAACCAAATTGATCGCCAATAAATGCAGCCATAAAGATCACAGTGATTAGAAGGACGATGTTGATGTCATCTCTCTTTGTTGCAATTAACCCTGCCGCGAAGAGGATGGAATCTCCAGGTAGAAAGAAAGCAATCAAAATTCCAGTCTCTATA
>JACCDM010147206.1_pt1 | contig 18806 bp, 17 predicted proteins | sample 7445851 | NCBI WGS metagenome assembly JACCDM01 (sample SAMN15323438, study PRJNA562643) | freshwater metagenome | isolation source: river surface water | place: USA:Blue River Watershed | collected 2017-08-16
GATTGATCAAAACTGAGGCGATATCTATCGAGTAATTACAACCGAAGCAGTCGTGTGTGACCAGCCACCCTAAAGCCAACCGTTGCATCCGCTGTAGCTTGGGTTGAGTGATCGCCTCAAATGGATGACCGAAGGTAAGTGAGCTTCGAGTCTTCACCTCGATAAAGTGGAAGGTGCCCGTCTTATCTAAGGTGACGAGATCAATCTCGCCTTCCCGCACCCGCCAGTTGCGATCGATTACCTCATCGCCGAGCTGCACCCGATAGTCAGCGACTCGATTCTCGCCGTACTTTCCTAAGAGTTGATTTCTGCCACGTTTAAGAACCATCGGCGAAACTTAGGACTTCACGCGAAGAGATTTGCCTGCTAACTAAACCGCCTGTGGATTAAAGGAGCGCTGCGATATTGGCAAAAGACTTGCGATGGATATCGGTCACGCCGAGTCGGGCAATAGCCTCAGTGTGCGCTGCCGTGATGTAACCCTTATGACCAGCAAAGCCATAACCTGGATAAATCTCATCCATCTGGCGCATTATTCGATCTCGAGTTACCTTGGCGATAATTGATGCAGCGCTAATTGCGGTAACAACTTGATCGCCTTTCCAGACTGCGATATTCGGTGTGGCGAGCCCCTCGATGGCGTAGCCATCGGTCAATACATATGCAGGTGTAATTGATAGCCCATTGACCGCTCTTCGCATGCCATCAAGATTGGCGGCATGAACTCCGCGGGTATCAATCTCAGCTGGCGAAACTTCGATAACGCTGACGTCAGCTGCATTCTCCATTACGACATCAAAGAGAACTTCGCGCTTCTTCTCTGAAATCTCTTTTGAATCTCGCATCTCTGCCCAGGTATCAGCAAAGGGATCGTCGAGAATCACGGCCGCAATCACTAGCGGACCAGCACATGGTCCGCGACCAGCCTCATCGACACCAGCTATTGGAGAGATTTGAGCATCGCGCAGCATCTCTTCAATGCGCTTAGGTGCTGCTGACATTGAATTACTTAGCCGGAATTGGATTTACCGAAGGAACAAGTCCAAAGTTCTTAAATGGCCAGATGATGGCGAAGACTCGTCCGGAAATCTTTGAGACTGGAACCATGCCATTATTGACATCATCTTGGTGAAAACGAGAATCAGCTGATGCACCACGGTGATCTCCCATTACCCAGACCTTGCCCTCGGGTACGGTGACATTGAACTTCATCTCACTCGCCTTGTTGCCAGCGAAGATATATGGCTCACTGGTTTTAACGCCATTTATAGTAAGGAAGCCATCGTTATCGCAGCAGATGACGTTATCGCCAGCTACGCCGATTACGCGCTTAACTAAGAACTGCTTCGCTGGATTGGGAAGAACGCCAGCGAAGACGAGAACATCCTTTACCGTTGATACGACTCTGTTCTGAGCGCCAGCTTGATATGGGGCCGGTAGCCAATTAGCTGGATCGCGGAATACAACGACATCACCGCGGTCGATTGATTTGGAGATAAAGGGAACTTTATTAACGGCAACGCGGTCATTGATTTGAAGAGTGTTCTCCATAGATCCAGATGGAATATAGAAGAACTGAACTAAGAAAGTCTTGATAACCAGCGATACAGCGAGCGCTACGACAACGAGAATTGGAAACTCTCGCAGGAACGAGCCCTTACGAGGCATCTGCGATGAGATTATTCTGCTGGCTTAGCTTCAGTTGCTTCTGCGGCAACTTCTTCAGCTGCTGGCGCTTCGACAACTGCTTCAGCAACTGGTGCTTCAACCGCAGCAACTGTCTCAGTAACTTCAGCTGGAACCTCTGCCACCGCAGTGACGATCTCTGGCTCGGACACCACGACAGGTTCTGGAGTTGAGAGGATGCCATCACCGTAACCAACGATGCCATCACGCTTCTCGCGGATCTTGGCAGCCTTACCGCGGAGATCGCGGAGGTAGTAAAGCTTTGCGCGACGAACATCGCCCTTCTGGACGAGCTCAATCTTCTCGATAACAGGTGTGTGTACTGGGAAGGTACGCTCAACACCGACTCCGTAAGAGACCTTACGGATTGTGAAGGTCTCACGAACGCCATCGCCTTGGCGGCGGATGACTACACCCTGGAAGACCTGAAGACGTGACTTATTACCTTCGATAACGCGAACGTGGATCTTGAGCTCATCACCTGCGCGGAACTGTGGGATGTCCTTGCGGAGTGAGGCTGCATCTACGACGTCGAGAATGTTCATGGTCTAAGTCCTTTATTACTGGGCAAGGAATGCCTTGCAGACTGCGTATCTTGCCATAGGTCACCCCTGAGGCGAAAATCGGCCTCCAGCCCCGCTTAGCCCTCGAGCTGCAGGAAGCTCTCCAACTCAGCGTAGAGCGCGGGTCCGGCGGCGAGGGTCATCATGTAAGGAGCCTGGCCATATCGGCCGAAGTGAGCGCCCGCCTCGGTTGCAATCAAACCGGCGGCAGCCCAATCCCACTCCTTCAATCCATGCTCGTAATAGCCATCGAGGGCGCCCATCGCCACATGGCAGATATCGACTGCAGCTGCGCCATTGCGTCGAATATCGCGAATCTTCGGCAACATCTGGGAGACATGCTCGATCTGAAGATTGCGGTGGGCTACGTCGTACTGAAAACCGATTCCGATTAAGGCGCGAATGAACTCAATCGGATCGTTACATGTGATTGGCCGCCCATTGTAGAAAGCGCCCTCCCCGCGGACCGCCCACCAGGTGGAGTTAATGGAGGGAGCGGTAACAACACCTATTAGTTGGCCTTGCTCATCCTTTGCCGCAATCGAGATATTCCACCCCGGTAGGTCGTAGAGGTAATTGACTGTGCCATCGATTGGATCGATGACCCAGGTAATTCCAGAGGTTCCGGCGCGGTCGGCGCCTTCCTCGCCCATCAACCCATCATCGGGGCGGGCGGCCAGCAACTCCTGCACAATAAATGCCTCTGCCCGGATATCCATCTGCGTGACGACATCAATCGCAGTGCTCTTGGTCTTGACCTCAAGCTCTGCTGGTCGATCCATCAACATTTCGCCCGCCTCGCGCCCAACACGAATTGCAAGAGCGAGAAGTTCAGCGGTGTTCGGTGCAGTCATAGCCGTGATTCTACCTTCATCATCAGTTATTCTCGCCCTCATGAGTGAGCTCCGCATCCATGGCAAGAACAATGAAGGCACCCATTTAATCCTGAACGATAACGATGGGAATGAGTACTCACTCAGAATTAGCGACACGCTCCGCGCAACCGTCAATCAACCTCGTCTCGCATCGGTACCTACCGGCGATTTCGAAGAGACCATAAGCGTTAAAGAGATTCAGCGCCGCCTCCGTGCAGGTGATGCGCCAGAGGTCATTGCGCGCGAAGGAAACACCACTGTAGATAAAGTTGCACGATTCTCAGGTCCGATCTTGCAAGAGCGTGAATACATTCTTAGCCAGGCTCGCGGCGCAGCGCTCCGTAAAGATTCAACTCGCCTTGAGGTTTCATTTCTCGACGCTGTGATTGGAAAGTTGGTGCCACGCGGAGTCGATGCCGATGATCTCTCATGGAATACCTGGCGACTACCTGACACGACTTGGCATATCGAACTCCACTATCCAAATCGCGATGGCAATGGAATCGCTACCTGGAACTTTGACACCGCTCGTCGCACTATCAATCCAACCGATGACAATGGCGCTTGGTTGATCGGCGAAGAGCCACCAGCTCGAGTTATCGAACCGGCTCTTATCAACGCTGAACCTTCACATCCTTCTCGGGTCGAGCCAATTGCGCCGGTTGAATTACCGGGAGCTAATTCACTCTTCTCACCAGTTGCTCCAGTTGAAGAAGAGAAGCCAGAGACACCGCGGCTAGTTGCGATTCGAGATACACCAACTGCCGCCGATGCCGAAGATGGTGTTGTTGCTCGCGCAAAGATTCCTTCATGGGATGAGATTATGTTTGGTTCAAAAACTCCAGTTGTCGAGCCATCCGAAAACGAAGAAGATTACGACAACAATTAAGCTCTCTGGCTCACGCTAGAAGCTGTGCGAATTCCAAAATAAGCGGAATTCCAACGATCAAATTAAATGGAAATGTCACTCCAATACTGGAGATGAGCGCCGTTGAACTATTGGCTGACGGCAACGCTAAACCAACTGCAGCCGGAGCCGCTATATATGAGGCGCTAGCAGAGAGAACCCCGAGGATTGTGGCTCCACCAATTGAAAGTCCGATTGCGCTACCGGCTGCCGCTCCAAGCGCTCCAGCGACAATTGGGAACACGATTCCGAATACCGCAATCAGTGAGCCAACATGGCTAATTTGAGAGAGATTGCCGCCAGCTAAGCAGCCCAAGTGGAGCAAGAAGAGCGCCAAGACTCCATATTGGATATCGATAAAGAATGGTGAGACTCGATCGTATCCCGCGCTGGTTGTGAAGAAACCAATCGCCATTCCACCAACCAACATTGTTATGGTCTTGCCGGTAATAACTTCTCGAAGCGTTTCAAGCCACGGTGCCCCGGCTTCAGTAAGTCGAGAGCCGAGATAGATGCCCACGATAATTCCAGGTACTTCCATAATCGTCAGCAGCGCAATTGCAAAAGGCTCTACTGAAATATCGCTATTTTCAAGGAAGAGAAGTGCGGTTGTAAAGGTTACAAGCGAAGTTGAGCCATAGTGCGCCGCAAATGCACCGCGATCAACTCTCGACAACTTCTTGCCAACTCCAAGGGCAAAATATGCGAGAAATGGAATTAAAGTTCCTAGCGCAACCGTCACCAGCGCTGGGAGGAGAAAAGATTGCAGTTCAACGCCCTTAAGCGAGTGCCCACCCTTCAGGCCGATGCCAAAGAGGAGAAATACTGAGATTGCCTGATAGACCTGCTCTGGAAGCTTTACATCGCTCTTAAATAAAGCTGCGATAAATCCAAGGATAAAGACAAGCACCGGCACCGATAACAAATTCGAGGTCACGATTGAACTTAGGCTCATCTCAACTCCTTTAAGCCAATCCTAGCGCCCGAAGTTTGTCATCAACGGCACTTGAGTCTCTACCGCACTGTCTCCACCATGGTGACCGACCATTGCGCCTTCTTTATCTGCGCGCTCTGGATCAAGGAGGACGAGATCGCCTTGTGCAATAGCAATTACATCACCGATTCGCTCTGCCGCATCAAGTGAAACCTCGCTACCAAAGAGGCCGACCGATATCGCGCTCTCTCGCGTGTGCATCGTTACCTTTGCACCCAGAATTTCCTGCCAACGGGCAATGACTTCATTACGCATTTCAAGATTGTGGCCTTGTGCAAGATATAGGTGGCGCATTCGCGGTTCGCCGGCGATGGTTTCAATTGAATTCAAGAGATCGTTATCGAGCCCCATGACCACCTTCTCCCCCACATTGATCATTCCGTGATCGGCGGTGATCCAGAGGCGCACCCCTTGAGGTATTTCAGTGAGCAACTTAGAGACCATCACATCTATACCGGTAAGCGCAGCGAGCCACTTCTCTGAGCCAACACCATCTGAGTGGCCGGCAGAATCAAGATCATTGACATAGAGATAGACAAATGACGGGGTCTTTTTGAGCGCTGCTACCGTTTCGGATATGAGGTCGGAGGTGATGTTGGCCCCGCGGTAATTGGCACCCCGAAAAACTGCTCGAGTAAAACCGGTCTCCTCATAACGCTTGGCGGCAACGTGAGTCACATTGATTCCAGCTGCCACTCCTCGCTGAAAGAGCGTAGGTACTGGTTGCCAGATCTCTGGATCAACTCGCTCATCCCACTTTAAGGAGTTAAGTACTCGGCCACTACTTCTCGGCACCCGAACGGTGTAGCCCATCATCCCGTGAGTACCGGGCATGGCGCCGGTTGTTAAGGTAGCCAAACTGGTTGAGGTTGTGGATGGAAATGAAGTCTCAATAATGTGAGGCTTTATCAACCCCGATAGAACTGGCGCGTGCTCACCATACTTATCGAGAACATCTGCGCCGAAGCCATCGATCAGAAAGAGGATTTCGCGTCCGGTCGGACTTTCGCCAAGCCCTAAAGAATCGTGGGCATCTGCAAGATTGAGCCCAGCGAAGATGGAGGGCATGATCTGCGATAAATGCACGGAGAAATCCTCTCACGAGTATTGTTATCGACATGTCACAGCTAAGTTTTCAGACCTCACCCGAGGTCGCACAGGCACTGAAGAGCGGCCAGCCTATCGTCGCCCTGGAATCAACAATCATTAGCCATGGATTGCCACGACCATCCAACCTCACCGTAGCGCGCGAGGTTGAAGAGATTGTCCGTTCTCGCGGTGCAGTGCCCGCAACTATCGCAGTGCTCGATGGCGTGGTCCGAATTGGGCTCACTGATGACCAATTAATTGAAATTGCCAATCGCGACGACATCGCCAAGGCCTCCAGTCGAGATCTCGCTGTTATCGCTGCATCCGGTAAATCGGCTGCAACTACAGTTGCGGCCACAGCTCATCTTGCAGTCCTTGCCGGAATACACGTATTTGCAACCGGCGGCCTCGGTGGAGTCCATCGCGGTGCCAACGAAACCTTTGATGAGTCAGCCGATTTAACAGCGCTTTCACAACTAGATATAACAATCGTCTGCGCTGGCGTGAAATCAATCCTCGATGTCTCAGCAACTCTCGAACGCCTTGAGACTTTGGCTATCGGTGTGGTTGGTTATAAGACCAAGAATTTTCCAGGGTTCTATCTCACCGACTCTGGTTTTACGATCGAACACCAAGTCGATAGCGCAGAGGAGATTGCTCAGATAATCGCCTCACGAGTTGCCCTCAAGACCAACAATGGACTGGTCGTTGCAAATCCGGTTGTAAAAGAGATGGATCGCGCACGTCACGATGCCATCTTAAAGAGCGGACTAACTGGCGCAGAGAAGGCAGGAATCCACGGTAAGTACGTCACGCCATTCTTACTCGAACATTTCCATACCGCTTCTGAAGGCGAATCTCTCAAAGTAAATATCGAGATCATTAAATCTAACTCTGCGCTAGCTGCAGATATCGCTGTCGCAGCAGCAAAGTTATAACGATGACCGCTCGAGTTCTCTGTATTGGTGATGTGATGCTCGATGTCATCACCAAAATTGCGGTGATGCCCGACAAGATTAATTACGGTAGTGATACTCCTTCGAAGATTTCGACCCATGGCGGCGGTGCAGCCGGAAATGTTGCCTCCTGGCTTACCCGTACTGATGCTCGCGCCACCATCGTCGGACATGTCGGCGATGATGCAGCAGGCTCTGCGCTGATGAGGGTGTTTGACGCGCTTGGAGTTCGCCATCAGAATTTAATGGTTGATAAAGGCTCTTCTGGCGTCGTTGTTGTGCTAGTAGATCCCAGTGGTGAGCGCACGATGTTTCCTGATAATGGCGCCAACTCTGGCCTCAAAATCAGCGATCTCCCTGATTTAAGCGAATTCAATGCCGTCTACCTCTCGGGGTACTCACCGCTTGATCCACTTTCCCGCCCTGGTGTTCTCGCGATGATTGAGAAGATCAAAGAAGCCAAGTTACCGATTTATTTTGATCCAGCTTCGGTAGGCGGAATGATGGAAGTTCCGTTGAGTGAAGTGAAGTCTTGGATTCGATTAATGGATGTCATCTTGCTCAATGAAGAAGAGGCCATCTACCTCACTGGTGAGACAGATCCGGAGAAAGCGATGGAGCTCTTGCTCCAAGAGTGCGAGACCGTTGTCATCAAACGCGGATCTCAAGGTGCAATGGGTAAGGCTCGTGGTTCAATTCTGGTTTCTGTGCCTGCACAATCGACCGAGGTGGTCGATACGACCGGCGCTGGTGATTCATTTGCCGCTGGTTTTATCGCTCACTACGCCCTCACCAAGAATATGCAGCATGGTCTTGAGGCCGGGGCCGCAGTTGCTGCCCGATGTGTTGCAATCGTTGGCGCTCGTCCGCGTGTAGGTACCGTCATTTAGTAGGTACTCACGGCAGAATACGCGCCATGGCAACTAAGAAAGCCGCTCCTGCAAAAGGAGCAAAGGGCAAGGTCGTAGGTCCAAAGCCAGGAGAATTTCCGGGCAAGATTATTGATATCGATGTCTCGTCAGAGATGTCTGAGTCATTTCTCGAATATGCCTACTCAGTTATCTACTCCCGTGCGCTCCCTGATGCGCGCGATGGCTTAAAGCCGGTACATCGCCGCATCCTTCACCAGATGGCAGATATGGGGCTTCGCCCAGATCGCGGCCACGTTAAATCTGCTCGAGTCGTCGGTGAAGTTATGGGTAAATTGCACCCGCACGGCGACGGTGCAATTTACGATGCCTTGGTTCGCATGGCGCAATCTTTCTCGATGCAACTTCCACTTATCGATGGCCATGGAAACTTCGGCTCACTCGATGCCGGACCAGCAGCGATGCGTTATACCGAAGCTCGCCTAGCACCTGCAGCGATGACCCTTGTTGCTGAATCTGACGAGAACACCGTTGATTTCGGCGCCAATTACGATGGTCAGCTTCAAGAACCGCTCGTTCTTCCAGCTGCTTTCCCAAATCTCTTGGTCAATGGCTCATCTGGTATCGCAGTAGGTATGGCTACCAATATGGCTCCACATAACTTGGGTGAAGTTATCGCCGCTACCAAGTTCTTAATTGATAATCCAAAGGCGACGCTCAATCAGTTGATGAAGCACATCCCTGGCCCTGACTTCCCAACTGGTGGCGAACTCGTTGGCTTAGATGGCGTGCGCGAGGCATATGCAACCGGCAAGGGTTCATTTAAGGTCCGTGCGACAGTTGAAATCAGCAAGGTGACTTCTCGCAAGATGGGAATCGTCATCAAGGAGCTGCCATTTAATATCGGCCCTGAGAAAGTGGTCGAACGTATCGCCGATCTAGCTAAGGCGAAGAAGATTCAAGGTATTTCAGATATCGTCGATCTCACCGATGGCCAGACTGGCACCAACGTTGTCATCGAACTCAAGAATGGATTCGAGCCTGAGACTGTACTTGAGCAGCTCTACAAGCTCACACCGATGGAAGATGGCTTTGCCATCAACGCAGTAGCGCTCGTTAAAGGTCGCCCACAGACTCTCGGCCTCAAAGAGCTATTGCAGGTCTTTATCGATCACCGCATTGAGGTGGTCCGCCGTCGTAGCGAGTTCCGCAAAGCAAAGGCAGAAGATCGCCTCTCTTTGGTTGATGGGCTCCTTAAAGCGATTATCGATATCGATAAGGTAATCAAGATTATCCGTGGCTCAGATGATGCTGCCGCTGCAAAGGAAGCGCTGATCAAGGGCTTTAAGCTCAATGAAGAGCAGGCGACCTACATTCTCGATATGCCGCTTCGCCGTCTGACCAAGATGAGCAAGCTTGAACTTGAGACTGAATCCAAGGAGCTCAAGGCGACTATCGCTGCGCTGACCACTCTCCTTAAGTCAGAAGAGGCGATGCGTAAGCAGGTTTCAGATGAGTTAACTGCGGTCGCTAAATCTTACGCGGTGCCGCGTCGCACCCGAATCGGTAAAGAGTAATTAGCGCGGCAGAAGTACTGCCGTAATCTTCTCGTGCCCTAAGAACTCAAGTCGATGGTTCGGCAACTTCTGCGCAAATAGCTCTGCCATCTCTCGCTCGCCCTCTCGGCCAGCATCGTCGATAACAATAATTGCGCGTGGGCTCAACTTAGGTAGGCAGACAGAGATAGCGGGATGTCGAGCTCTCTTATTGTTCTCCGTCGAAGGTGGGCCATCGATAAAGAGCAGATCAATCTGATCGATATCTGTAAATTGCGAGAGGTCATACCAATCGACACCATCTGCATGAGGCTTTAGCGGCGCAATGCGAAGATCGACATTGGTGATCTGGTGGGCATCAAGTAACTCGCGAGTCTTGGCACCGTATTCAGGTGAGTTATCGATACTGATGACCGATGCCTGCGGCGCGATCTTTCCAAGGACCAAGGTAGATACGCCAGAACCTAAATCAAGGGCGCGGGCAGGCTTTGATTTGGTGGCTTCGGCGATCAGGGTCAGTAGGACATCGGGTGATCCAGCCCAGCCCCGAGTTGCGGGAATCGGAGCCTTTAAATCAAGGATATGGAGCAACTGTAGATAGAACTCACTCTGGCGATAGTTCTCTGCCATCTTCTTCTCTAGCGACTGAGCCACAATTCGTGGGTTTCGCTCTGGCACCAATAGCTTGTTGAGCTTCTTATCAATTCTTCGCGATGTGCGAATCTGATAAGCCAAGCCAATCAGAATGAGAATAGAGAGTGCGAGAGTGATTTCAGAGCGCATTGGATGATTCTATGTGGATTGTAAGTTGAAGGGAACTATGTGGGAAGATACGCCAAATGATTTCAACCTCTGCCCTAGAACTCCGCGCTGGCGCACGTCTATTGGTCAGTGGTGTAAATATCCGCGTCAATAGCGGTGATCGAGTTGGATTCGTTGGCCGCAATGGCGCAGGTAAATCCACATTGGCGAAAGTTTTGGCAGGTGAGACTCTCCCCGCAGGTGGTGGCGTCAACCGCACCGGCAAGATTGGTTATCTCCCACAAGATCCTCGCACCGGTGAAGATCAAGGAACTGCGCTAGATCGCATCCTCTCTGCTCGTAATCTCGATGAGATTGCCCGCCGAATGACAGCTGTCGAGCAAGAGCTCTCGACCACCGAAGGTGAAGAGTTGGAGAAGGCGCTCGAGCGATATACCCGAGTCGATGCTGAGTTCAACGCAGCCGGTGGTTATGCCGCAACCTCGGAGGCTGAAGCAATCGCTTCTTCCCTTGGGGTATCAGAAGATGTCTTCCATAACGAGATCGCCACGCTATCTGGTGGTCAGCGCCGTCGAATTGAGTTGGCTCGAATCTTGTTTTCAGGTGCCGAGACTCTCCTTCTCGACGAACCTACCAACCACCTCGATGCCGATTCGATTATCTGGTTACGAAATTACCTCACCAACTACTCAGGTGGTCTGGTCATCATCTCTCACGATGTTGCACTCATTGAGACCGTCGTTAATAAAGTCTTCTATATCGATGCCAACCGCAATGTGATTGATGTTTATAACATGGGTTGGAAGCAGTACTTGATTCAACGCGAAGCTGATGAGCATCGCCGTAAGAAAGAGCGCGCTAATGCTGAGAAGCGTGCTGAGATTCTGCAAAAACAGGGCGAGAAGATGCGCGCTAAGGCATCTAAGGCAACTGCTGCACAAGGCATGTTGCGTCGAGCAGAGAAACTTCGTTCATCACTTGAGGATGTACGAGTTGCCGATAAGGTGGCGAAACTTCGCTTCCCTACCCCTGCTCCCTGTGGCAAGACTCCCCTATCTGGTGAAGAGCTCTCCAAGAATTATGGTTCGCTAGAAATCTTTACCGATGTCTCTTGCGTCATTGATAAAGGCTCTCGCGTTGTAATTCTCGGACTCAATGGCGCGGGAAAGACAACTCTCTTGCGAATACTCGCTGGCGAGCTCAAATCAGATACTGGCAAAGTTGAGCACGGCCATGGATTAAAGATCGGCTACTACGCGCAGGAGCACGAATCTCTCGACTTTGAGCGAACCATCTTGGAGAACATGATGTCGGCGACCTCAGATATTCGCGAACCTGAAGCGCGCAATGTCTTGGGATCATTCTTATTTGCTGGTGATGATGTCCATAAGCCGGTCAAAGTTCTATCCGGTGGTGAGCGAACTCGCCTAGCACTTGCGACCATCGTTGTTTCGGGTGCAAATGTTCTCCTACTCGATGAGCCAACCAATAACCTCGACCCCGCATCTCGCGAAGAGATTCTCGCCGCGCTGAGCGAATATCAAGGATCAGTTGTGATGGTCTCTCACGATGAAGGCGCAGTCCAAGCGCTCAAGCCGGAGCGAGTTATCTTGCTCCCAGATGGTGATGAAGATATTTGGAAGGACGAGTACTTCGATCTCGTCTCAATCGATTAACCCACCCGCTCACCACTGAAAAATCACCCGTAGCGGGGCTCCCCTAGCCCGCGTGTACTATGCGCCAATGAATTCAGCAGAAGATCGCAACTATGGATACGGCGCAGCCGGTGAAGTCTCGACAATTAAGAAGCAGAAGCACTCACTCAAAGATCAAATTCGCTATCGCTTCGACAACTCAATCAATAAAGGCCAAGGTGCATTTGTCGCATGGCTTGCCATCTTCGGCCTCATCTTCTCAGCAATCATCTCACTCATTCGTTTCCTATTGGAAGAGGATGGTGCAATCGGCGAAATCCTCTGGGGTACCAGCAACTCAGTTCTCTTCGATGGCAAGATTCCAACCGGTACCTTTACCAACAAGGCGATTGCTATTGCGATTTGGCTCGCATCGGTAACAATTGCTGCGACGATCATCGCCTTTGTTACCTCAAAACTCCGCGATCGCGTTGAAGAACTTCGCCGTGGAAAGACGCCAATTCTTGAGAGTGGCCACACCTTAATCTTGGGTTGGTCGAACCGCGCTTTTCCAATTATTGAGCAGTTAGCGATAGCCAACTCAAATAAGCGAGGCTCAGTAATTGCGATTTTTGCTGATGTCGATCGCTCACTCATTGAGGATCAAATTGCTACCAGGGTCAGTAATCTCGGTAAGACCAAGGTAATCATTCGCAATGGCGATCCAACTTCGCCCTCAGATTTAGCCCGCACCAATATCGCCAAGGCATCATCCATCATCGTGCTCGATGACGATTCCAAGGGTGATTCAACGATTGTCTCCACCGTGCTCTCAATCAAATCAGTCGATCCACACTCTGTCACCAAGGTGATTGCAGAGATGGATAACCGCATCCATGCCTCTGCTTTGAGCGATGCCACCGAGGGTCGAGTAATTGCAATTCAATCGAATGAGATCATCTCTCGAGTAACGGCGCAGGCCAGTCGCCAGCCGGGTCTCTCAACGGTAATCCTTGATCTACTCGACTTTGAAGGCGATGAGATCTACTTTGCAAGCGTCACTGAGGTGCATGGCCTTAATTACGAGAAGGCGATCACCAACTTCGATGGCGCCTCCATTATTGGCGTGCGCAGAGAGAGCGGTGAGGTCTTAATCAACCCAGCGCCAGAGCTTCGCATCAATAAAGGTGATGAGTTAATCGCCATTGCATCTGATGATGACCAAGTTATCTATAGCGGTAATAGAGCTAACTACCAGGGGCTTAAGCCGCGTAAAACATCAAAGAGCAGTCGCAAACCAGAGCACCTTCTGATCATCGGCTGGTCTCATATGGGTACATCTGTGCTGACTGAGCTGACACCATTCTTGCCAAAGGGTTCAACAATTTCGATAGTGGCAGATCCTTCACGCTTCGATAAGGCGACGCTACCCAAGGCGAGCGTCAATGGCATCAAGGTTTCATATACTGCACATGCCGGTGAGATTGAGACTCTCGCTAAGGTTGCACGTAACAAGAAGTTCAATGAGGTCATCATCTTGGCCTATCGCTCAAATATCTCTGCCGATGAGGCTGATACGCAGACGATGCTCACAATGCTGCTCATGAATAAGCTATTCCGTGAAGAGGGTAACGGCGTAGAGCCAACTCGTTTGGTTGCTGAGATTCTCGACTCCAGTAAGACTGATTTGGCGCGAGTTGCAGCCGTTGATGACCTAGTTGTGAGCGACAACTTAGCTGCTCTGATGATCGCTCAGGTCTCCGAAAATCCTGCCCTATCCCCGGTCTTTGAAGATATCTTCGACGTTGAAGGGGCTTCTATAAATGTCGTGCCAATTACCGACTATGTAGAAGTTGGCACCACTGTCACCTACGGAAAGCTGGTTACTGCGGCTATTGCCCGTGGTGAGTCTGCGATTGGGTACTACTCACACAAGCGCGGCACTTCGCCATCTGCGGTAACGCTCAATCCAATCAAGAGCGGGGTTATTGAGGCAGCCGAAGGCGATGGCTTGATTGTGATTGGCGATCTGCGCTAATAATTAAGCGTCGATGGAATCGCGATCGATCTCAGCGTTGGCGATAAATTCTTTACGTGGCGCAACATCTGAGCCCATCAAGAGCTCAAACATCGCCTCCGCTGCCGCTGCATCTGAGACGGTAATTCGTCGAAGGGTACGAGCATCTGGATCCATAGTGGTTTCGCGGAGCTGATCTGCATCCATCTCGCCAAGACCTTTGTAACGCTGAATTGGCTCTTTCCATCGCTTGCCCTGCTTGGTGAGTTCAGCGGTGACCTTCTTCATCTCATCATCTGAGTATGTATAGAGGTATTGTCCCTTCTTTCCGCCGCCGCCCATTACTTCGATGCGATGAAGTGGTGGGATTGCAGCGAAGACGCGACCGGCATCAATGAGCGGACGCATGTAGCGATACATCAAGGTAAGAAGTAGGCAGCGAATATGCGCGCCATCAACGTCAGCATCTGACATCAAGATAACTCGACCATAGCGAGCATCATCGAGTTCAAATGACTTGCCAGAGCCGGCACCGATCACCTGAATGATTGAGCCGCACTCTTTATCATCGAGCATCTGTGAGAGCGATGCCTTCTGAACATTAAGAATCTTTCCGCGAATCGGCAAGATTGCCTGGAACTCTGAGTTACGAGCCGCCTTGGTTGTACCGAGCGCCGAATCTCCCTCAACGATAAAGAGTTCGGTGCGGGTGACATCTTCAGAGCGGCAATCTGAGAGCTTCGTTGGAAGCGATGAGGATTCAAGGGCGTTCTTGCGTCGCTGAAGATCCTTATGGGCGCGAGCAGAGATTCGGGTACGAGATGCTCCCGCAACCTTCTCCATAATCAACTTGCCATTGGCCTTATCGATTCGACGAGTGGTAGCGAAGAACTCCTTCAACTTATCGGCAACGACGGCGCTAACAATCTTGGTAGCGGCAGCAGTTCCGAGAACTTCCTTGGTCTGTCCCTCGAACTGTGGCTCAGACATGCGCACAGTAACCACTGCGGTGATGCCCTCCATGACGTCATCTTTAATGACATCAGCCTCGTTCTTCTTCAAAATACCTGCGCTACGCATCGCCTCATTAAATGATTTGGTAATTGCGCGCTCAAACCCCTGAAGGTGAGTTCCACCCTTTGGCGTCGCGATGATATTGACGAAGGAGCGAATCGTGGAGTCGAAGCCATTTCCCCACTTCATCGCGATATCGACCTCCATATCGCGCTCAACTTCGGTAGAGACCATATGGCCCTTATCGTCTAAGACTGGAACGGTCTCTTGATAGTGACCGGTACCGTAGATGCGAATTACATCGCCGACTGGCTGATCTGGTTGCAAGAAATCGCAGTACTCGGAGATTCCACCCTTGTGATAGAAAGTTTGGGTGGTCTTCTCTTTAGTGCGGTTGTCGTTAACGGTGAGTGAAAGCCCTGGCACCAAGAAAGAGGTCTGGCGAGCACGAGCATAGATATCTTCGATATCGAGCGACGCATCCTTGAGGAAGATCTGCTTATCCGACCACCACTTCACGCGAGTACCGGTGACCTTAGATGAAATCTTGCCGATAATGCGAAGGCCTGATTGCTCGGTGAATTCTGCCTTTGGTCCATCGCCATCGAAGATGCCTGGGGTTCCGCGCTTAAATGACATCCAGTAAATCTTGCCGTTGCGATCGACCTCAACATCGAGGCGTTCTGCGAGAGCATTTACAACAGATGCACCAACGCCGTGAAGACCGCCCGATGCCGCATAAGAGCCACCACCGAATTTTCCACCTGCGTGGAGCTTGGTCATAACAACTTCAACACCAGTAAGGCCAGTCTTAGGCTCTTTATCAACCGGAATACCGCGGCCATCATCGTGCACTTCAACCGAGCCATCGGCTTCGAGGTTGATCTCAATCTTCTTACAGTGGCCAGCGAGGGATTCGTCGACTGCATTATCGATGATCTCCCAGAGGCAGTGCATCAGGCCGCGAGAGTCAGTTGATCCGATATACATACCTGGGCGCTTACGGACAGCATCGAGGCCCTCGAGGACTGCGAGGTCCTTGGCGGTATAGCTGTCTTTAGAGCCGGCTTCAGTTATAGGAGCGTCAAAATTCAACTCATCATTGGCAGTCACGGTGGGCAAGATTAGCCAGCGAATCGTTTGCAATCAGGTAAGCGCGCCGAGGGATGTCTCACATAGTGATAGATGTCGATATTTGGGCGCTCTTCCACAGAGAATTAACAGGATTACCAGCAAATTACTGCCTTTTTTATCGCGCAGGGAATAAATAGAACTGGCATGATGTTCCAATGTCAGAGGGTGTAACTACTCTCTGATTCCTATTAGCCAGACTGAACGGAGAGCGTAATGACCGAGCAAGTACTACTCGAATCAACACCCCTCAACGCCCTAGACCGCTGCGATCGCTGCGGCGCCCAGGCCTATGTCCGTGCAGTCCTAGCAACCGGTGGCGAGCTGATGTTCTGCGCCCACCACGGCAAGGAGTATGCCGAGAAGCTCTCTCAGGTGGCAGTCAAGATTCAAGATGAGACTGATCGTTTGGTTGAGACCAAGTAATTTAATTAAATTAAAGTAGGAACGGGCGTTCGCTAACTGCGGGCGCCCGTTCTTACTTTTGCGTGAATTCCTTATGCGAACCATCGCAGAAGGGCTTATCTTTCGAGCGGCCGCAGCCGCAGAACTTTGGATTCTCGACTGTGCTGGTGACGTTACCTTCGCCATCGACGAAATCAACGGTTCCGGTAATGCGTATCGATCCGCTCTTCGGATTGATAAAGACCTTTGCGTTATCGCTCATTTAATGACCGTTGGGCTTAGTCGAGGTAATCGCGAAGCGCCTGCGAACGTGATGGGTGGCGCAGCTTCGACATAGTCTTTGATTCGATCTGACGGATACGTTCGCGAGTTACGCCATGAACCTTTCCAATCTCATCAAGCGTCTTTGGCTGACCATCGGTAAGTCCGTAGCGAGCCTTGATTACATCTGCTTCACGGTTGGTGAGGCCACCGAGGACCTGCATCAACTGCTCCTGCAAGATAGTAAAGGTCACTGACTCTTCTGGCTTGATTGCCTCGGAGTCTTCAATAAGATCTCCAAACTCAGAATCTCCTTCTTCACCAAGCGGTGTGTGAAGTGAGATCGGTTCGCGACCGTACTTCTGAACTTCAACGACCTTCTCTGGCGTCATATCGAGCTCTTTTGCGAGCTCCTCAGGTGTCGGTTCGCGACCTAGATCTTGAAGCATCTGGCGCTGAACACGTGCCAACTTATTGATGACTTCAACCATATGGACTGGAATACGAATCGTACGAGCCTGGTCTGCCATCGCGCGGGTAATCGCCTGGCGGATCCACCACGTTGCATAAGTTGAGAACTTATAACCCTTTGTATAGTCGAACTTCTCAACTGCGCGGATAAGTCCGAGGTTACCTTCTTGGATAAGGTCCAAGAAGAGCATTCCACGACCGGTGTAACGCTTTGCTAGCGATACAACGAGGCGAAGGTTCGCCTCAAGCAGGTGGTTCTTGGCGCGCTTTCCATCTTCAACGATCCACTCGAGCTCGCGCTTAAGCTTCTTATCAATCTTCTTATCGTTAAGGAGCTTCTCTTCAGCGAAGAGTCCCGCCTCTACACGTGTTGCTAGCTCAACTTCGAGCTCAGCATTGAGCAGCGCTACGCGGCCAATCTGCTTGAGGTAATCCTTAACTGGGTCAGCGGTTGCACCAGCAGTAAGAACAGTCTGCTCTGGTGGTAGGCGCTTGATCTCCGTCTGTACAAAACGCTCTTGCTCAGCGAAGAAGTACTGGAGATCTTCAAGATTCTTAAGGTATCCCTGATTGATTGCTTCGGTAATCAACTTCGCAGATTTATCAGTAAAGGTGTTCATTGCGAACATCTGCTGAATCTGCTTAAAAGTTAGCGCCTTCGCTTCAGCTTGATCGATGTTGTGCTTAGCCGCTACCTCGCGACCCTGATTCTTGCTATTGATCGCCTCAATGATCATATGGATGTTCTTGAGGTCCTTCTTATGCTTCTCGCGCTCGTTCTTATCTTCCTCATCATCATCTGATTCGGAGTCAAGGAGCAAGAATGAGCCCTCTTCAAATTTATTGGTCTCTTCCGCAACATCTACGACGCGGGTCTTTGCGCCATCAGCCTCAGCATCGATAATCTCGGCAGCTTCAGCGATAAGTGTCTCTACATCTTCAAGCTCTACCTCTTCAACGACAATCTCGTTGCCATCTTCATCGAGAACAACTGCCTTCTCGCCCTTTGCCGCAGGTGCATCATTGGTTGGTGCAACTGGTTCTGGCGCTGGCGCGATGAGCGCTAGTTGCGCCTTAGAGAGAATTCGATTTGGTCCGCCGAGGCCAGCTTTGCGAGCCTTCTCAGTATCGACCGGAATTGAGAGAGCGAGCGCGCGAGCTTCAAGGACGAGCGGCTGGAACTCTTTCTTTACAATCTTATTGATGTTGGTAATGCCAGCTGCTTCAAGTGATGCGAGAAGTTCCTTCTGGCGCTCTACCGCGTGCTTAAGATCAACGAGTTGTTGAACTTCTTTAGCGGTGAGATCTTTCTTCAACTCAACTTTGGCTGGCTTTGCTGGCACGACCTTCTTAACTGGCGCAACCTTCTTTGCAGCTGCCTTCTTAACTGGCGCTGACTTCTTGGCAGTGGCCTTCTTCGCAGGAGCTGCCTTCTTCGCAACCGACTTCTTCGTTGCCTTGTTTTTGAGCGCACTAAATCCAGCCACAGTTGTCCTTTGGTTTTTTCGAACTAATTTCGAGATTTTCTATCTCGAACTGCTCGAAGTGATAGGCATATTATACCCACGGTTTTTCGGTGATTCAGCGTGAATTGAGGGCGGTGGCGAGGGCGTGGC
>JACCDM011040128.1_pt1 | contig 18735 bp, 31 predicted proteins | sample 7445851 | NCBI WGS metagenome assembly JACCDM01 (sample SAMN15323438, study PRJNA562643) | freshwater metagenome | isolation source: river surface water | place: USA:Blue River Watershed | collected 2017-08-16
ACTAAACATAATGAGAATGGCTATATGTTAGTCGATAGGGTTTCTTGGGAAGCCGAAGGAAATGGTGAACTTCAACTCATCTATAAGGATGGAGAATTCCACAACACAACGGATCTAACAACAATTCGTCAACGAGTTCAATCTAATATCTAAATGAAAGAAGAGCAAAAAATTAAAATGGAGGGCGGGCTAATTGATACAGCCTGCGTTCTTCCTATGAATGGGCCGAATGCTGCCATCACGTATCTTGACTATGCAATGGATGCAGGACCTCAGCCACATCTGGAAGGGGAAATTCCAATGCAAACACTATCACTTTCAGCATTCACAACAGTGGCGCATGCTGAATCTTACCAATGCTCAACTGCCATACAAAAGTCTCATATGGAAGATTTGAAGAGTCTTCACGGAGTTGATGCGATTGAAATGAGCATGGATGTTCTTAAGAATGAGATGCATGCCGGTATCCAAAAGCGATTATATGAAAAGTATGCTAGCCTCGGATCCACATACAGGGAATCTAAGAAGACTAAATGGCGCAAGTGGGTTGAGAAAACATTTAATCGTCAATTGCCGGAATATACTGAAAAACCGGTGAGCAGAATCCTTAAAATTTCCAATCAGATTGCAGCTGATAGCAGAAGAGGTCCTGCACAATTTGTAATAGTTAGTTCTAAAACTTTGTCTGAGATACAAAAAGATCCTCGTTTTTTGTATGTGATTCAGAATAGAGAACATCATTTTCCAATCGCTGGACAGATTCCTGGTATGAATGTTTATATAAATACAGGAGGCCGCTGGGACAGCAATCAAGTTGTAATTGGCCGAAAGACCTCTAATGCTGGTGATCCCGGGGTTTACTATTGCGAACACTCCAATAACATTAACTCGTACGAGGATCCAATCTCAATGAACACAAGGATTCAGTTTCTGTCCAGACATGTTATTAAAGAGGTCGGCATGACCCCACATTCATTATACTACACAGAGGATATGATCATTGGAAAGAAACCCTGGTGGAGAAAATTATTTAGACTATGAACAATATAATCGGACCAGTATTTACATCTTGCTTCATGACAGAAGCGGAATATGAGGAGGCTTACAAGAAGAGCGATTTCTATGTGGAGAAAAACTACATGGAAGAGTATCGCAAGCACATTGTGGCAATGAGCCACGTTGCCAGCATAGCCAAGTCATATATTCTAAACAATTGGAAGAAGGTGTCAGACTGGTCCGGTTTGGATGTAAAGATCACGCATGGTCCTACTGGTGAAGTTACAGAGTACTATAACCACGATAAGGCTCTTCAAAGAGAGGAGGAGAGAAAGAAGTACAACGAGGAGCGGGCTAAATCGAAAGGGGAAACATTCCGGGAGAACCCTAAATTTAAAAAATTCTTTGAGGATATGTTTAAAGAAGATGCAGCGAAACACAATCCCATCTTGGAAATTACCGAGGTAGTTTTGGATCCCACAGATGGAGACTTTTCAATCACAATCAACGGGGACAAGGAACACTGGTGGATCTATGATGAAGAGGTCATCGTTATTGCTGACTATATAGAAAAGCAACTCGGTGGAGAATAATTGGGATATCATCGGAACATCTACGGATCCCTTTCCTATATTTGCATAAAATCAAAAGAAAATGCCAAAAATATTTAAAGTTGGTGGGTGTGTTCGAGATGAACTATTAGGGGTTAAATCCAAAGACATCGATTTCACATTTGTACTAGACAACCTAGATAAAACAGTCGAGGATGGGTTCCAAGAGATGACTGATTGGATGCAGAGTGAAGGATTTGAGATATTCCTATCCACTCCAGATTGCTTCACCATAAGAGCTAAGTTTCCGAAAGGTAGCGAAAATGAAAAGCTTGTAGCTGACTTTGTAATGGCAAGAAAAGAAGTTGGTTACATTTCAGGAACTCGTAGACCTATCCTTGAGTTAGGAACTCTAGAGGACGATTTGATCAGAAGGGATTTTACTCTTAATGCTATGGCGGTTGACGAGGATGGTAATTTAATCGACCTGTTCAACGGTAGGGAGGATCTAAAAAATGGGGTTCTTAGAACCCCACTTCCTGCAGAGCAAACTATGATGGACGATCCGCTAAGATTTCTCAGGGCAATCAGATTCTCAGTCACTAAGGGTTTTGAGCCACATAGGGATATTTTTATTGCAATGCAAAATCCAGAGATCAAAGAGAAATTGATGCAGACTGTTAGCGCTGAAAGAATTAGAGAGGAGGTTTTCAAAATGATGAAGCACGACACAGTTAAATCTCTACGATTGATAAACCACATAGAAGAAGATTTCATACCAGGATTCACATCCATGATATTCGGTAGAGGTCTATGGTTAAAACCAACATTTGAAATATGAGTGAAAAATTATATTGTCCCTTTTGTAAAGGTGAACTTAAGGTAACCCACCAGGATCGATACCAGGATTTGTGCGAACACGTTTCAGATCCAAACGGTACTCCTTCTCTTAAAGATGGATATGATTGTCTTAACGAGGAGTGCATTGCTTTTGGAACCCACACATGGATCGTTGATGGCGACTATTTCTCTAAGAGACCCGATGGTATAACATACCGGGAGTGGGATGCTCTAAGAGAGCAAAAAGCCGGATCGTCAAATTTCCATGCCATTGGAAGTTTCCAGTATCATTATGAAAGAGGCAAGCAAGCTATCAAGAAGAGAGAGTTTAAGATAAATCTCCACTGGTATAAGCTAGTATTTAGGCCAAAAGAGAAAGGATGGGATTATCCAGAGGCTGAGAGACACATGCCAAGCATCTGGAGATGGGAGATGGAAATTTGGAAAAAGACTGAAGATCACTCGCATATCACTCTTATACCAATTCATAGAATGGTGATCTATAAAATCTCTGAATTCAATAGGACTTACAAACACTGGAAGGAAACAGGTAGCAGAAGCTCCCTGCAGGAAGCATATAAAGATTGCATGGGATTAGACTACTTCCACAAGCCAGATGGCAGAGCATATGTTAAGATCTCCAGATTTATTATTAACCTCTTACACAGAAAAAAAGCAGAAGAGGTTGTAGAAGCTTATACGAGAAAATGAGAAAACTACTAAAATTAATCTGGGTCATCCAGGAGAGAAAGGGACTAAAGGGTAGAAGGGTAAGGAGAATTAACCCATGGAATCCGCTATCATATTTGGTTGCGGTATCGGTTTTAATAATAGGAATATTAATGTTCGGATTTGTTGGAATAAAGGATCAGATTGATTCAGCTAATCCGTTTAAATGGCAATAAGATGATAGACATTTCAAAATTAAAAATAGGCGACAAAGTTTGCTACCAGCCCTCACACTATTCAGAGGACAGATGGGAGAATGGAATGGTTAAAGAGATTCCAGAATTCTCTACTGACTCAGTCCGCGTTGTTTATAACTGCGCAGGGGATTGGAACAACTTTAAAGAGTACACATCAGCACTAACGAATGCTAGAGATTTAACAATAGGATGGAAACATTAATCCATCAGATTGTCTACGGGAACTTATTATACATTTACTAAAAATTACAAATGGAACAAACAGAAAAAAACAAAGGAAAGGGGATAGTTACTGCAGCTGGCATATTTCTCGTCCTTTTCTCAATCTGCATTTTCTTCATACTAACATCCAAATCAGATAGGAATTTAGAGATGAAGGAAAGACAGGTAAAGAGAGTAGTTAACATTGATTTACATCGACCGGTTAACATCCACGAAGAGATGAACCTGATGTACGACGTCACTTTGGATGACGGATCAATAATCAAAACTAGACACCAATATCAGATTGGGGACAGTCTAGTTTATTTCACCTACAAAATAGTAAATAAATAAAAACCAAATAAAATAAGTATGTTAACATTTTTAACAATCGTGTCCTTCTTAGGACTAGTTTATGGAATCATTGCAATGATTCAAACACGCCTAAATAAGGCAGCAGAAGAGAAGAGAAAATCTGGCGATCGATACGCAGAGGACTACATGCAATTTCCAGGAGGAGGATTGGCTCTCACCTTATCAGGTATTGTCTTTGCAGTTTCTTTCATTTTCAACCTTACACTCTACAGCATCAGTGCACAAGAGGTTGGTGTAGTAGTTCGTCCATCCGGTGTAGATGAGAATGAGTTAGGAACAGGTTGGCACTTTGTTGCACCCTGGAATAGCGTGAAGCTCATGGATAAAACAGTATGGGTTTACACATTAACTAAAAAATCAGGTGAGGGTGAAAAGACAGTAGACGATGCTATCTGGGCACCTACCAGCGATGGTATTAAAATGGGATTCGATATCAGCGTTAACTGGCACATCGATCCATCTCAAGCTTCTTGGATCTATGCTAATATTAGTGCATCCCAAGACGGTGAAGGTAAGTACCACTGGATGGAGGAGAATATTATAAGACCAGCTATTAAATCTATCATGCCACTAACTATTTCTAAGTACACTCCAATTGAGTGTTACAGTGATAAGAGAGCGGAAATTCAAGATAGAGTACAAAAAGCACTTATTGAGGAATTGGCCAAGAATCATATCATAGTCGATGTGGCTCAGATCCGAGAGGTTTATTATAATCGTGATTTCGAATTAGCTATCAACCAAAAGAAATTGGAAGAGCAAAAGGTCTTAACAATGGTTCAGATTACTCGCCAGAAGGATGAGCAATTGAAGCAAGCCGAGATTGATAAGAATATCGCTATCCAACAAGCAGAGGGTGAGGCTAAGGCTTTACAAATCAAAGGTAATTCCATTAATGCCAATCCTAAGATCATCCAATTGGAGTTAATCAACAAATGGGATGGGGTTTTACCAAAAACATTAATAAAGGGTGGCGGATCTGATAACTCTTTACTCTTAAATATAGCGGACTAATAATAAATAAAAAATCCACTAAAGCCCGTAGAGTTTCTACGGGCTTTTTATTTACATTTGCTTTATGGTAATCAAGGCTAGAGGTAAATTAAATTTCTTCCCAGAGAATAGAACTAGAAAGCACGAGTCGCAATCGGCCTGGAAGGTTCATGCCATAATAGAGACCTCCTGTGATCTTGAAAGATACTATGCTTGGTTTTTAGAAACGAGGTTCAATCTGAAGCTCAATAAGACTCTAAGAGGCACACACATATCCTTTATTGCTGATCGCTATGACACTTCCAAATGGAAAGAAGTTGCGGAGATCTTTCACGATAAAGAGATTGATTTCTATTACGAGATAGAACCAAGATCCAATGGGGAACACTGGTGGTTGAGAGTTCACTGTCCAGAAGCGGAGTCAATAAGGGAGGCTATAGGTCTGTCCAAGGATCCTTTCTTTGGAATGCACATGACTCTTGGGTTTGCAAACGAGAAGAACATAGATCACTCCAATTACATTCTAAGACAGTGCATCAATTTCGGTCTCACATCATCAGATTCTAAGAAACCGCTGGAGGATCATGATGTTTATGAATTTATGAAATAACATCGGGGTTTAAACGGATAACAATCATATAATTGCATTATGAACACAAAGCAGGAATTTGAGAAATTCATAGAGGAAAAATGTCCAGGAGCAAAACCACTATTGATAGTGGTGAGGGGATCTCAGGCTTATGGAACAGCAACGCCAACCTCTGACACTGACTATGCTGGTGTTTACATCCAATCGGAAGAGGATATCTATGGATCAAAGTACAAGGAGCAAATCAACGATGATAAGAACGATACGGTGTTCTATGAGATCCGCAGATTCCTTCAACTCACAGCTTCCAACAATCCAACAATTCTGGAGCTACTAAACACACCAGAGGATTGCATGATATACAAGGATCCCGTTTTTGATGCCATTTTAGAGAGACGTGATGAGTTTATCAGCAAAGTTTGTGCTAGCTCTTTTGGAGGATATGCCATACAGCAGATCAAGAAAGCAAGAGGTCAAGACAAGAAGCAGAACTGGGAGAAGGATAAGGTTACTCGTAAAGATGTTCTAGACTTCTGCTATGTTATCGAGGGGGCGAAATCTATACCCTGGAAAGAATGGAACTCATCTAAAGGATACGAGGAGAAATTCATAGGTGCAGTGAATGTTCCTAGCGCTAGGGATGTTTATGCGCTCTATTTCGATATGAACGCTTATGCATGTTTCTCGGAGAGACTTTCCGAAAGCATAAGGGAGTTCAATATATGGGAGATAAAGAAGAAACATGAATCCATGGGATTTGGTTACAAAGGTCTTGTTAAAATAGGTGAAGGAGCAAATGCAGCTGAATCAAACCAGCTACGTCTATCCTCTATCCCTATAGGTGAACATCCAATCTGTAACATCATCTATAATAAGGATGGTTACACTGCTCATTGCAAGGACTATCAGTCATATCAGGAGTGGTTGGAAAACAGAAATGAGCAAAGATGGGTTGATGTGCAATCACACGGGCAGAAGATAGACGGTAAGAATATGATGCACTGCAAAAGGCTTCTGGAGATGGCTATGGAAATTGGGCAGGGCAAGGGAATCATAGTTAGGCGACCAAATGCTGATGAACTATTGGCTATCCGAAGGGGAGAGGTTGATCTTGCTTCTCTTTTGGAGGATGCTGAGAAAAAGATCAAAGAACTTGACTCCATTTTTGAAAACTCCAGTCTACCTGAGACTATAGATCAGGAGCTTGTGCATTCAATCCTAGTTGAAATAAGAAAGAAATTTTACCAGAAATAAAAGAATATAATCGCATGAAAGAGATAGCAATCCAGGGAAGAACATTCCAGTACGAGACTTGGTGGGAGTCATATGGCGAGGATGTAGGAGCAGATCCAGTGACTATCTTCTATGACGGAAAGCAAACCGTCAATTACAGAAAGTGGTGGATATTCGGTCCTGTTCTACAAAAGGAAGAGCCAAGGGAAGTTTTTCGGATTTATGCAGACTCTGAAGATGAAAAGCTTTCAAAAACTTGGTGGACCAATAAAATAAGTGATAAAATAGAGTTGCTTAATCGCAAAGAAGAAATTAAAAGGGGAGAATTGATATGAGCAAAGAAAGAAATCAATTTTTAGAGGTCGATGGTCTCTATTGGGAGTCGGAAACCCACGAATGGTTTCACGATAAGATTGGTACGAATTATGCACAAACCGATAACGGTCTTAATAAAGATGCATTGAAGAACATTTATTGTTTCGTTACACGTGATAAAGAAACAGGTGAATATGATCGTGTGGTTATGGATTCAAAGACTAATGAAATCATATACGATTCAAAATCAATAGATGACGTTAGTTTCTTTATTGATAAGCTTAAGGTAATGAAAAGGTTTAATGTACACTAAATAAAATGAAGGAACAAAAATTTATTATCGCTGGAAGCTCACAAGAAGTCAACGAGTGGCTTGATAAAGGCTGGGAAGTAGTTTCAGTTACTGCACAATACGTTTCACATGTTAAAGGCAGTGGATGGGATGATCCGTTAACAGCAAGAGGTAAATTTGCAGTGGTAATACAAAGACTATGAGTAAAGAAAGATACAATCAGATTATTAATGAGGCTTATAAGAGTTATCTAATAGAAGACTCGAAGGTTTTACCTAATATGTCAAAAGAAAAAATGACAGAAATGGGTTTTAGATTAACACAAGAAGAGTTCGCCAATAAATGTAAAACCGATAAAGAGTTCTCTGAAAAGTGGGGATTGAAGATTGAAGAACGTGAACTCACACCAAAAGAAAGAATAGAACTGGCTGGTGGAAAAATCCAAGAAAAATACCCTGCTTTGGTTGAGATGTCAATAAAAATTTGTGATGAAAGGGAGATACCAGCCAAACTAATCACACTAGCATATAATAATGAATCAATAGAAATTTATGAATAACGAAAGATACAATCAGATTATTGGTGAGGCTTATGAGAATTACCGTAATCAAGTAATAAAGTTATGTTATGATGACCATGGTGTGGGAATAACAAGACCACATACTCAAGAAGAATTCATAAACAGAAGTAAAACAGAAAAAAAATTCTCTGAAAAATGGGGATTGCAGATTGAAAAACGAGAGTTGAGTTGGGTAGAAAGATATGAGATTCATAAAAAATACATAGCCGAGGATAAATTAGATTTGTTATTTGAATTAGCGGACAATGAAAATTTAAGTAAGCTAGGTGTCCCAACCAAACTAATCACACTAGCATACAACAACGAAACAATAGAAGTATATGAATAACGAAAGAAAATATCGATTATATGGATTAGTCCCATATAATCTAAGTCCGATCCAGCAGGGGATCCAATACGGACATGCTGTGCAAGAGTACAATAACTTGATGATGGCGTTAAGTACCGATGTCACAAAAGATCTACGGGATGCTTTTGACAAATGGCGTAAAGAAGACAAGACCTTCATCATTCTTAATGGAGGAACTACAAACTCTAATCCGGAAAGATTTGGTACACTCAATAAGTACTTAGTTGATTTGACCGACGTTGGAGTCATGTGCGTTTCGTTTAGAGAGCCTGATCTTGGAGACCAACTTACCGCATTCGTATTCCTAGTGGATGATCGAGTATGGGATCGCGAATCTTGGCCAGATTACGACGGCGATGTATACTACGTTGACAGTCAAGCAGCTTATGATCGTTGGCTACTAATGTTCTCTAAAGACAGAAAAGAAGCTGAGCGTATCGCATGGTTAAGAAACTTTTTAAAACAATTTAAACTAGCATAAAAATGGAAAAATTAGGATTAGACTTCAGAAAATTCGCAAGATCAAAGGGCATTACCTCGACGGCAATAGACGGCTTTGAAAATTCGCTAACCCCATATATCTTGGAGGAAAGAGAAATGCGTGTAACACAAATGGACATATTCTCCCGATTGATGATGGAGAGAATTCTATGGGTGTCAGGTGAGGTTGATGATGTGATGTCAGACATAGTACAGGCACAGCTTCTTTTTCTAGATTCAGTTGACAACAACAAGGACATCACGCTCTATATCAACTCACCAGGTGGTTCAGTTCTTCATGGATTGGGTATAGTTGATTTAATGAACTATATCAAGTGCGATGTTGCAACAACCAATCTGGGTATGTGTGCTTCCATGGGATCTATTCTTCTTTCATCGGGCACAAAAGGGAAAAGATCATCTTTGATTAACTCTAAGGTTATGACACATCAGGTTAGTCACGGAACAAGAGGTAACGTACAGGACACTCGTATCGACCAGATGGAGGCGGAGAAATACAACTACATTCTTTTCAAAATGTTGGCTCAGAACTGCGGTAAGACTTTCGACGAGGTTTTAGAATTCTCAAGAAGAGACCGCTGGTATAGTTCAGACGAGGCTTTAGAGTTCGGTCTTATCGACGAGGTTATCGGCAGGGACAAGAAGAACAACATAACAGAGATGCTAAAAGGTTTTGATGCATATTACAAAAAAGAAGTACTTGAAAAATAAGAGGTATGAAAAATAAAATAATAGTTGCTCTATTTATAGCTATTTCACTCTCATCCTGTGTTTCTGAAGATGCCAACTATAAAATAATTACAGAGCACAGCGCTTACTACGCAAAGAAATATAGAAAGGAAGGTAATTGCATTTATTTCAATGATCTATCCTGTGCCTGCGAGGACGGTGGTCAAGAGATAATGGTCTGTGGTAATTATACAATCAGGGGCATTAGAGGAGAGAAGTAGCCATGGCAAAGAAACCTACCAAGAAGGAAAGAGAAATCATCTTCAATAAATTTGGAGGTAGATGTGCCTATTGCGGAAACGAGCTTCCAGAGAAAGGGTGGCACGTGGACGAGATAAAGCCAGTTAGAAGAAACTACTACTACGATAGGGGTAAGGGTAAATTCATGCAGAGCAAGAACAACCCAATGAGACACCCCGAGAGGATGCATATCGATAACCAGTTTCCTGCTTGTCCTCCTTGCAATATCAACAAGCACGACTTCAGCCTGGAAGAGTTCAGGAAAGCCATTCTCGGTTACATGAAGCATCTTAATGAGAGAAGCACACAGTACAAGATGGCCAAAAGATATGGTCTAGTGTCAGAGGATATAGCTCCGATTGTTTTTTATTTTGAGAAATTCGAATCACAAAACCCATCGTAGTTAACGCGGTGGGTTTATCTATATTTGAGGTATGAAAGTAGGAACAATAGTAGAATGTGTAAATGACATGTTCAAGCCCTCCACTTACAGGAGCTGTAAGTTTTTACCTAAAGAGGGTAACTGTTACGTTATAAGAGGGATATTAGAAATACCAGGACAAGGCACAGGAATCTATTTGGAAGAAATTGTAAATCCAGAGATCAGAGCTAATTTTAATGGCAAATTTATTTTTATGGAGCCTCTATTTCACATAAGCAGATTCAGGGAGGTAAAAGGAATTGATGAATTGGTTCAAGAACTATTAGAAGAAACAATTTACGAACATGCCTAAATTGGATAAGATAATATTTCTGGATATAGATGGGGTTCTAAATTCAGAGAAGGCCTATAAGAGAGGAGATTGTAAATATGTGGAATGGGAATGGGAGGATGGTCGAAAGGACCATCATCAATCATTCTGTCCGGTTAGCAAGCTGTACATTAATCATCTCATAAAAATCACAGGAGCTAAAGTTGTGATAAGCTCAACATGGCGCCGCAGTGGATTGGATTTTATGAAAAAGGTATGGGAGATTGAAGAAATGGCTGGTGAGATAATTGGAATCACTCCTAGCTTCAGAGGTGACATCGACGGGTACACAATACCAAGAGGCTGTGAGATTGAAAAGTGGCTGGAGGATAAAGGATTCTATCACATCAATTGGAGCATAGAGAATCAGCAAGACGTTGTGGAAAAATCGGGGATTGAAAACTACATCATCATCGACGACGATAGCGACATGCTATATAGTCAAAGAAACCACTTCGTTCACGTTCTACCATCACCAAGAAATAAATCTGGATTCAAAGAGGAATATTTAGAGCAAGCTACTCTAAAACTAGAGAAGAGCGTTATAGATCTAAATTATGAAAATGAATAAAAAATATCTGGTAACTGGTTCTAATGGATTAGTTGGTACTGCCATCAGAGAGCTAATCGGGGAAGGACACGTATATCACACTAGAGAGAAGGCTAATTTACTAGATAAAGAGAAAACACTTTTATTCTTTAAAAAAGCAGTGGATGAAGGTGTAAATAGCGTTATACATTGTGCAGCTAGGGTTGGAGGGGTCAAAGCTAATTCTTCAGATAATGCAGGTTTTTTCGAAGATAATATGGCAATAACCGATAATGTTATATTTGCATGCTACGATCTTAGAATAGAAAATTTTGTAAATCTACTGTCAACGTGTATTTTTCCAGATAAGGAGGTCACATATCCATTAACATCAAATCAAATAGATAATGGTGATCCGCATCATTCTAATTATGGATATTCTTATGCTAAAAGATTCTCAGGTTATAAAACTAAGACTTATAGAAAAGTAACTGGATTGAATTGGATTAATGTCGTACCAACTAATGTCTATGGTGATCATGATAATTACAATCTGGATAACAGTCACGTTATACCAGGTATGATTCACAAAGCTTATCTAGCATCGCTGAATAATTCGGATTTTATTATCTGGGGAGATGGAACTCCTTTAAGACAATTTATACACGCTAAGGATTTAGCTCATAATATTTTATGGGCAGTTGATAATTGGAAATCTGAAAATCATTTTATGTGCATAAACGAGCAGGAGCACTCTATAAAGGACATAGCTTTTCTGGTAGCGAAAAACTTCGGTATAGAAGAATCAAGAATTATATTAGACGAAAATCAGCCGAAGGGTCAACATAGGAAACCAGCTAAAACAGATATCCCTGTTGAATATGATTTTATAGACATAGAAAAGGGAATATTTGAAGCATGTAATTGGTTTAAGAATAACTATAGAATAGCTAGAAAATAGAAAGATTCATTAATGTGTCAAGTAAAACATTCATAAAATGTCAAGTAAGATAAAAATAAAAAGCACAGGAACAAAAAAACACAAAAAGATTTGTGATGACTACGTTCCAGACTTCGTTGGAAAATACGAGATAGAAAAGAAAAAGATATCATCCTATACACTTTCATTAAAGGAGGATTCGGTTTTCAGTAAAAAGAGTGACAACTACCAAGTTACCGAGTGGCCAAATGGGGAGGGATATGATCTCTTTCTCGATAGGGCTAGCGGCTCAACACAAACTATGTCCCTGCACCACGTTGAGGTTGGTGTTTTTCTAAAACTTCTAATGGAGGCTGGAGCGATAACAGACGGAATATTATTAAACGATATAGATTTAGACAACTAATATGAAGGTAGACGAAGATAAAAAAGAGCTTACGTTATCCCAGGCTTTAGAAAAATACGGGGAGAAGAAGGCCAATACTTTGGGTATGCGACCACATAAGATATTCGATATTATGATCTATGATGATCTATATCCTGTTTACTCAATCGAGGGATATGAGCACGAATATGGAAAGTGGAACGGGTGTCCGACCACTTGGTGGCTTGATTACAGCAAGGTGGATCCGAAGACTGGTGAAAAAGAGGAAAGACCTCTTGTGCCCTATATAGATAAAGGTGTTCATAGAATTTGCTGGGGCGTGAACTACGTTCAATCAAATACAACAAAGCACAAATGGGGTGAATTGGATATCAGATCAACCGGGGTTTGCAGGATAACGGCAAACGGCAAAGAGGTTTATGTTATTAGAAACTGGGATCTTAATTCGGCATTAATCAGTGCGCAAGCAATGATAGAGAAACTTATTTCACACCCATATAATTTTCTAGACCCTGAAAAGGAAAGGGGTAGAAAGATCTGGTATTATAACTTGCCAGCAACCGTTACACCAGGATACGAGCCAGGAGAAATCAGGATACACCCTGATTATTCCTATCTTGCACCAGATTTATGGTGGTCTGAGTTAGAGAGAAGAAAAACTAAGATGACACCAGTTAACTGGGAGGAGATTAAAAAAGACCTGAGCATATCAGGATCAGATGAAGATGAAGTTGATTGGGAAAGAAATGATATAGCGGAGCATAAAGAATACGGTAGCATAAATCACGGTGATGCTCTTTCAGATGGGAATATATGGTGGTTCAGAGACTAGAATAAAAATATGAAAATAATACCATTCTTTGATTTGACTTGGACTAGCGATTTCAAGCAGGTTGGATTAATCCCAACAATATTCGTAACTAAAAGCTACGGAAATAGTTATAACTTGTGTATAAACTTTTTATGTTTTGATTTTGGATTATGGATGATAATAAGAAAGTAAGAGTACTGGAAGATTTAAGTAAGTATAAAGATTATCTTACTGTTGGAAAATTAAAGAAGTTTTTGGAAGAACATCCTGAACTACCCGATGATGCAAATGTCTTAATCCAAAGGGTTGAAGATGTTTATTATGAGAAGAATGGTTGGGGCGTCGTATTGAAAGAGGGTTACCATTACCATTCATACAAGGAAAATAATATCAGGATGGATGAGGAGATTAAGAGAAGAAAGAATGGAGAACACCCAAAGTATGAAATGGAAGACCCTTCAAAATTCATCGTTGAATTGGATGACACAATGAAAGAACAATATCATCCAGGTTGGTGTTGTTTGAAATATAAAGATGACGACAACCTCTATATAGATCTACATTATTGATATATGGCTAAGAAAGAACCAAAAATTAAAACGGAATTTGATAATTTCTGGGGCGACCGAATAAAAGAAATTCTAGATGGCAGCCAGATAGAATCTCTGGAGGATTTCATTTCAAGTGAGATAGAGGCTGCTCAGAAACTATCCGAAGTTTCTAATGACCCAACATATTATCTAGGAAAGGTCTCAGCATATCAGGATCTAAGGGATCACTTAAATAAAATAATAGCTTATTACAACGAGAAGTATAGGAGCTATAAAGAATTCTGGTATGATGACCTATCTGATGCGCTAAGAGAAATACAAATCAAAGACAGACAAGATGCAAAGAACAAACGGAATAGCTAAGTGGATGACATACACAGCATCCACAATTGGAATGTTAACGGGTACAATTGATGGAAACTATGACTATGCTGCTTTTGCTTTCACAACATTCGTATGGTGTTTTCTTTATAACGATTTAAGAGAAAAAAATGGAATTTGAGAAATTTAAGAAGATATTAGATCTTCAGGTAGAACACCACAAAAGGATACACGCTTTGTATGATTTAAAGGTTGATGTTTTAGATACCTTCGATGAATTAGAAAAAGTAGTAGAGATGCTATGGGCAGAGGTATTAACACCGGAGGGAGCAGATTGGCTTTCATGGTTCCTTTATGATAAGGATTACGTATCCGGCAGTTTAAGAGAAGATCTAAATGCTTGGGATGGAGAGAAAGAAATATGCAAAGACCTGCAGGGACTTTACGACTACTTAAAAGATTCAAATTATTTCGTTATTAAAAACCAATAAGCCTAATTACTAGATCTGATATATACAAGAAAAGATCTTAAATAGATGGCTTATAGAATACTTCTCAGAAGAGACAACCTTATAAACTGGAATTATAACGAACCAGTTCTTTTAAGCGGAGAAGCCGGTTATGTAACGGATACCGGAAGATTAAAAATAGGAGACGGCCAGAGTAACTGGTCTGCCCTACCCTATCTAAATGTTGGACTCTCAGAAGTAAATGAAAATATAGTCCCAAATGCGGATAGAACCTATGATATAGGATCAGATTCTCTTAGATGGAGAAATGGTTATTTCGGTACAGTTTATACAGACGCAGGAACTATTTATGTAGGAACCGCACAGATATCACAGGCTCCTGATGGTGGCATACAAGCAAGCGCATATACTATAGCAGATCCCAATGGAGGAACTGGAATTCAATTGATATATGACAACGGGAATTTAGCAATAATAGGATCAAACGGTATAACTGGAGATTTTGGAGGAACCGGATCAATAGGACCAATTGGACCTACGGGATCTCAAGGCGAAACAGGCCCAGCTGGGGCAACTGGACCACAAGGAGAGGCTGGCCCAACCGGAATACAAGGACCTACTGGATCTCAGGGAGAAATCGGACCCGCTGGTGCAACTGGAGCAACAGGTGCAGATGGTACCACAGCTATAGACGTTGGTACTGGAACATGCAGTACAGTGAGGGTTGACAATAACAACTCGGCCTCTGGTAACTGCTCTACTGTCAGTGGGGGTAACAGTAACACAGCTTCAGGATCAGGATCTGTCATAAGCGGCGGTGTTTTAAACACTTCATCAGGATATTGCTCTACTGTAAGTGGTGGCTACGATAATAATGCGGCCTGCCAATATTCATCAATAGGAGGGGGATTTAATAATTTAGCTTCGGCTATATCTACTACTATAGGGGGTGGGGTTTGTAATTCAGCTTCTGGTTATTACTCAACTGTTAGTGGTGGTTATAAAAACACAGTAACATCAAACTATTCAGGTATACTCGGCGGTGTGAGTAATACACTATCAGGAGAATGTTCCTTTATTATAGGAAGCGGGATTACTGGTGCAGCATCAACATGCACAGCTTATGTTAACTGCTTAAATATCTACAACACCCCAGCAAACGACAATGCATTAGACAGTGTTCTAGTTAGAGCATCAGACGGAACAGTAAAATACAGATCCGCCTCTACTATATTAGGTGGAACCGTAACACAATCTTTGATACCAGATGCTGACCTTGCTTATGATTTAGGAGCTACCGGATACAGATTTAGAGATCTTTATGTTTCAGGAACAACCATTTATATGGGTGATGGGGCTTCGATTTCTGTTGTTGATGGTAATTTTTCTTTCGTGGGTGGAACCGGTGAATCCCCTGTTGTCATAGGTCCATCTGGAGCAGCGGGTGCAACAGGAGCAGATGGAGCTACAGGTCCAGCAGGAGCAGCAGGTGCAACAGGAGCAGATGGAGCTACTGGTCCAGCAGGAGCAAATGGAGCAACAGGAGCAGATGGAGCTACTGGTCCAGCAGGAGCAAATGGAGCAACAGGAGCAACGGGGGCAGACGGCGTAGGCGTTGTCCAACAGGGATCCGGATCAGGTAGCACAGTAAGGGCGGGCGGAAGTAATCTATCTTCCGGACTATATTCAACGATATCCGGCGGAACTGCAAATAGCGCTATTTCGGAAGCTAATGTGATAGCTGGAGGAACTGGTAATAAAATATTACTAAATTCAGGATACTCCTCCATACTGGGCGGACAGGGAAATACAATAACAACGGACTCCGGTAATTCAACAATTGTGGGTACTTTGAATAGGATAAGTTCAGCTATATCTTTCATATCAGCTGGTGCATCTATTATAGATACACAGGGGACAGGATCTGCTATTTTGGGAGGATGGGGTCATTATACAAATTCTAACTACACAACTATATCAGGTGGATATTACAATACGATATGCTCTAATAGCTCTTTCTCAAGTGCAAGTGGATATAGAAATATACTACAGGGAAGATGGGCAAGCATGAGCGGATGTTACAATGTCATATCCGATGCTTCCTGCTTCCAAACAGATCACTCATTAATATCTGCTGGCGGTAGAAATACAATAACAAGTACTAATTCTAATTACTACGACCAGGACAACTATTCGGCAAAGTATTCAAACATAGGCGGAGGCTGTGGAAACACTATCTCTGCATACTGTGGTGTTATTTATTCCACGATATCCGGAGGATATGGTAATGTAATCAATGCTGCTAGTGGGCACTCAAACAATAGCTTTATCGGCGGGGGTCAGTCAAATGGCATAGATGCATCTGCACATTCAGCTATATCCGGAGGATGCGCAAACTGCATATCAGGAGCATCTTGCTCCACAATTTCTGGAGGGTACGGTAATCAAATTATACAGGGATCTATCTGGTCTAGCGTATTATCAGGCAGGAATAATATAATAAGAAATGCTTCAGATCATTCAGCTATATTAAGCGGCAGAGAAAACAGAATAGAGCAAAGTTCAAATTTCTCTAGCATATCAAACGGGGTCGCAAACACGCTGGCGGCAGCTCCTTACGGGACAGCGGGAGGTAATAGAGCTCTTTCACATACACAGGGTCAGAGAGCCTATTCTGGACAGAACTGGGGCGGAAATGCGGGAGAATTTCAGAGCATACAATGGACAGCAACAACTAATTCCTCATATTATGGATGCGTAGAGCTCTTCGTAGATTCGGATGTAACTAGATTCGTGACTTGTCCAAATAGTATAGTGTCAGGTATAATGACCATCTCCAGCATATATGGAAATAAATCATCACAGTTTACTAGACAAATACATGTTCATAACGAAGCGGGAACTGCTACGCTATCTAATTGCAGTACTATAGGCACGGACTTTACTTCAGGCGGGGTAATTGGTGCACCAACAATAGATATAGTGAACAGCAATGAGATACGTATAACTGTTTGTAGTCCGGAGTCTTTTAGAACGATGTCGTATTTCTCAGGAATAGAGATTATTACACCATAGGAAACTTATTCTGTACAGATGCTACAATAGAATATGTTTACAGAAAAATATTCTATTTTCCATCTCGAGGGAGGTCTTGGGAAACATGTAGCATCTACTGCAGTTGCTAGATGCATAAAAAATAACCATCCGGATAGGAAGCTTATTGTTGTTTGTGCTTATCCTGAGCTCTTTATAAATCTGGACTTTATCTACCAGGTCTATAGGATCGGTATGACCCCGCATTTCTATTCCAACTTTATACAGGATAAGGACACACTGATATTCAAGGGTGAGCCTTATTTTACTACGGATCACATCCACAAAAGAAAGAGTCTGATTCACAACTGGTGCAACATGCATAATCTTACTTATAACGGGGAACTTCCCGAGTTGGGATTCAATTTCAGACAGATCCAAAGAGGTATCCAGCTATGGAGAAGAGAAAAACCAATTTTTCTTATCCACACTAACGGCGGAGCTATCTCGGATCAGCCCCATAGTTATGCTTGGACCCGGGATATGCTTCCTCATATCGCAGAGGAGGTTACTAGAGAATTGATAAAGACACACCACGTAATCCAGGTCTGCCGCAACCAGGACAACTTTATACCCATCGAGGGTGTAGAGCACGTCTCGCAGCAGCTATCCAATATGGAGCTATTCAGCTTAGTTGCAGCCTCGCAAAAAAGACTACTGATAGATTCGTGTCTACAACACGCAGCTGCAGCATTAGGGATGCCATCCACTGTACTTTGGGTTGGTACATCTCCAAAGCTATTCGGCTATGGACTACATACTAATATAGTTGCTGACGATCCTCAGCTACATAATCTTCCCGATGCTTATCTATTTGACTATAACTTTGCGGGAGTTATTCACGAGTGTCCATATCTAACCAACGATATATTTAGAACAGAAGAAATTATCAAATCCCTAAAATAAATGAGAAAAAAGTTATTTTTTCAATCTTCACTACCAAGATCCGGCTCTACCCTTCTACAGAATGTGATGGGGCAGAATCCAGAATTTTATGTCACCCCGACATCAGGTGTTTTAGAATTAGTTTATGCTTCAAGAGCTAACTATACAAACTCCCCAGAATTTAAGGCACAAGACAGTGAGCTAATGACGGAGGGTTTTAGAAACTTCTGCTATCAGGGTGTCTTGGGATTTTTTGATGCTATTACAGATAAGCCCTATGTGATTGAT
>JACCDM010260344.1_pt1 | contig 18722 bp, 18 predicted proteins | sample 7445851 | NCBI WGS metagenome assembly JACCDM01 (sample SAMN15323438, study PRJNA562643) | freshwater metagenome | isolation source: river surface water | place: USA:Blue River Watershed | collected 2017-08-16
CCTGGGTCGACGCCGCCGTCGCCCCCTTCGCCGCGCACTGCGCCGCCATCGGGGAGCGCGGGCGCCCGACGCTCCGCTACGTCGGCGCCGCGGCAGAGGCCGAGGACCCTGAGACGGCGATCTCCGAGCAGCTCGAGCGGCAGCGCGAGACCGACGTCCGGCGCGGCCTGACACAGGCCGGCCCGCACCGCGACGACCTCGGGATGGCGCTCGACGGCCACGACCTGCGGACCGTCGGGTCGGCCGGGCAGCACCGGACCGCGGCGATCGTCCTGCGGCTTCTCGAGGCCGCGACGCACCGTGACGCGACCGGCGTGACCCCCGTGCTCCTCCTCGACGACCCCTTCGCGGAACTCGACCGGCATCGGACGGGGCGGATCCTTGCCCTCCTCGCCGCGCTCGGTCCCGGGCAGCATCTCGTCTGCGTGCCTCGTCCCGACGAGGTGCCGGCGCAGTACACGCGGCTCGCGCGCTGGACGATCGCCGACGGCACGCTGACGGCGAGCTGATGGGTCGCGAGGGATCGGGGGCGCCGCGGGGGATCCGCGAGGCGATGGCCGCGCTGCTGCGGACGACCGGGCTCGATGCGCCGATCGCCCGCGCTGGCGTCCTCGCCGCGTGGGGGCCCGCGGTCGGCGCGCGCATCGCCGCCGTGACGGAGGCGCGGCTCGTGACGGCCGACGGCACCCTCGTGGTGGCCGTGACGACGCACGCGTGGATGCAGGAGCTGACGCTGATGGAGCGCCAGCTCCTGGCGCGACTCGCCGCGACGGCACCGGAGCATCCGGTGACACGGATTCGCTGGGAGCTGAAGCGCTGACCCGGGGGATTCCCGAGGGAAAATCGATTGATTTGCCCCTCGGGCGCGGGTAACGTTCGGGGTCGTGTCCCGCGGACCTCCGCGCGCGGGCGCCCCCCTGCTCCCTCCCCGATCATGGCCAAGACGAACGACGCCGCCGAGTCCTCCTACGACGCCTCCGGGATCCAAGTCCTCAAGGGACTCGAGGCGGTCCGGAAGCGCCCCGGGATGTACATCGGCTCCACCTCGCACCGCGGGTTGCACCACCTCGTCTACGAGGTGGTCGACAACTCCATCGACGAGGCGCTCGCCGGCTACTGCGACACCGTGGCGGTGACGATCCACCCGGACGACTCGATCACGGTCGAGGACAACGGGCGCGGCATCCCGGTGGACATCCACCCGGTGGAGAAGCTCCCGGGCGTGGAGCTCGCGCTGACGGTGCTGCACGCGGGCGGCAAGTTCGACAAGAACACGTACAAGGTGTCGGGCGGCCTGCACGGCGTCGGCGTGTCGGTCGTGAACGCGCTCTCCGAGCGCCTGAAGGTGTGGGTGAAGCGCGAGGGGAAGGAGCACTACATGGACTTCGCGCGCGGCGACACCACGACGAAGCTCACCGTGCTGGGCACGGTGAAGGCGAAGGACACGGGGACGAAGGTCTGGTTCAAGCCGGACGGGCAGATCTTCACCGAGCTCGTGTATGACTACGCGACGCTCTCGACGCGCCTCCGCGAGCTCTCGTTCCTGAACAAGGGCGTCACGATCACGCTCACGGACGAGCGCGAGGGGCAGGCGCGATCGGAGACCTTCCACGCCAAGGGCGGGCTGAAGGAGTTCGTCGCCTTCATGAACGCGAAGGCCAAGCCGCTGCACCCCGAGATCCTCTACCTCGAGGCCGAGCGCGACGACGTCGGCATCGAGCTCGCGCTGCAGTACAACGACGGCTACAACGACAGCGTTCTCTCGTTCGTCAACAACATCAACACGCACGAGGGGGGCACGCACCTCACGGGCTTCAAGTCCGCCCTGACGAGCGTGATCAACAAGCACCTCGACAAGTCGTCGTTCGCCAAGAAGGACAAGGAGGTCAAGCTCTCCGGGGACGACGTCCGCGAGGGGCTGACGGCGGTCCTCTCCGTGAAGGTCCGTGAGCCGCAGTTCGAGGGACAGACCAAGACGAAGCTCGGCAACTCCGAGGTCGAGGGGACCGTGCGCGCCGTGGTGAACGAGTGGCTCGCGCCGTACCTCGAGGAGCACCCGCGCGTCGCGAACATCGTCCTCGAGAAGGCGCTCTCGGCGGCCCGCGCCCGCGAGGCGGCCCGCAAGGCGCGCGACCTCACCCGCAAGAAGTCGGCGCTCGACGTCGGCAATCTCCCCGGCAAGCTCGCCGACTGCTCCCTCTCCGACCCCGCGATGTGCGAGCTCTACCTGGTCGAGGGCGACTCGGCCGGCGGCTCCGCCAAGCAGGGGCGCGACCGGATGTTCCAGGCGATCCTCCCACTCCGCGGCAAGATCCTGAACGTCGAGAAGGCCCGGTTCGACAAGATCATCTCCAACGAGGAGATCCGCACGATCATCACGGCGATCGGCGCGGGGATCAAGGAGGAGTTCCAGCTCGACGGGGTGCGGTACCACAAGATCATCATCATGACGGACGCGGACGTCGACGGCGCCCACATCCGCACGCTCCTGCTGACCTTCTTCTTCCGCCAGATGCCGGAGCTGATCGACGCCGGCATGGTGTACATCGCGCAGCCGCCGCTCTTCCGCGTCGGGAAGGGGAAGGAGGAGTACTACGCCTACGACCTCGCGGAGCGCGACGCCATCGCGGCCCGCCTCGGCGAGGGGAAGGCGAACCTGATGGTGCAGCGCTACAAGGGCCTCGGCGAGATGAACCCCGACCAGCTCTGGAAGACGACGATGAACCCCGAGACGCGCACCATCCTGAAGGTGACGATGGACGACGCGTTCCAGGCGAACGAGATCTTCCAGACGTTGATGGGCGACGAGGTGGAGCCGCGCCGTGTCTTCATCGAGACCAACGCCAAGTTCGTGTCCAACCTGGACATCTGACCCCGGCCGCCGGAGGCGGCGCATGGCCCTCCCGCTCGACCGCTTCACCCTCGAGGTCGTCCTGGTCGCCGTCACGGGACTGATGGCCATGATGATGGCGAACACCTGGCTCACCAACCGGGACGAACCGGGGGTGACCTCGTGGTTCTTCACGACCGTCGCGGGGCTCATCGTCTTCGGCGCCGTCGCCGCCCTCAACACGCAGGCCGGCGGCCAGGCGCCGCTGTACGCCGCCCGCAGCATCGCCTCCTTCCTCCTCTCGCTCGGCCTGCTCGGCGGCGTGATGGAGTTCCGCGGCATCGGGGGCCCGCGCTGGTGGCGCGCCCTCGGCGTCATCGGCGCCGTGTTCACCGTCCTGATGGTCCGGCTGCACGACGTGGTCCGCACCCGCCTCGTCGTCTTCGACGTCACCTCCATCGCCGTCATGGCCGGCCTCGCGGCCGCGCTCGTCTGGCGCGCCCCGGAGGTGGAACGGCGGACCCTGCGGTTCGGCGCCATCGCGCCGCTCGGGCTCCTCGGCGTGCTCGCCACGCGGCTCTGGACCACGTGGCAGGCGGGCCCCGACGCCCTGCTGCCCGACCCCGATGCCCAGAACGCCGTCTTCCTGATGACGGCGCTGTTCAACATCACGATGACCCACACCGCGACGTTGGTGCTCTACCAGCGGGCGCAGGCACGGACGGTGCGCCTCGCGATGGAGGATCCACTCACCGGGCTCCCGAACCGCCGGGCCTTCGACGAGCGGTTGTCGCGCGAGCTCGCCCGCAGCACTCGCACCCACGCCCCGTTCGCGCTCATCCTCGCGGACCTGAACGACCTGAAGGGCACCAATGACCGGCACGGCCATCGTGCCGGCGACCAACTCCTGAGCGCCGTCGGCGATCGCCTCCGGGCCGTGGCCCGCGAGACGGACGTGGCGGCACGACTCGGCGGGGACGAGTTCGGCATCCTCCTCACCGGAGTGAGCGACGACCGCGCCCTCACCGCGGCGGTCCAACGTCTCCGCGAGGCACTCGAGGGGGAGATCGACGGCGGCGGCGGGCTCCGGCTCGACCTTCGTATCAGCCTCGGGGGCGCCCTCTGGGGCGCGCCGGCCACGGCGCGCGACACGCTCCTCGGCGCCGCGGACCAGGCCCTCTACGCCGACAAAGCGCGCTCGCGTCTGCGCTCCGCCACCGACTGAGACGCGGCCGCGGACGGAGAACGGGGGGCGCACCGCTCAGCGGTGCGCCCCCCGTCGTCGTCCAGCCCGTCCGCGCCGGTGGCCCGCGTCAGCCCCGGACGACGTCGCGGCCGGTGGTGAGCTGCTGCCCGAACCAGAAGTGCGCCGCGGAGATCATCGCGAACGGCACGAAGGACGCGGCGCTCAGGGTCAGATGGAGCGTGGGATCGATGCCCCCCGTAGAGACCGGGCGGGTCACGAACACGAAGCCGAGCCAGGCCGCGAGGGCCCCGGCGCCGACTCCCTTCGCCCCGAGGGCGGCGTACTTCTCGAATTGTTCAGGGGTCATGGGGTATCAATCTGCCACGGTCCCCGGAAGTTCCTCCACCCCCCCGGCGGTCACGCGGTGCGAGATGAGGGGCCGGACGGGTGGGGACGCCTCGCCGAGGGTGACCGCCGGCGCGAGCTCCGCTGCCGCGGCGCCCGCACCGGCCTCGTTGCGGGCATGGATGGTGAACAGCGGATCGCCGGCCGCGACGTGCGCCCCGGGACGTACGTGCACGAGCACGCCGACAGCGGCATCCACGACATCCGTGGTGCGTGAACGCCCACCCCCGAGCGTGATGATCGCGGAGCCCACGAGCCGCGGCGCCACGCGCTGGACGATGCCGTCGCGGTCGGCGGCGATGACCCGGCGCACCGGCGCCGACGCCAGATGCGCGGCGGGGTCCTCCACGAGGCCCGCCGGCCCCCCCTGCGCGACGACGATCCGTCCGAACATCTCGAGCGCCGCCCCCGACTCGAGCGCCTGCGCGGCACGGGCACGGGCGGCGGTGGCATCCGTCGACACCCCCGCCACGAGGAGCATCTCCGTCGCGAGGGCGAGCGTGACCTCGCGGACGTCGGCGGGGCCTTCGCCGCGGAGCAGCGCGATGGACTCCGCCACCTCGAGCGCGTTCCCGCAGGCGACGCCGAGCGGGGCATCCATATCGGTCAACAGGGCGATGGTGCGGCAACCGCGGCGCTCACCGAGGGCAATCATCGCCCGCGCGAGCGCGAGCGAATCCTCGAGGCGCGTCAGGAAGGCGCCCGCACCGGTCGTCACATCGAGCACCAGCCCCGTCAGGTCCTCCGCGAGCTTCTTGCTCATGATGCTCGCGGCGATCAGGGGGATGGCCGGGACGGTCGCCGTCGCGCCGCGCAGCGCGTAGAGACGCCGGTCCGCCGGGGCGATCTCATCCGTCTGCCCGATGAGTACGACCCCGAGCTGCTCGAGCTGCGCGACCGCGCGGTCGAGGGGGAGGTCGGTGCGGAAGCCGGGGATGGCCTCCAATTTGTCGAGCGTCCCCCCGGTGTGGCCGAGCGCGCGGCCGGACATCATCGGCACGACGACGCCGCAGCTGGCGACGAGCGGCGCGAGCACGAGCGACACCTTGTCCCCGACCCCACCGGTAGAGTGCTTGTCGACGCGCGGGCGCCCGAGGTGACCGAGCGAGAGCCGCTCCCCGCTCTCGAGCATCGCGGCGGTGAGCCCCTCGATCTCGCCGTCCTCCATCCCGCGGAAGTAGACGGCCATCGCCATCGCCGCCATCTGGTAGTCGGGGACATCGCCGGCGGCATAGACGCGCATCAGTCCCGCCCACTCCTCCCGCGAGAGGCCCCCCCCGTCGCGCTTCCGCTCGATCAGGTCGGTCACACGCATTGGCTCGCTCCGGGGACGGTGGCTAGAATGCGACGAGGCCCCGCGATGGGCGCGGGGCAGGCGATCACCGAGGGGGCGACCCCGGGCACTCGAGGCGAGGGAGCGATGCGGCGACTGCTGGCGATGGGCATGCTGGGTGGGCTGGTCGGCTGGGGCGGTACCGCGCAGGCGCAGGCGGGCGCGGAGGTCGCGCCGCTGCTGCAGGCCGCCATCGCCGCGATCGACTCGGGGCAGTTCGCCCCCGCCGATCGGAGGACGCGCCTCTACGCCGCGGGGCAACGGCTGGCCGACTCCGCCGTCCGGATCGCCCCGCGGAACGCCACCGCGCACGCGACGCGCGCCATCGCGCTCGGCCGCACCGCCCAGGCGCTCGGCGCCAAGGAGCGGACGGCCTACGCCACCGAGGTGCGCCGCGAGGTGCGGACCGCGCTCGCGCTCGATCCGAACAACGCGCCCGCCTTGCATGTGCTCGGGATGTGGCACGCGGAGATCCTCCGGCTGAACCCGGTCGCGCGGCTCGCCGCGAAGACGCTCCTCGGCGGCGCGGCATTCGCGGAGGCCGACTGGGGTGAGGCGCAGCGCGCCCTCGAGCGCGCGGTACAGCTCGAGCCCGACCGCCTCACGCACCGGCTCGACCTCGCGGGCGTGCTCGCGGACCGCGGGGATACGGCGGGGGCAGCGGCCCAGTACGCATGGATCGCGCGCGCGCCCGCGCGCGAGTTCAACGACGCCGCGTACAAGCGCCTCGCCGCCGAGCGCGCGCGCCGGTGACCACCCCCGCCGCGCGGGCACTCATCCTCCGTCGGGAGCTGCAGCAGGCGGCGCACGCCTACTACGTACTCGACCGGCCGACGATGAGCGACGCGGCGTACGACCGGCTCTTCCGCGAGCTGCAGGCCCTCGAGCGCGACCACCCCGAGCTCCGCGACGCCGACTCGCCCACGAGCCGCGTCGGCGCGGTGGTGACGGAGAGCCACCTCGCGAAGCACGCGCATCTCGTCCCGATGGGCTCGCTCGACAACGCCTTCGACGAGACCGAGCTCGCCGAGTGGGAGACGCGGGTGCGGAAGCTCACCGGCGACGCCGTCGACACCGACGGCTACTGCTGCGAGCTCAAAATCGACGGCGCGGCGATCTCGCTCACGTATCGGGATGGGGTGCTCGTGACCGGGGCGACGCGCGGGAATGGGAGCGTGGGGGAGGACGTCACGGCGAACCTCCGCACCATCCCCGACGTCCCGCGCCACCTCGACGGCACCGGCTGGCCCGAGCTGATCGAGATCCGCGGCGAGGTCTATATGACCTTCGATGGCTTCGAGCGGATGAACGCCGAGCGCGTGGCCGCGGGCGAGCCGGTGTTCGCCAACCCGCGAAACTCCGCCGCCGGTGCGCTCCGGCAGAAGGACCCGCAGGAGACCGCACGGCGCCCGCTCCGCTTCTTCGGCTATGCCTTCGCCGTGCCGGGGGCGCCGGCGCTGCCGTTCCACACGCAGTGGGCGCTCCTCGAGACCCTCGGCGGCTGGGGAATCCCCACCGCCCCGCACCGCCGACAGTGCGCCACACTCGAGGAGGTGCACCGCTGGGCGCGTGAGCTCGAGGGGACGGTCCGACCGGCGCTCCCTTTCGCGATCGACGGCGGCGTCGTGAAGGTCAACGCCCTCACGCTGCAGGGCGAACTCGGCGTGGTCGGCGGTCGCGTGCCGCGCTGGGCGATCGCCCGGAAGTTCGCCCCGGATCTCGCCGAGACGACGCTCCTCGACGTGGAGGTGCAGGTCGGACGCACGGGGGCGCTGACGCCGCGCGCGGTGCTCGCCCCCGTCGAGGTCGGCGGCACGACGATTACCTACGCGACACTGCACAACTTCGACCTGATCGCCGAGAAGGATCTCCGCGTCGGCGACACCGTCCAGGTGAAACGCGCCGGCGAGGTGATCCCGCAGGTCCTCGGCCCGGTGCCCGAGCGTCGGACCGGGGCGGAGCACGCGGTCACGGCGCCGACGCGCTGTCCGGCCTGCGACACGGCGGTCGCGCGCGACGACGCTGAGGTCGCGCTGTACTGTCCGAACGTCGCCTGCCCGGGCCGCCGCCTCGAGGCGCTCGCGCACTTCACGAGCCGTGATGCGATGGACATCCGTGGCCTGAGCTACCAGCGTCTCGAGCAACTCGTGGCCGCGGGCCTCGTGACCGATGCTGCCGATCTCTACACGCTCACGGCCGAGGCGATCGCCGGGCTCGACCGCCTGGGCGAGCGGAGCGCGACGCAGCTCGTCGCCGCAATCGATGCCTCGCGTGCGCAGCCGCTCTCGCGGCTCCTCAACGCGCTCGGCGTGCGGCACGTCGGCGCCGAATCGGCGAAGCTCCTGGCGCGGCACTTCGGGACGATGGACGCGCTCCTCGACGCCCCGGTCGAGGCGCTGGAGGCGCTGCACGGCGTCGGCGGCACCATGGCCGCGGCCATCCACGCTTGGGCGCACACCCCGGCGATTCGACAGCTGGTGACGCGGCTGCAGGCCGGCGGTGTCCGGATGGACGAGCCGCAGGCGGCCGGCAGCGACGGCCCGCTCGTCGGTCTCAAACTGGTGCTCACCGGCACCTTCCCCACCCTCTCGCGCCACGACGCCACCGCCCGCATCGAGGCCGCCGGCGGGAAGGTCGCCAGCGCCGTCTCGAAGGCCACCGACCTCGTCGTGGCCGGCGAGGAGGCGGGCAGCAAGCTCGAGAAGGCGCACCAGCTCGGCATCCCCGTGATCGACGAAGCCGAGCTGCTGCGCCGGCTGGGGGCATGACCCCACGCGCTGCTCTCGCCGCGGGGTGATGCGCTCGTCTCGCCCGCCCCTCCACGGACCCTCCGACACCCCCTCTGATGTCTTTTCTCGACCCCTCGCTCCCGGCCCACACGCCCACGACCGTACGCGCGTTGCGGCACGCCCTCATCCGTGACCTCGGTGACGGATTCGCCGGCGCGCTGCAGGAGGCGGGCACGGCGAGCGGCGGCGCGATGATGGACGCCTTCGACGGGTGGTGCAGCACGCACGGGCTCGGGCATCCGGAGGCCCTCGCGATCTCGCGCTTCCGTGCCGCGCTCACCGACTTCCTCGCAGAGGCCGGATGGGGACATGTGCGCTTCGTCCCACTCGGCGAGGCGGTGGTCGCCATCGAGGCGGAGGATTGGGCGGAGGCCGTAGAGGCACCCGCCCTGCCGCATCCCGGCTGCTTCTTCTCGGCGGGGATGCTCGCGGACCTCATCGGGCGGGTCGCGGACGGCCCGATGGCCTGCCTCGAGGTGACGTGTGGCGCCGCCGGCCATCCCGCGTGCCGGTTCCTCCTCGGCAGCCCGGCGGTGCTGACGGCCGTGCACGAGCGAATCGTCGAGGGGAGCGGGCACGAGGCCGCGGTGCGCGCCGTCAGCTGAGCGGCGTTGCTGCCCCTCCGGGCGACCGATAGCTTCCCTCGAGCGACGCCCCCCCACCGCCCCGCCCGAAATGGCCTTCTGGGACCGCCTCTTCGGCGGCCGTTCCGATTCCGCACCCAGCCGGCAGCGCCTCGACTATCTGAACGAGGCGTTGGTGCTCGAGCGTCAGGGTGACTACGACGCGGCGGTGACGAGCTATCGGCTCGCGCTCCGCGAGCGCCCGGATGACCTGCGCATCCTGCAGAACATGGCGATCGCGTTGAGCAAGATCGGGCGCATCGAGGAGGCGATCCGGTCGTACAAGAAGGCGGTCGACATCGACCCGAGCGCGAGCGGCGCCCACTATGGGCTCGCCTTCCTCCTCGTGAAGCGCGGCGATGTGGCGGGCGCGACCAAGCACCTCGAGGCGTTCCTCTCGCATCCCCCAGGTGGGGATGACGCGGAACGCTTCGTCGGACACGCGCGCGCGACCCTCGACCAGCTCCGCGGCGGGGACACCCCCGCGCCGGCGGCCGGATGACGCCAGGGGCCTCGATCGCCGTCGTCAGCCAGAAGGGCGGCGTCGGGAAGACCACCACCGCCGTGAACCTCGCCGCCGCCTTCGCGCGGCGCGGGCTGAAGACCCTCCTCATCGACGTCGACCCGCAGGGTTCCGTCCGCTACGGCGCCGGGCTCCGGCCGGGCCATCCGATCCACGGCTTCGCCGATTACCTCGCGGGGACGCGCGCCCTCCGCGAGATCCTCCTCCCGACGGCGCTGCCCTGGTTGCGCGTGGTCCTGGCGGGGAGCGTCTCGGAAGCCCTCGATCACTCCGACTACCTGGTCCGTTTCGGGGAGACGGACCTCCTCGCGCGCCTCGTCGCGGAGGCGAGCGACCGCTGCGACGTCGTGGTGCTCGACACCCCGCCGGGACTCGGGCCGGTGACGCGCGCGGCGCTGCAGGCCGCGGACCGGGTGCTCGTCCCGCTGCAGGCGGAACCGCTCGCGCTGCAGACCACGCCACAGATTCTCCGTGGGGTGCAGGACATCGTCGCCACACATCCGCGCCTTGTCTTCGACGGGATCCTCCTCACGATGTTCGAGGCCGGCAACCCGGCGTGCGAGACGACCGCGACCTACCTGAGGCAGAAGGTCCCGGCCCACCTCCTCCTCGACCTCGTGATCCCGCGCAGCCCCGCGCTCGCCGAGGCGTTCGCCGCGGGCCAGCCGGCGGTGGTGCGCGCGCCGGCGGATCCGGCGGCACAGGCCTACGTGAACCTCGCGATGCGGCTCGCGGCCCGCTTCGGCCGGTGACCCGGATTCCACCTCGCGTGCGACCCGCGGTGGCCATGGCGCTCGCACTGGGAGCGACGCTGCTGACCGCGCTACACGGGTGCGGCACCGTCGGCACCGAGCCGGGCGCGGTACAGGCGCTCGACTTCACCGCCTTCCCGTACCCGGCGGTCGTCACGGGCGACTCACTCCGCGACGCCTCCGGCCAGGTCGCCCGGCTCGTCGCGACCGCGTACGACGCCGACGGAGCCGCCATCGCGGACGCCCCGATCCGCTTCCTCTCACCGGATACCGGGGTCACGATCGATTCCCTCGGCCGCCTCCGTACGACACGTCGGCCGGGGTCGCTGCGCATCTACGCCCTCGTCGATGGACTGCAGAGCGCGCCGCGCACCCTGCTCGTGACCGCCGCGCCTGACACCGTCCTGCCCACGACCGGGACGACGGCGACGCTCGCCTACACGCTGCCCGACGTCGCCGGGAACATCTCGACGGACCTCACCGTGGCCGTCCGGAGCCTGACCGACGCCGCCGCGCCGAACGTCACCGGATGGCTCGTGCAGTGGCGCGTCATCCACGACAGCGACACCATCGCGCTCGGCGACACCACGCTCGCCGCCCTGCAGTCGTCGAACGGGCGTCGGTCGGCGCTCGACACGACCACGAGCAGCGGCACCTCAACACGCCGGCTGCGCATCTTCGCCAACCGGCTCCCGGCCCCGACCGACTCCTTCGCGGTGCTGGCCGAGGTGCGACGCGGTGGGATCGCGGTCCAGGGGAGCCCGGTGCGGTTCCTTGTGCGCGCCACGCCGCCCGCGCCGTAGCTTCCGAGCATCCCCTCCCTGAAGCCCAGGATGACGACGCTCTCCGGCGGCCCCGCCGTCCCCTCCTCGACCCTGGCGGCGCTCTTCTTCGAGGCGGTCGAGCGGCACGACCGACCGAACGCTTATCTGGTCAAGCGCGATGGCGTCTGGCAGCCGCACGGGCACGCCGATGTGCTCGAGCGGGCACGACGCATCTCGCTCGGTCTCGAGGCGCTGGGGGTGGCACTCGGCGACCGCATCGGGCTGATGTCGGAGAACCGCCCAGAGTGGGCGCTCGCCGACTGGGCCTGCCTCTGCAGCGGCGTGACCGACGTCCCGATCTACCCCACCCTGCCGGCCGAGCAGATCATCCATCCGCTCAACGATGCGGGTGTCGTCGTGCTCTTCGTCTCGACGCCGGAGCAGGCGGCGAAGGCCGGATCCGTGCGCGCCAACCTCGGGACCCTTCGAACGATCATCTCGTTCACCGACCCCGTCCCGCCGGGCGCGGACTACTCGCTCGCCGAGCTTGAGGCCGCGGGGGCGCTCCTCGACAGCCCCGAGCGCGCGGCGGCGTGGAAGGCGACCGCCCTCGCGATCGCACCCGACGACCTCGCGTCGCTCATCTACACCTCCGGCACGACGGGTGTCCCGAAGGGGGTGATGCTCTCGCACGGGAACATCGCCTCCAATTGCGCGGCGCTCCGTTCGCGACTCGACCTCCGCGCGGGCGATCTGGCACTCAGCTTCCTCCCCCTCTCGCACATCTTCGAGCGGACGGGCGATTATGTCCTCTTCGCCGCCGGGGTGAGCATCGCGTACGCGGAGAGCGCGGAGACGATCAGCGCCAACATGGAGGAGCTCCGGCCGCAGCTCGCGCTGTCCGTGCCGCGGCTCTTCGAGAAGATGTACGCCCGGGTCGTCGAGGGAGCGCTCGCTGCCGGCGGGATGCGTGCACGCGTCTTCCGATGGGCGCGGGGTGTGGGTGAGCGCGCGGCGGCGCTCCGTCTCCGCGGCGGCACACCCGGCGGGCTCCTCACCATCCAGTCTCGTCTCGCGGACCGACTGGTCTTCGCGCGGATCCGGTCGCGACTCGGAGGGCAGCTCCGGTTCCTGGTCTCCGGGGGCGCCCCGCTCGCCCCGGCGATCCACACGTTCTTCCACGCCGCGGGCCTTCCCATCCTCGAGGGGTACGGACTCACCGAGACCTCGCCCGTCATCACGATGAACACGCTCGACGCCCTGCGCATCGGGGCCGTCGGCACGCCCATCCCCGGCGTCGAGGTGGCGATCGCCGACGACGGGGAGATCCTCACGCGCGGTCCGCACGTGATGCAGGGCTACTACAATCGGCCCGATGACACCGCGGAGGTCCTCGACGCGGATGGGTGGCTCCACACCGGCGACATCGGCGTCGTGGAGGGCGGCTACCTCCGGATCACTGACCGGAAGAAGGACATCATCGTGACCGCGGGCGGGAAGAACATCGCCCCGCAACCGATCGAGCATCTCCTCACGCTGAACCTCTTCATCGCGCAGGCCGTGATGATCGGCGACGGCCGGCGGTACCCGATCGTGCTCGTGGTGCCCGACTTCACCCAGCTCGAGGCATGGGCCACCCAGCAGCGGCTCGTCTGGGACTCGCGATCCGAACTGCTCGCGACGCCGGTGGTGGCGGAGAAGATTGCGCGGGAGGTCCAGCACACGCTGGCCGGGCTCGCCTCCTTCGAGATGCCCAAACGAATCGGCCTCCTCGAGCAGGAGTTCTCGGTCGAGCGCGGGGAGCTGACGCCGAAGATGAGCGTGCGCCGCCGGGCAATTGCCCAGACGTACGGGGCGCTGATCGAGTCGCTCTACGCGGAGGAGTGACGCGGCCGGCAGCGCTTCGTCGTCAGCCGTCGCCCTTTAGCCGTTGCAGCGTCACCATCCCTCCGGCACCCCCCACGCTCTCCGCCACCCATTCCTGCTCATCGCGCGCGAGCACACGTGCGCCCGCCGGAGGCTCGGTGCCGGCCACGGCGACGATGCGCCCGCCGGGCGTGATGACCCGGGGGAGGTCACCGAGGAGCGCCGGCGGCATCACCTCCACCGCCGCGGCGCGGAAGGTCGCATCGGCGAACGGGATCGACGGCGTGCCATCGCGCGGATCGTCCCGTGTATCGCGCGCTGAGGTGAGCACCACCGCGTGGACGTCGTGGGACGCCTCGAGCGCGACCGCGAAGCGGGCATAACCGCCGGCGAGGAGGACCGCCCCCCCCGGCGCATCGAGGTGCAGCAACGCGACGAGCCGCTCGAGGGCGGCCGCATCGACCTCGGCAGGCGCGGCGCCCCCACCGAGGTCTGCTGCCGGCGCGCCCTCAGCCCCCGCCACGACGAGTCCGTCCGGGAAGGTCAGCGCGCCCGCGACGATCCGCGCCTCGAGCCCGCAGACCGCGCAGCCGACGATCGCCCGACGCAGGACGCGCTCCCGCGTCTCCTGGGCGACGACGATGAGCGGGGTGGGGGCGTGGGCTCCGGGGCAGCGGAGCCGTTCGGCAAGCTCGAGACGCATCGGTGGGGCGGGCCCGCTCAGCTCCGAGCTAGCCGGAGCTCCTCGATGTCCACGTGCGCCGGCCGTGTGACGACCCACGCGACGGCGTCGGCGACGTCAGCCGCCTGCAGCATCTCCGCGCGCGACGGCAACGCGGGGTTCCGCTCCGGTGCGTGCGCATCCCAGAGCGCGGTATCGGTCGCGGCGGGAGCGATCAGGGTCGCACGGACGCCGCTGCCGCGCGTCTCGGCGCGCAGCGTCTCGTGCACCGCGCGCACGGCGTGCTTCGACGCGCCATAGAGCGCGTTCCCCGGGAAGACCACCCGGTCGGCCACCGAGCCGATCGTCACGACGTCCCCACTGCCGCGCACCCGCATCGCGTGCAGGAAGGCGCGCGTGAGCCGGAGCGGCGCCGCGACGTTGAGGGCGAGGGCCTCGTCGATGGCCGCGTCCGACGTCGCCTCGACCGCGCCGAGGGGAAAGCTCCCAGCGGCATGCACGAGAATGTCGGGGGCGGCGCCGAGGGTGCGCATGACCTCCTCGGCGAGCTGCGCCACCGCGGCGGGCACGGCGAGGTCGGCGGGATGGGCGGAAGCCCCGGGGCCAAGCGCCGCAGCGAGCGCGACGAGCGGGTCCGCCCCGCGGGCGACGAGCAGCACGCGCGCGCCCTGGGCCGCGAGCGCGCGCGCTGATGCCTCGCCGATCCCGCGCGAGGCGCCGGTGACGAGGGCGCTCCGCCCGGCGAGCGGTCGACTCACCGCCGCGTCGTGTGCCCGTACGCGAGTCGCAGGAACTCGTCCCGCGTCTTCGCGTCGTCCTGGAAGCTGCCGCGCAGCGCCGAGGTGATCGTGCTCGACGCCTGCTTCTCGACGCCGCGCATCATCATGCAGAGATGCTCGGCCTCGATGACGACGCCGACGCCCTCGGGGCGCAGCACCTCCTCAATCGCCTGCGCCACCTGCTCGGTCAGGCGCTCCTGCACCTGCAGCCGGCGCGCGAAGACTTCGACGATACGCGGCAGCTTGGAGAGCCCGACGATCCGCCCGTTCGGGATGTAGGCGATGTGCACCCGCCCGAAGAACGGGAGCATGTGGTGCTCGCACATCGAGTAGAACTCGATGTCGCGCACCATCACCATCGAGTGGTGCGCCTCCTCGAACACGGCGTCGCCGACCACGTCGGCGACGTCCATCGCGTAGCCGCGCGTGAGCCACGCCATCGCCTTCGCGACACGTTCCGGCGTCTTGAGGAGTCCCTCACGGTGCGGATCCTCACCGATGAGCTCGAGTTCGCGACGGATGAGGCCCTCGAACTCCACCATCTTCTCGATGTGAATCGGCGGCGCGGCCTCGAACTGGTCGGAGCCCGTGATGGGCTTGGTGGGGTGTGCAATCATCTCAGCGACCGTCGTATTCGACATATTGGTTCTCCGTCTCCCAGAGCTTCAGGCGGGCGAGCCGTGCGGGGGCGACGGCCGGCGCGAGGACGCGCCAGATGGCAAGCACGAAGTTCTCCGTGCTCGGGATCGTCCCGGCCATGAACGGGACGTCGAGATTCAGGTTCTTGTGGTCCACCACATCGACGATCTCACGCTCCACGACCGCCTTCACGTCGCGGAGGTTCACCACGAAGCCCGTGGTCGGGTCGACGGGACCGTCGACGGTGACCTCGAGCGTGTAATTGTGCCCGTGCCAGTTCGGATTGTTGCACTTCCCGAAGAGGCGCGCGTTCTCCGCCTCGCTCAGCGCGGGGTTCCAGACGCGATGGGCGCAGTTGAAGCGGACGATGCGGGTGATCTGGACGACGGACATGCGATGGGGTCGGTGGCGGATTAGATGAACCCCGGCGGCGCGGGCGGGGTTCCGACCGGGCGTGGCCCGTGCCCGCGCCGACGGCTCACGCACCGCCGTCGGGGCGGGAGCACCGAAGCCCCGTCCGCGGGGGACGGGGCTTCGGCAAGGGGTGGAACGAAGCGAGGTTTTTGAAGCCCTGTCGAATGCATGAGGCCCTCACCCTACGTCCGTCTTCCCGGCGTCCGGGCATGGCGTCGGCAGAGATGTTGGATCCGCTTCGGAGGACTTATCGGCTCAAAAAGTGAGTCGCCCCGTCCCGAGACGTATCTTTCCGGAAGGTAGGCCGCGCCCCCGATACCGTCAATCCGACCCTTCTGCCCCGCCCCGTCATGGATCTCCTGACCATCGCCGGCCTTGCCGCCCTCGCGCTCTGGGCCGCCGGCACCTTCGCCTTCGAGGCGCCCGGCGTCATCCACGGGCTCCTCACGCTCGGCGTCTTCCTGCTGGTCCTCGGCGCCATTCGCCGCGCGAAGCCGACGAAGCGGTAGGCCGCGCGCGGCGACCGCGCGCTCGACGCTTCGGGCGACGCAGGGCACGCGACGCCCCACGGCGTCGCGCGCTCAGATCTCCCAGTTCGAGAGGACGAGCCCCGCTCCCGCCACCGGCTCCTCGCACCCGGCGAGATGCATCCGGAGGTCGGTCCACCGGACGCGCGCCCCCGCCCCGACGAGCGCCGCGAAGGTCTCGCCGTACTCCCCCTGCACGCGCAGCGCCCCGCGCATCGCCCCGCTCGCCCGCGCCTGCGCCGCAACCGCCGCGGCGAGTCTCGGCACCTGGCGGCGATCGGCGAGCGCGACCTTCAGGACGCGGACCTCCTCCAACGCCCGTCCCTCCACAAGGGGAACGTCGTGGTAGAGCGCGAACCCCTCGAGGCGCCCCGACGCATTCTCGAGGAGGAGGCAGTCCCCGATGCCGTGTGCCAGGGTCGCAGTGATCTCGCGCGCATATTCGGCCCCCGGACGGAGCCGGTCGAGCAACGCGGTGCACGCGGCCAGCGCGTCCGCGCGCGCCGCGGCGGATCGCTGCCCGAGCCGCGCGGGTGGCCCATCCCCCGTCGTCGCGGCCAGCGTGACCGTCACCGTGACGCGTCCGGGCAGGAAGCCGCGGCGCGCGTAGAAGCCGATGTTGTCCATCGTGCGCGGCATCGTCTCGAGCCCGATGATCGAGCACCCCGCCGCCCGCAGATGCCGCACCGCCGCCGCCACGATTCGCCCGCCGACCCCCTGCCCCTGCAGGTCCTCGCGCACCGCCAACGGGCCCATCCATCCCTCGCGCCCGGAGACGTGCGCGAGGTTGAACGCCGCCAGCGCCCCCGTCTCGTCGCGCCAGGCCATCGCGCCGTCCCCCGCCGCCTCGAACGCGAAGGCCCAGATGCGCGGATGGAGCGGCGGCACGCGGACGCCGACCATCCCGTCGCGGCGATACCGCTCGCTGAACGCGTCGCTGAAGAGCCCGTTCAGCTCCGCCAACGGCACCGCCGCGAGCGGAACTGGCCCGGCGACGCGCCGCGGCGCGACCGCCGTCACGATGGGCCCGCCGCGAACGCCGCGAGCCCATCCGGTGCCTCCGCGTCGACCGCACCGCGCATCGTCGTGGTGACGCTCGCGGCTCCACTCCGCGGATCGACGCCCACCGTGATGACGCGGTCGAGCCCGTCCTTCACCCCGTCGATGTGCGTGATCACGATCACCTGCTCAAAGCGGTCCTCCATCGACCGCAGCAGCGCCACCACCGCCTGCCGCCGCACGTCGTCGAGCGACCCGAAGACCTCGTCGAGCACGAGGAGCGAGAAGCGCTGCCCCGCGCGATCGGCGATCATCTGCGAGACGGCGAGTCGCAGCACGAGGAAGGCGAGGTCCTCCTCGCCGCCGGAGATCACCGGCTTCGGCACCCCCTCCTCGAGCAGCTGGACCTTGTACTTCTCGTCGAGGTCGAGCTCGGTGTACCGCGCATCGGTGAGGTCGCTGATCAGCCCCGAGGCGATCTCCGAGAGTTCGGGACGCATCGCGGCGTTGAGGTCGGTGCGGAGATCGCCGTACACACGCACGAGCTCGTCGTGCAGGCGTCGCTCCGCCTCCAACCGCGCGGCGTGGGCCCGCTGCGTCTCACCGGCCTCGAGGGCCGCCGCCGCGCGGTCGACCTCGGCGGACGCGCTGTCCCGGGCGAGCCGTGCGGTCGCGAGGCGTTGCTGCGCCTCGAGCACCGCGACGCGCGCGGCCTCGTACGCCGCCTGCAACGACGCGTCGCCGTCGGCCGGGAGCTGCAACGCCACCTCCTCCGCCCGCAGCGCCTCTCGTCGTGCCTCGAGCGTGCGGCGCCGCGCCGTCAGCTCGGCCTCTTCGCGCTCGAGCGCGGGGAGCCGCTCGGCCTGGGCGACGAGGCGCGCGGCGTCCCGCTCGAGCTGCACCAGCGCCGCGAACTCCGCCTCGAGCGCCTCATGCGCCACGGCGTCGTAGCCCTCGGGGAGCTCACGCCGTTCCCCCTCGAGGGTGGCGAGGAGCGCCGTCTTCGTCGCGAGGTCCTGCGCGACGCCGCGGTGCTGGCGCGCCGCCCCCTGGGCCTCGACCCGCGCGCGCTCGAGCGCCGCGAGCCCGTCCCCCTGCGAGCGGCGTGCCGCCTCCTGCGTCGCGAGCGCCTGCGGCATCGGCTCGAGTTCGGCCGCCCGCTGGCGGAAGTAGGTCCCGTTGGATTCCAGCGCCGCCATCTGCGCCTCCAAGACGTCGACAACATCGGCGAGATGGGTGCCGAGCGGGCGCGTGCAGGTCGGACAGGGGCTCGCATCGCCGAGGGCGACGATCCGGTCGCGCTGCTCACGGACCTCGAGGTACTGCACGCGGAGCGCCCGCAGCTGGGCGTCGACGTCCTGTCGGTCGCGGACCCACCCGGTGCGGAGCCGTTCCACCTCGCGCTCCACCTCGGCGAGCGCCGCACGCGCCGACTCGAGTCGCGGCGTGAGCTCCACCTCGGCGGCGGCCGCCGCCGCGAGCCACGCCTGCTCCGCGCGCAGCGCCGTCGCGTCCGCCTCGAGGATCGCGCGCTGCTCGTCGATCGCACGCCGGCGTGCCGCCCCCTCGCGGAGGAGACGCTGCGCCTCGGTTCGCGCGCGGACGTCGGGA
>JACCDM010077846.1_pt1 | contig 18693 bp, 17 predicted proteins | sample 7445851 | NCBI WGS metagenome assembly JACCDM01 (sample SAMN15323438, study PRJNA562643) | freshwater metagenome | isolation source: river surface water | place: USA:Blue River Watershed | collected 2017-08-16
GTCCGGGCCCGTCCTCCCACGCCGCGACCTCCCCCCCGTCCCCCTCCGCCGCCGACGCCTCCTCCTCCTCGAGTTTGCCGACCTCCTCGATGATCCGGTCCATCCAGACCGGCTGCGTGAGCGCCACGCGCAGCAGATCGGCCTCGGCGCTCGCCTGTTCGACCGTCGAGCGGTACGGGCCGGCGACCACCGTCGGCGTCACAGCGGGCGCGCCAGGCTCCGCGGCCGGCGACCCACCACGACCCCGCGCCTCGCCGCCGGACGCGGCGCGCACCGAGGAGCTCCGACGCACGGTATGCAGCTCGGCGAGGAGCACCTCGCGCGCGATGCCCGCCGCCTCCGCCGCGCGGGCGAGGTAGAGGTCGCGGGTGACGGGATCGCTCGCGGCGCGAATCGTCGGCAGGAGACGGTCCAGCGCGCGCCGTTTGCGCTGGAGGTCGGCGAACCACCCGGCGCGTTCGAGCAGCTGCACCTTCCGATCGAAGACGTCCATCGCCCCCGCGATCACCGAGGCGACGGCGGCCGGCCCCTGCGTGCGCGCGAAGGTGTCGGGATCCTCCCCGTCGGGCAGCGTCGCGACCCGCACCACGAACCCCTTGGCCAGCAGCACGTCGGCGGCGCGGAAGGTCGCCTTCTGTCCCGGCCCATCGGCGTCGTAGAGCAGCACCACCTGCCGCGTGTAGCGCCCGAGCAGCTCCGCCTGACCCTCCGTGAGCGCAGTCCCCATCGGCGCGACGACGCCTTCGACGCCGACGCTGTGGAGCCGGATCACGTCGAAGTATCCCTCGACGAGCACCGCCTGCTCCGCCTTCCGGATCGCGTGCCGGGCGCGGCCGAGGTTGAAGAGGAGCTTCCCCTTCTGGAAGATCTCCGAGTCCGCGGAGTTCAGATACTTGGGTTCGCCAGGGCCAATCAGCCGGCCGCCGAACCCGACGGTGTGGCCGCTCGCGTCGAGGATCGGGACCATCAACCGCTCGCGGAAGCGCGGCCGCAGTGACTCCGCCTCCTCGCGCGCGACGAGGAGCCCGGCGCCGAGGAGCCGGTCATCGGTGTACCCGAGGGTCGCGAGCTGCGCGCGCATCGCCTGCGGGTCGCGCGGGGCGAACCCGATCCCGAAGGTCTCGGCCAGGGCCCGCGAGACGTCGCGTGAGGCGAGATAGGCGCGCGCGTCAGCGCCCGCGGCGTCCTCCCACAGGGTGCGCTCGAAGTACGCCCCCACCGTCGCCTGCAGCTCCCACATCGGCTCGCGGGGATCGGGCCCCTCCTTCCGCCGCTCGATCTCGGGGACCTCGATGCCCGACTTCGCACCGACATGCTTCACGGCCTCGACGAAGGTCATCCCGAGCCGCTTCTGCAGGAAAGTGAAGACCGAGCCCTTCTCGCCGCAGACGAAGCAGGTGTACCCCTTGCCAGGGACGACCGAGAAGTTCGGGCCCTTCCCCTGATGGAACGGGCAGGGCCCGCGCCAGACGGAGCCCGTCTTCTTCAGGCGGACATGCTCGCTGACGATGGCGACGATGTCGGCCTGGTCGCTCACCTGTTGGACGATCTCGTCGGGGATCACGCGAACTCCGCGATGGTGACGCCGGCGCCGCCCTCGTTCCAGGCGCCCAGCCGGAATTGCGCGACGCGACGGTCCTTCGTCAACACCTGCCCGACCCGTTCGCGCAGCGCGCCGGTCCCCTTCCCGTGGATGATGCGCAGCTGGCGGAGGTCGGCCCGGATCGCGGCGTCGAGCGCGTGCACGACGAGGTCGTCGACCTCGTGCACGCGGACGCCGCGCACGTCGACCTCCGGCTTCGCCTCGAGCTCGGGCACGTCGATGATCGCGACCTTCTCCTCCCGCAGATGCCGCGCCGAGAGCCGCCGGAGCGTGGCGAACGGGACCGTGAGCTTGAGCGAACCGACGGCGACCACCGCTTCCGCGCCGCGTCGCTCGAGGAGGCGGCCGGCCTTCCCGCCGAGCGTCCCCACGGCGACCGCATCGCCGGCGGTGGGGGCACCGGCGGGCTCGGCCTCCGCCCCGACGGGCCCGGCGCTGGCGAGCCGCGCCTCCCGCTCAGCCGCATCGAGTCGGTCGAGCGCCGCCTGCTCCGATGCGGCGAGTCCCTCGAGCGTTCGGCGCGCCGCCGAGGCCTCCGCCGACGCCGCATCACCCGGCGCGGCGCGCAGCCCGGCGATGGTCCGTTCCACCTCACGCCGCGCGTCGAGCAGATATCGCCTGGCCTCGCGGCGCGACTCGCGCTCCACCTCGCGCTCCCGGGCCTGCACCGTTCCCTCGCGCTCGGCGAGGCGCGCCGCCCGCGCCTGCAGGTCGGCCTGTTGGGCCCCCACCTCGCGCTCCTGCGCACCGAGCGCCGTCGCGCGCCGTTCGACGTCGGCGAGGAGCGCGGTCAGATCGCGCTCGATCGTCGGGATCCGGGCCTCCGCGCGCGCGAGCACCGCCTCGGGCATCTGCAGCCGACGCGCGATCGCGAGCCCGTACGAGCGCCCCGGGATCCCCTTGATCAGGCGGTACGTCGGCGCGAGCCGCACCTCGTCGAACTGCAACGAGGCGTTCACCACGCCCGGGACGTCGCCCGCGAGCTCCTTGAGCGCGCCGAGGTGCGTCGTCGCGATGGTCGTCGTCCCCCGCGCGGTGAGCGCCTCGAGGATTGCGCCGCCGAGCGCCGCGCCCTCGAGCGGATCGGTGCCCGACCCAAGCTCGTCGATCAGGACGAGCGCGTCCGCCGACGCCTCGGCGAGGATCGCCGTGAGGTGCTTGAGATGCGCACTGAAGGTCGAGAGCGACGCGGCGAGGCTCTGCTCGTCACCGATGTCGGCGAAGACGTCGTCGAAACAAGGCAGCGTGCTCTCCGCCCCGACGGGCGCGGGGATCCCCGCCTGCACCATCAGCGCGCAGAGCGCCAGCGCTTTGAGGAGCACCGTCTTGCCGCCGGTGTTCGGCCCCGAGACGAGGAGGGTGCGCTCGCTCGGATCCATGGCGAGGTCGAACGACACCACCGCGATGCCCTGCGCGAGCAGGAGGGGGTGACGGCCGTCGCGGACGTGGAACCCGTCGCGTGCGGCGACGAGCTCGGCGTCGGCGCATCCCGTGGCCAGCGCGTAGCGCGCACGTCCGTAGAGGGCATCGAGCGCGATGAGCGCCTCCAGCGCCGCGACCAGCGCCTCCCGGTCGGGGCGGATGGCGTCGGTGAGCTCGCGGAGGATCCGCTCGCACTCCTCCGCCTCCTCCCGCTCCAACTCCCGGATGCGGTTGCCGGCCTCGATCGCCGCGGGGGGTTCCACGTAGAGCGTCTGCCCCGAGGCAGAGCTGTCGTGCACGAGCCCACCCACGACGACACGACCCTCGCGACGGACGGGGATGACGTAGCGCCCGTTGCGGAGCGTGACGGAGCCGTCATCGACGCGATGATGCGCCTCGAGGCGCGCCATCACGCGCTCGAGGAGCCGGACGAGCTCCCCCTCGGCGCCGCGTCGCTCGCGGCGGATCCGACGCAGCGCGGGCGAGGCGTCATCGCGGAGCTCCCCCTCCTCGGTGAGCACGCGCTCGAGCTGCTGCTCCACCGCCGGCCGCGCCACGAGCGCGTCGGCACAGGGCGCCAGCAGGCCGCGCACCATCGCCGGGACCTGCTCGGCCCGGAGCGCGAGCTGCGTGCGGCGCGACGACACGAGCAACGTGATGAGATCGCGGAGCTCGAGGCCGCTCCAGACCGTCCCGGGCACGCGGAGCCGCGTCAGCGCCGCCCCGAGGTCGGGAATCCCCTCCGGGCGCCATCCCTCCTCACCGGCGACGAGGGCCCGCATCGCGCCGACCTGCCGATGGATGAGGCGGAGCGCCGCGAGGGCGTCCTCACGCTCCGGGCGCGTCCCCCCGACGCGCAACGGGCGCAGCGCGCGGATGCGCGCCGCGCCCGGACCACTCGACGCGAACCCTGCGACGTGTTCGAGGAGCCGAGCGAACTCGAGGACGTCGAGGGCGTGCGGCTGCACGGTCACTGCCCCGGCCCGAGCTCCTCGCGCGCGATCCGGTTGAGGACGGCGCCGTCCGCCTTGCCCTTGAAGGACTTCATCAGGGCGCCCATGACCGCCCCAAGGGCGGCCGCGCCGGCGTCGACCGCCGCGCGCGCCACCGCCCGCATCTCCGCCTCAGTCGGCGCGGCGGGCATCCAGGTCTCGAGCGCCTCCGCCTCCCGACGCTCCGCAGCCGCGAGTTCCTCACGACCGCCCTGCTGGTACATCTCCACCGACTCCCGTCGGCGCTTGATGGCCTTCCGCAGGACCTCCACGACATCATCGTCGGTGAGGTCCCGCTTCAGTTCGATCTCACGGTTCTTGAGTTCCGCGAGCACCGTGCCAAGGAGCAGGACGCGGTCCTTGTCCTGCGCCTTGCGGGCGTCCAACAGCTCGCCCTGCACGAGCGCCATCAACCCGGCCATGTCAGTACGAGCGGGTCCGCTTGGTCTTCCGCTGCGCGGCGTTGAGCTTCCGCTTGCGCTTCTCGCTCGGCTTCTCGTAATGCCGATGCTTCCGCAGGTCCGCGAGGATCCCGGCCTTCTCGCACTTCTTCTTGAAGCGCTTGAGCGCGCGCTCGAAGTTCTCGTCCTCGTGGATGATGATCTCCGACAAACTGACTTCCCCCCTTGGATGGCGGGTCAACGCCGGTTGGGGTACGGGTGGTGAGAGCCCCTGAAGTTATGGCATGACAAGCGGTTGGGCAACCCGAGCTACCTCGGCGAGCACGCCGGCCCGAAAGGCTTCGACCGAGAAGCGCTCCGCCCGGGCCCGGCAGCCCGCGGCGGTAATGCGCCCATCCGCCCACGCCGCCTCCACGCGACGCACCCCGTCCCGGATCGCCTCGGGCGTCTGGACCTCGAAGAACGCCCCCGTCCCAGGCCCCGCGTCGGCACTCACGATGGTCTCCCGCGCCCCGCCCCGCCCATAGGCCAGCACCGGGATGCCGCAGGCCATCGCCTCGACCGGGACGATCCCGAAATCCTCCTCGGCGGCGAAGACGAACCCCCGCGCGCCCTGTAGGACCTCACGCACCGCGGCCCGCGGGAGATGCCCGCGCCATTCGATGTTCGCCGCGCCGCGGGCCGCCGCCTCCACCCGGGCCCGCTCCGGCCCGTCCCCCACGACCACCAGCCGATGGGTCGGCAGGCCGGCGAACGCCTCGACGATCAGCGGAATCCGCTTGTACGGCACGAAGCGCGAGACCGTGCACCAGTACGGCGCGCCCGATGTCGCCGCGCCCGGTCGGAAGTATGCGGTGTCGACCGGCGGGTACAGCACCGTCGACGCGCGACCATACGCCCGTGCGATTCGGTCGGCGATGAACTCGGAGATCGCGACGTACGCCGTCGGCCGGCCCGCCGTCGCGAGATCCCATCGTCGTATCCGCTCGAGCAACGCCCGCGCGAGCCACCCACGCACCCCGCGGTCGAGCCCCGTCTCCGCGAGGTACGACTCCCGCAGGTCCCACGCGTAGCGCATCGGCGAGCAACAGAGGCAGAGATGCACCTGCCGCGGTCCGGTGCGCACCGACTTCGCCACCGCGTGCGAGACGGAGATCACCAGGTCGTAGCCACGGAGGTCGAGCGACGTCACCGCCATCGGCAGGAGCGGCAACAAGGCACGATGCCACCGCGCGGCACCGGGGAGGCGCTGGAGGAACGACGTCCGGATCGGTCGTCCGTCGAGGCGGGCCCGGAGCGAGGGCACCGGGTCGGCAAGGAGCGCGAACTGGTCCGCGGCGGGGAAGAGCCGCTGCAGCTCGACGGTGATCTCCTCGGATCCCCCGTGGGTGAGGAGCCACTCATGCACCAGCGCGACCCTCATCCCGGAGGCCAACCGAGGGCGCGGCCGCCGAGGAGGTGGAGGTGCAGATGCCCGACGGTCTGCCCCCCGTCATCCCCGGTGTTGATCACGCAGCGATACCCGCCCTCCGCGACCCCCTGCTCCCGCGCGACCCGCCGCGCGAGCGCCACCACCGCGCCGAGGAGGACGGGATCCTCAGCCGCGTCGAGCGACGACAGGTGCGCCCGCGGCACGACGAGCACGTGCACCGGCGCCTGCGGCGCGATATCCCGGAACGCAATCGCCTCCGGCGTCGATGCGACGATCGTCGCGGGGATCGTCCCGGCGACGATGCGACAGAAGAGGCAGCCGGGATCGGTCGCGGTGGGAATCAGGTCGGACACGATGCCCTCAGCGTGAGGTGGCGGTGGGCGCGTCACCGAGCGCGACGCGGACGGCGGCGAGCGCGGCGAGGCCGGCGGTCTCGAACCGGAGGATGCTCCGCCCAAGAGACACCGGGATAAACCCAGCGGCCACGAGCTCCGCGCGCTCCGCCGGCTCGATGCCACCCTCGGGACCGAGGGCGATGGTAACGGCGGGCGCGGCCCGCCCGTCAGCGGCGGTCGGTTCAGTCGCAGCGAGGCGCACTGCCGTGACCGCGCCAGCGAGACCATCGCGCAACGGTGCCCCCTCGCCGTCGAGGAGGAGTCGCACGCCCTCAGGGGCGGCGGCGAGGGCGGCGGCGAGCGCGGCCTCGGGATACATCGTCGGCGCCCACGCGCCGCCGCTCTGCTCAAGCGCGGCGGCGATGCGCCCGCGCACCCGCTGGTGAAAAGTCGGCCCCTCGCCGCGCGGCGTCACGTGTTTCGAGCGCCGGAAGAGCACCGGTCGCCAGGTGGTCAGTTCCAATTCGGTCGCCTTCTCGGCGAGCCAGAGCATTCGGTCCTTGTCCGCCACGGGGAGCAGCAGGTGCACCGGCGGCGGAGGCGCGATCGTCTCGACGGCGTCAACGTGGACCGTGGCGTGCCGCTTCGCGAGCAAGGTCAGCACCCCTGCCCCGCGGCTCCCACTCCCGTCGAGCAGCCCCACGCGCATCCCGGTGTCGAGGCGACGGACGCGCAGATGGTGGGCCGCATCCTCGCCGAGCGTCACCGTCTCGCCGCAGGCGAACGGCGCATCGCTCACGAAGGTCGGCAGACTCACCGCACCGCCCGCACCGACCACCACACCTCCTCGGCGTCCTCCGCGACCACGCGCCATCCGTGGGAGGCGAGGGCCGCGAGCATCGCCGGCCGCTCCTCCTGCAGAATCCCGCTGAGGATGATCTCCCCCTCGGGCGCGAGCGCCGACGGGAGGGAGGGGAGCAGGTCGAGCAGCACCGACGAGATGATGTTCGCGAGGATCACGCGCACCGGCGCAACGAGGGGGAGGAGCAGCGCCGCATCCCCCTCCAGCACCGCCACCTGCGAGGCGACGCCATTGCGCACGACGTTCTCCTCCGCGTTCGCGATGGAGTCGACGTCGTTCTCGATGGCGAAGGCACGGGACGCCCCGAGCTTCACCGCCGCGATCGCGAGCACCGCGCTCCCCGCCCCGAGGTCGGCGACGGCGTCCCCCGGGCGGATCGTCGCCTCGAGGAGGCGCACCACACCCCGTGTGGTGGGATGCTCACCCGTACCGAACGCCATCGCGGGCTCAATGACCACCGTCGTCGCGGCGGGGAGCCCCTCGGCGAGCCATGGCGGGGTGACGGTCAGCGCACCGAGTCGATGCGCGCTGATCCGCGTCCGCCAGGCGAGAGACCAGTCCACGTCCTCCAGCGGCGAGACGGTGATGGTCGCCGCGTCGTCCGCGTCACGAAGCGCCCGCGCGAAGGCGTCGACATCGGCGCTCTCCGGAAGATGCGTGACCAACGTCGCCCCATCCTCGTGCACCCCCTCGGCGCCGGCGGCGAACATCGCCGCGGTCACCCCGTCCACCTGGTCTGGCGCGCTCGGCGCGCAGACGACGCGATGCCAAGTCATCCGCCGATCGCCTCCTTCATCTTCGCCCAGAACCCCTTCCCGCGCGTCTCGGGCGGAGGCTCGAGCACCTCGCCGAGCTCGCCGATGAGGCGCTTCGCCTCGCGGTCGAGTCCCTGTGGCGTCCAAACCTGAACCCGCACGTGGAGATCCCCCTTGCCGGAGGCGTTCACCCTCGGCAACCCCTGCCCGCGGAGGGTGAAGACCTGACCGCTCTGCGTCCCCGCGGGGACCTTCAGGTCGAGCGGCCCCGTGATCCCGGGGACCTTTATCGCCGCGCCGAGGACCACCTGCGGGAAGGCGACGAGCGCCTCGCAGTACAGGTCCTCACCGTCCCGCTCGAAGCGCGGATCGTCGGTGACATCGAAGACGACGATCACGTCGCCACGGGGCCCGCCGCGCACCCCGACGTTGCCCACACCACGCATCTGCATGTACTGGCCCGTCGCAACCCCCGCGGGGACGCGGATGTCGAGCGTCTGCTCGCCGCGAACGCGGCCCTCACCGCGGCACTCCGTGCACGGGCTCGCAATCGTCGTCCCCTCGCCCCGGCAGCTCGGACAGGGACCGACGCTCACGAACTGACCGAAGAAGCTCTGCTGCGCCCGCCGGACCTCGCCCTGACCACCGCAGGTGCCGCACCGCTGCGCCTGCGTGCCGGGCTCCGCCCCCGCCCCGTCGCAGCGCGTGCACCCCTGCAGGAGCTTGAGCTTCACCTGCTTGGTAACCCCTGCCGCGACCTCCACCAGCGTGAGGCGCAGGTCGAGCTTCACATCCTGCCCGGCGCGCGGTCCGCTGGCCCGACCGCCCCCACCGCCGCCGAAGAGGTCGCCGAGACCGAAGTCCCGCATGAAGATGTTGAGCGCGTCAGAGAGATCGACGTGCTGATATCCGCCACCACCGCCGCCGCGTAGCCCCGCCTCGCCGTACCGGTCGTAGGCCGCCCGCTTTTGCGCGTCGCGGAGCACGTCATAGGCCTCGGTGACGGTCTTGAACCGTTCCTCGGCCTCCTTCGAGCCCCCGTTGCGATCGGGGTGGTACTGCATCGCGAGCTTGCGATACGCCTTCTTGATCTCGTCGTCGCTCGCGTCACGCGCGACGCCGAGCGTCTCGTAGTAATCCGCCATCAGGTCAACAGGTCCGAGACCAGCGAAGAGGTGTGGGCGACCAGCGCGATCACCTTCTCGTACGGCATCCGCGTCGGGCCGATCACCCCGATGACGCCGGTGAGACTGCCCGCCGTGTACTCCGCGGTGACGAGGGTGAGGCCACCGAGCAGGGTCGTGCCATGCTCGCCGCCGATGGTGATGGAGACCCCGGGCTGCGCCGCACGGGCGCGCAGTGCCGTCGCGAGATGCGACCGGGTCTCGGTCAGAGTGAGGAGGCGCTTCATCGATTCGCCCGAGGCGAACTCGGGCTGGTCGGCGAGGAGCGACGGCTGCCCGAGGAGGACCGCATCGTCCTCCGTCGGCGCACCGACGTCGAAGAGCTGCTCCCCCTCCTGCACGAAGATGTTGAGGAGCTCCGCGGAGCCCGGCGCGTCAGTCACCCGAGTCGGCGCGGCGTCCCGCAGGCGAGCGCCGAGGGTGCGACGGATCTCCGCCAGCGAGTGCCCCGCGAGCCGTTCGTTCAGGACAACTTGGACCTCGGCGATTGCGGGATCGGCGATCTCCCCCGGGACTTCGATGAAGATGGTCCGGACCGTCCCGCCGACGAGCGTCAGGACGAGGATCAAGCGGTCGGAGGTGAGGCGCACCAGCTCCAAACGTTGGAGGATGGTCTGGTCGAGCCGTGGGCCGAGCGCGACGCCAAGCTCCTGCGTCAGCACCCCCAGGGACTGCGCCGCGCGTCGCAGGATGTTCTCGATGGTCGATCCCCCCACGGCGATCTCCCCCGCGAGCATCTCCCGCTCCCGAAGGGGCAACGGTTCGACCCGCATCAGCGAGTCGACGTAGACGCGGTACGCTTTGTCCGTGGGCACACGGCCGGCCGAGGTGTGCGGATGGAAGAGGAACCCCTTCTCCTCCAGATCAGCCATCGTATTGCGCACGGTCGCCGGGGAGACCCCGAGCCCGAACCGCCGGGAAATGGTCCGCGAGGCCGCCGGTTCAGCCGTCTCCACATAGCAGCGAACGACGGCCTCCAGCACGGAGCGCTCCCGGTTCGACAGCTCGTGAAGTGACATAAGTGGAAGATTACGAACGACTTCGAGCGGCGGTCAAGGCGGCGGCGAGTGCGTCGAGCCGGAGCCATCCCTCGGCGGTCAACCGCAGGCGTCCAGCGGGCTCAAGCACGGCCCACCCATGCTCCAGCCACGGAGTAACCGTCTTCATATCGTTTTGATAGATATCCAAGCCATCGATTGTCCGAAGCCCCAGGTACACCTCCTCCGCGTCGCGCTCGGCGGAGCCGATCCGCTCACTCCCGTCGACCGGATCGCGTCCTGCCGCCTCGGACCACGCCGCGTATGGGGCCAAGTTCCAGCGACGGACCGCCCCGTCGAATCCATGCGCCGAGGGCCCGAGGCCGAGGTATGGAACCCGCGTCCAGTACGCCGAGTTGTGACGGGCCCGGAAGGAGGGGCGGCCGTAATTGGACACTTCATAGTGTTCGTACCCAGCCCCCGTCAGCCGGTCGTGGGCCCGCAGGAACTCCGTCGCGTGCCGGTCCTCGGGCGCCTCCCGGACCTCCCCCCTGGCCGCCCATCGCCCCAGCGGCGTATGCGGCTCGACCGTCAGGCCGTAGACGGAGAGGTGGGTCGGGTCGAGCGCGAGCGCGAGATCGAGGTCGCGATCCCAGTCCCGCTCGAGCATCTCCGGAACCCCCGCGATGAGATCGAGCGAGACGTCCGCGATGCCTCCATCGCGCAGCGCGCCGACGGCTGCAGCCGTCCCGGCTGCATCGTGCCCGCGGTGCATCCACCGAAGGACCTGCGCGTCGAACGACTGGACACCGAGCGACACCCGATTCACCCCGGCCATGCGCCAGCGCCGCACCGCGTCTGGGGTGACGTCCTCTGGGTTCGCCTCCAGTGTCAGTTCAACGTTTTTCCACAGGGTTGTGGAAAAATCACCCGCCCCGAGTGCCTCACCGACGCGCCGGAGGAGGTCTTCCACCCCCTCCGCCCCGAGCAGCGAGGGGGTGCCACCGCCGAGGTAAAGCGTCCGCAGTTGCCCAGGAACCAGGCGCACCCCCCGAGACAGGATCTCGGACAGAACACTTTCCACATACTTATCCACAGGAACAGACTGCCGTACCGCGATCGAAAAGTCGCAGTAGGAGCATCGCCGCCGGCAGAAGGGGACGTGGATGTAAACGTGTTGGAAGTTTTCCACAGGGGAGGTCAAGCTGTTGTGAAGTCATGGACTCAGGAGGCTCAGTCCGTCGCCAGTGGAGCATGGCCAACTGAGAAGACGGGCCCATGAGAATTATATGAAGTGAATTGTCAAACTTCTATTTTACAACGCTTTATAATATTTACCTCAAGTGTATTGTCAGTCCCGATTCGCTCATCCAGGAAAGTCGCGCCCTGCACCGCGTACCGGGATGTTTTGTCTACCTTGAGCGCGCCAGGTCATCATCCAGCATCCGCCTCGCGAACTGGGCGAAGCCTTCCCCTTCCCGCTCGTCCGGCGATGGGTCGGCCGACACGGAACTGTCAGCAAACCGAGACACCTGTTTATGCTGGATCGTCACACCAGCTAACGCCAGCAGGTCGGCGGGGGAACGGACGATCTGCGCCCCATCGAATATTAGCTGGTTTGTCCCGTTGGACTGGGCGACGTCGATGCGCCCAGGGACTGCCGCGACGGTTCCATTGAGGTCGAGGGCGTGCGTCGCCGTGTTGATGGCGCCGGATTTGTGATCGGCCTCGACCACCACGACCACCTTGGACAGCGCGGCGATCAGCCGGTTCCTCCTCGGAAAGCACCCCCGGAAGGCTGTCGTGGCTGGCTCGACCTCCGAGACCACTGTCGCGCGCCGGGCCAGCATCGCGTGCAGGGCCCGGTGGCTGACGGGGTATGGGACGTCCACCCCGGTGCCCTGCACCGCAATGGTCTCACCCCCGGCTTCCAGCGCCGCGCGGTGGGCCGCCGCATCGATACCGCGCGCCAGCCCCGAGACGACCACCAAGCCGGCGCGGGCGCAGGCGACCGCAAGGTCGGTGGCCACCCGGATGCCGTATGGGGTCGCCTCGCGTGTACCGACGATGGCGACGTGTCGATCCGGGGCTCCACGCAGCGCGGCGGGCTCACCGAGGAGCCATAAACCGGCGGGTGGGTGCGAAACATTGCGGAGCACCGCCGGGAGGGCCTCGATCGCCACCCAGCGTGGCGTCGGGGCCGGCCCGGCGGCAGGACGGCTCACCCGGCAGTCTTCCGCATCTCGAGGAGTTTGGACCACCAGGCGGCCTTCAGCTCGTCCAGGCCCATCCGGGCCGGTGCCGAGATCGCGAAGAGGCCGAAGGCCTCGGGGGCGGAGATCTCCGGGATGTAATGCTCCCCGAGCAGGTCGAGCTTGGTGAACACCACGCAATGCGGGGTGGCGGCGAGGGCGGCCGAGTGCTGCCGCACCTCGTGCCGGAGCTGGTCGTACTCCGCCTGCCAGTCCATCGCGTCGATCGGAATCAGGAAGGCGAGGAGGCGGGTGCGCTCGATGTGCCGGAGGAACTGGAGCCCGAGGCCGCGCCCCTCGTGCGCCCCCTCGATGATCCCCGGGATGTCCGCGACGACGAAGGTGCGGGCGTCGCTGAGCTGCACGACGCCGAGGTTGGGCTGGAGCGTCGTGAAGGGGTAGTCGGCGATCTTCGGGCGCGCCGCGGAGATGACCGAGAGCAGGGTCGACTTCCCCGCATTCGGCTGCCCGACGAGGCCGACGTCGGCGATGAGCTTGAGTTCGAGCTCCAGCGTCCGGAGCTGCCCCTCCTCCCCGGGCTGCCATTCGCGCGGCGCCTGATGGGTGGCGGTGACGAAGAAGGCGTTCCCCTTCCCGCCCCGTCCGCCCTTGGCAACGAGCATCGTGTCGCCGTGGGACAGCACCTCGCCGAGGCGCTCCCCGGTGTCCTTGTCGCGGATTACCGTGCCCGGCGGGACCGGGAGCGTGACATCGTCGCCGGAGGCACCCGTCTTGTTGCTCCCCATCCCGTGCTCCCCGCGCTCCGCCTCCCAGTGGTCCCGGTAGGTGTAGTCGAGGAGGGTCGCGAGGTTGGAATCCGCGCGGACATAGACATCGCCCCCCTTCCCGCCGTCGCCGCCGTCGGGGCCGCCCATCGGGGCGAACTTCTCACGGCGGAACGAGGTACACCCCGAGCCACCAGTGCCGGCGCTGACCCGGACGGTGACGAGATCTATGAACACCGGACGCTCCGCTGGGACGAGGACGACTGCGGTTCAGGAGAGGCGGACACGCGACCAAGATCGGCGCGCGCGCGCCGCGGACGGAATCGATGCATCGCGCGCCGGATCAAACGGCCGCGACGGGGCGGAGCTCGCCGACGACCGCTCCCCGCGTGTTGCGGATCCCCTTCCGGACGAACTCCGCGAGCCGAGGCGGGAGTTCCGACGGGAGCACCTGCAGTTGCTGGAGCGCCACCAGGACGGCGGCGTGCTGCGCCCGGAGCGCCCCGTCCTCGACCTTGAGCGCGAGCCCGAGCCCGAGCGACGGGACGGCGACGGAGTGGACCCCTTCGGCGCCGACCTTCGCGATGATGGCCCCATCGGTCTCCTGCAGCAGGAGCGTGTCGAACCGCTCCGTCCCGCCGAGCAGATGGGGATGCGCGCGCACCGCGGCGGCGATCCGCGCGGGCACCGGCTCGTCCGCGGCGATCGCGCGAGCCCACCGCGCGTACGCGAGCGCCATCCGCTCGAGCGGCAAGGCCATCACGGTGACCCCGCAGCCATCGACGCCAATGGGCATATCGTCGAGCGGGACGCCGGTCCAGGCCGAAACCTCGCCCAACGCATCTCGCTGCACGGGGTGGTCCGCGCCCTCGTAGCCGCGGAGGGACCAGCCGGCCGTCTTCGCGCGCGCGAGCATCGCAGCGTGCTTCCCGGAGCAGTTGTTGTGCAGCCGGGTCAGCGCGACCCCGCTCTCGCGCCACAGCTTCGCCCCGCGGGAGGACAACGGCTCATGGGGACCGCAGGCGAGGTCGCCTTCGTCGAGGCCGAGCGCGGCAAGCATCCGCGCCGCGACAGCGAGGTGCTCGGGCTCGCCGCCGTGCGAGGCACAGGCGAGCGCGAGCTCTTCCGTTCCCCACCCGAGGGCATCGAAGCCGCCGCTGGCGAGGAACGGCATCACTTGGAAGAACTTCGCGCAGGAGCGCCACATCGTGACGAGCCCGGGGTCGCGCGCCGCCGCGAGGAGCGTTTCGTCGGGCCCGATGACGGCGGCGTGGACGCGGTGCACAGATTCGACGATGTCGCCGCGGGTGACTTCGATGTCGAGACGGAGTGCGAGCATGTCGAAGACTAGTCGATTCGCGGCGAATCCGGCGACGAAGAGAGGAGGTCGAGGAGTCGTGCCCGGGTGTTCTGCGATGGGTCGGTCAACACCGCCTCCAGGAGGTGTCGGAGGCGGAGCCCGATCGCGCGCCCTTCCACGATGCCGACCGCGCGCAGATCGTCCCCATCAACGGCGAGGTCAGCGATCGTGAGAGGGTCTCGCCACGCCGTCGCGAGGATCGCGCGATGCAGTCGACGCCACCGGTGCGCCAGGGCGGATCGCATCGTCACATCCTCCGCCAACAGGCTGCCGCGAGCCGCCGCGACCCGGATGGCCGCTGGTGCGGCCAGGCGCCCGACGACCGCGACCCATCGACGCCGCTCGGCGGGATCTGCGAGCATCACCTCGACGGCTGGGAGCGTCCCGACCCCACGCGCCACGTCGAGCGCGAGACGCATCTCCACGTTGCTGAAGCGGAGCGACTTCAGCGTCCGCTCGAGGGCCACCGCCGGCGCACTGCCTGGCTCCGCGAAGAGCGCAGCGAGACGGAGCGGCACCCGGGCGGGCCGACCCGCCAACGGGCGATGGGCGAGCGAATCAATGGCGAGGAACCGTGCTGGGGGCGCCTCGTGGATCAGCGGCACGAGCGCGGCGAAGATGCCGGCGGCACGATACTGCTCGAGGGTGCGCGAGGGGCGTGCCACCTGCGCCATCACTTTCTCCAGCTCCTGCTTCACGCGCTCCATCGACAGGCGATGCAGATGCGGCGCGCTCTCGCAGATCGCGTCCCATGTCGTCGGGTCGATGGCGAAGTCGAACCGACCAGCGAACCGCAGGGCGCGCAGCGCGCGCAGCCGATCCTCCCGCATCCGCTCGGCCGGCGCGCCGACGGATCGAATGACGCGACCCTCCAAGTCGGCTCGCCCCCCAAACGGGTCCCGGACCTCGAGACGATCCGCGTGCACAGCGATGGCGTTGATGGTGAGATCGCGCCGGGCAAGATCCTCGTCCAACGAGGCACCGAAGCGCACCACCGCGTGGCGCCCGTCGGTTTCCACATCGTGTCGGAAGGTCGTCACCTCGTGGAGGACCCCATGCCGGTCGAGGACGCCAACCGTCCCGAAGGCGATGCCGACCGGCACCGTCCGCCGGAACAGGCGTTGCACCTCCTCTGGCCGGGCACTCGTCGCGATGTCCCAATCAAGGGTCGCGATGCCGAGGAAGGCGTCCCGCACCGCCCCGCCGACGCACCACGCCTCGTGACCCGCGCGCTCGAGGACGCGACAGATCTCCCGGACGGCGTCCGGCGGGACGAGGCGAGGGGCAGGCGGCATCTCCGACACGATGGGAATGGTCATCGATCAGGATGCGGGCGTCGAGGGGCTGGCGGAGCCCTGGAGCATCGCCGTCACGGCGTCGAGAACCGCCGTCGGCGGGACGTCAGCGAGGCACCGATTGAATGCACACCGCGCGTAGCCGAAACCGTCGTAGCACGGGGCACACGGCAACCCTGCGGCCGCGGAGACGACGCGAACCGGCGCCCAGGCGGGGATACGCTCCTCTGGCCTCGTCGGCCCGAAGAGCGCGATCGTGGGCGTCCCGGTCATGATCGCAAGATGCAGCGGTCCGGAATCATGTGTGAGGAGAAGCCGGGCGGCCGCGATCCGGTCGAGGGTCTCCGATACGGACTCGCGGCCGACACGGTCGACAACCCCTGGCACCGCCCGTCGAATCGCATCCGCCTCGGCGACGTCACCAGATCCACCGATCAGGGTGACGTCGTGGCCGGAGGATACCAGTGCCTCCGCCACCGCGACCCAATGGCCAATGGGCCACCGCCGGAGCGCGTCGTTGCGTAACACGTTACGGGCACCGCCGGGAGCGAGCAGGATGGCAGGTGAGTGACGCGGCCCCCCACGCAGTGTCGGCAGCGGCCGGTTCATCTCGGGCGGCTGCGGGGCGTCGACCCTCGTCGCCCTGAGCAGATCCGCATACTCGTCCCCCATCCAGCGGCGACGGAGCAGCCCCGCCGCGGCCCCGGCCTCTACCGAACGGAAGTGTCGACGGACCCGCGCGCGGGTCGCGCGGACGACGACGCCGTACCGAGCGTCCGAGTGGCAGACGAGCACCTCATCCCAGACGCCGGCCCCAATTCGCCACCAGCTCGTCAGCAGGGCGCGAGCTCGCGTGAGCATCCCTCCACGCAACAACGCTTCGGCCGGTACCGCGACGACCTCCGTCACCCCATCGAACCGGCGGACGATGGGTGCCAGCGCTTCGTCGACGACCCAAGTGATTTTCGCCGCGGGCCAACGCGCCAGGATAGCGGGCACGAGGGTGCTGGCCATCACGACATCACCGAGGGCCCCCAGCTTGAGAATCAGGATGCGCGGGCCGTCGGTCATCCGGCTGGGATCCGTTGACCGCGGGCGGCAACCGCGAGGCCACACAGGAGAATCGCCCCGCCGAGGAGCGTCGAAGGCGATGGAACCTCCCCAATCGCGGGGACGGCCCACGCGAGCACGGCGGCCCCAACAGGCTCGCCAAGGATTACCAGACTCACGACATAGGCGGGCACATACCGAAGCGCCCAGTTGAAGCCCGTATGTCCCAGGAGCATCGGACCCGCCGCGATGGCGAGGAAGAGCGGCCAATCCCCCGCCGAGGTGGGCCGCGCTGGCGCGTTGGTGAGGACCACGAGGAGCAGGACAACCAACCAGCAGGCCCCATAGACCAACCCGACGTACGACCAGAGCGGCAGACGCGCGCGCAGATGGCGACCCACCACGTAGTAGATCCCCACCGTGAGAGCGCCCACAATCGCGAGCAGGTTCCCGACGACCGACGACGGTCGCGCTCCGTCGGGGGCAACCTCCCCGACGGCGACGATCACACCGCCGACCATCGCGAGCACAAGTCCCAGGCCCTCCGCCCGCGTCGCGCGTTCCCCGAGGAGCCAGGCCGAGCCGGTGACGATGATCAGCGGGTGCAGATTCACCAGCACCACGCTCGCGGCGACCGACGTCAGCCCGAGGGAGGCGATCCAGCTCCAAAAGTGGAGCGCGAGGGCGGCCCCGGCCGCCGCGGCGAGCCCAAGGTCCCGACGAGACACCGTGCGGAGTGCGCGCCATTCCTCCGTCCATGCGAGTGCTACCGCGACGATGGCGAGCGAGAAGGTCAATCGCCAGAAGGCAATCGTGAGCGGCGGCGAGGTCGCCAATCGGGCCAGGGGCCCGCTGGTGGACAGGCCGACGACCCCGAGACACAAGACCACCGGGAGGAGCCGGGGTGCGCGCATGGGCGAACGATGGCAACTTTCCCGATATGCCGAAACCCCTCGCCGTCTCTCGCGATCGACTGGAGGCCCTCCTGTCGGCGCCCGCCGCACGGCGCTTGCGCATCGCCGTGATCGGCGATGTGATGCTGGACACCTACCTCCGCGGTGACGTGGAGCGCATCTCCCCCGAGGCCCCCGTGCCGGTCGTGCGCGTCGCATCGCGGACCCACGCCCTCGGTGGTGCGGCGAACGTCGCGCAGAACGTCGCGGCGCTGGGGGCGACTCCAGTGGTGGTCGCCACGGTGGGCACGGATGCGGCCGCCGAGCAACTGCGTGTGATGCTGGACGCGCTCGCGGCCGACACCGCGGGAGTGCTCACCACCACGCGCCCCACCACCACGAAGACGCGCGTGGTCGCCCGCGGTCAGCAGGTCGTGCGGGTCGATGAGGAGGTCGATTCCCCGCTGGGACCCGAAATCGAGGCCACTCTCAAAGCGGCGGTGGACGTTGCCATCACGTCGGCGGATGCGATCGTATTGGAAGATTACAACAAGGGGGTCCTCTCCGAACCCGTGATCCGACACGCGATCGCCGCGGCCCAGGCGAAGACCATCCCGGTGGTCGTCGATCCCAAGTATCGGAACTTCTTTGCCTACGGCGGCGCGACGGTGTTCAAGCCAAACCGGCGCGAGCTCGAAGCTGCCCTCGGCGCCTCGCTCGATCTCACGCACCCGGACGCTTTGGTCGACGTCGTCTCGCGCTTGGGGGTCGAGCGGCTCCTCCTGACCCTCGGTGAGCATGGTATGGCCTTGGTGACGCCGTCGGGCTCGGTCGAGCGCATCCCAGCCGTGGCTCGTGAGGTCTTCGACGTGGTGGGCGCTGGTGACACCGTGACGGCCTACCTAGCGACGATGCTTGCCGCCGGGGCTTCGTCCGAGGAGGCCGCCATCATCGCCAACGTTGCGGCGGGCCTGCAGGTGGGGAAGGCTGGCGCGGCGACGGTCTCGGCGGCCGAGGTTCGCGATGCGTGGTGACGTCCCAGTGCTCCGGCTCGGTTGCGTCGCGCTCGTGCTCGTGCTCGTGCTCGGGTCGACGGGCCCGCTCGCCGCGCAGCCTGCAGTGGCCGCTGGAGTCCGCACCGTGGTCGGGGCGCAC
>JACCDM010023149.1_pt1 | contig 18675 bp, 15 predicted proteins | sample 7445851 | NCBI WGS metagenome assembly JACCDM01 (sample SAMN15323438, study PRJNA562643) | freshwater metagenome | isolation source: river surface water | place: USA:Blue River Watershed | collected 2017-08-16
CCAACCCTACGACGTCAACAAAGACTTCATGCCGGTCACCAACTTCAAGTACTCCATGGCCAAATGACCTGCACTGGCATTGCCCGCAGAACCATAATTGAGTTGACCTGGGTTTTTCTTGGCATAGGCCACAAACTCTTTGAAGTTTTTGGCGGGCACATCGGGGTGGATCACAAACACATTGGGCACTTTGGCGAGCAAAGTGACCGGCACAAAGTCTTTGTTGACGTCGTAGGGTTGGTTCTTCAACATGTACGGATTGACCGCCAAGGTGCCCACGTGACCCAAGATGATGGTGTGTCCATCGGGTGCAGCCTTGGACACGTCCACCATGGCCGTGACGCCGGCACCGCCGGGTTTGTTCTCAACATAGACACTGACACCCAATTGCTTGGTGAGCTCGGCCGCCACGGAGCGCGCCACAATTTCGCTGGTGCCGCCAGGGGCAAAGGGCACTACAAAGCGAATGGCTTTGCTGGGCCAATTGCTTTGCGCTTGGGCACTGGATGTTGCCAGGCCTAAACCACCCGTTGCCAATGCAGCGCCCATCGCCAAGGCACCGACTTCGCGGCGGTTGTACGTTTTTTCTTGTGTCATGTGTGTCTCCTTTGATGCAAACAGTTTAGTCACATCTTGCGTTATTTGCCTTTTAGAACTGATAGCGGCGCAAACCACCGTCCACAGGAATCACGGCACCTGTGATGTAGCTGGCCAAGGGTGACGACAAGAAGGTCACCAAGTTGGCCATGTCTTCAGGTTCGCCATAGCGGCCCATGGGAATTTCGTTTTCGCATTGCCACTGACGGTATTCAGGGGTGTAGTTGCGGAAAATTTGTTCGGAGTGAATGCGGCCAGGCGGTATGCAGTTCACGGTGATGCCGTGGGGTCCCACCATGCGCGACAAGCCTTTGGCCCAACTGTGAATACCCGCTTTGGCACAGAAAGCACCATTCACGTGATCGGGTTCGCTCTTGCCTGTGATGTTGATGATGCGGCCCCATTTGCGTGCAATCATCTGATCAATCAAGGCATCGGCCACTTGGCGGGGGCGGTGAAAGTTCAAAGTGATGGCTTCTTGCCACGCCTCTTCACTCACATGCAAATCTTTGAAGCTGCGTGAACCGCCAGCGTTGTTGACCAAAATGTCGACATGGCCCAAGCCTTGAATGGCAGCTGATGTGAGTTGGGCAGCGGCGTCTTCAGCATACAAGTCCGATTCAATGATCACTGGCGGCAAGCCACCAGAGGCCACAATTTCTTGCGCCAATTCCTCCAACTTTTCTTTGCGCCGTGCAGAGATGGCAACCCTCACACCTTCGGCAGCCAATGCTTTCGCAATACCGCGGCCAATGCCCACACTGGCGCCCGTGACCAGTGCTGTTTTGTTCTTGAGTTGCAAATCCATGATGCGATTCCGTCGATTGAAAGTTGGTGGATAAAAAGCGTTGCAAGCTTACCTAATTTTGAAAATGTTCAAGCTGCTTGGCAGCAATAAGCCTAGGCCAATTGTTTTTTTCTGCGCAGTGCAGATGATAAATGCTCATGGAACATGGCTGCGGCGGGTCGCAACGCAGCGCCTTGCTTGCGCAACAGACCCAAACTTCTAGAAATGGTGGGCTGCCGTAAGGGAAGGCCAATCACAGCGGCATGGTTCACGGGCAGGGCCATGCGTGGCACCGCGGCCAAGCCAAGGCCAGCCTCCACCATGCCCAACAAAGTACCAATGTGACTGACCTCAAAAGCAAAGTCGGGGTGCATGCCCGATTTGGTCATGGCATCGTCCAACAATTGACGGTTGCCGCTGCTGCGAGAAACAGAAATCAGTTGTTCTCCCTCGATCGCCGACCAGCTGATGGTTTTTTGCTTGGCCAGCGGATGGTCCCTTCTCATCGCCAAGACAAATGGATCGCTGTGAATGGCTTCAAACGTGATTTCTGGCATGAGATTGCTCATGAAGCCGATGCCGAAATCTGATTCACCCGTTAAAACACTTTGCAAAGTCTGGTTCATCGACTCGTCAATTACACGAATGCGGATGGACGGGTATTTGGCAGAAAAACTGCGAATAACCTGTGGCAAAAAATAAAGTGCAGCAGAAGGCACACAGGCAACCGTCACGCGACCACTTCGGGTGGCCGCAATGTCAGAAATACCCAGCATGGCCGATTCAAGGTCATCAATGGCCGAGCGTGCCCGGTCTAGAAAAACCCGACCCAAACTGGTCAACTCCACTTCCCGCGTGGTGCGATTGAACAAGCGAGTTCCGATGATGGACTCCAACTTTTCAATCCGTCGGCTGAGCGCAGGGGGCGACAAATGGATGTGATCGGCAGCTGAGCGAAAGCTACCGCGTTCGGCCACAGCGATGAAGGCTTGCAACTGCTGCAAATCGAAATTGATGCGTTTCATGCATCAATCATATTAAAAATTGCACTTCAACAAAACAATTTTTTTCGCGAAGATCGGGGTCATTCGCTGAGCAGTGTTTGCATTCAGCGCCACCAAGGACCTCACATGATGACAATGAAAAAATGGATCGCAGCAATCTGTTTGCTGCCTGCAATGGCCGTTTGGGCTCAAACCGACAAACCGATCACCATCGTCGTTCCGACAGCGGCCGGCGGTGGCAACGATGCCATGGCACGCACGGTTGGACAAAAAATGAGTGTGCTGCTGGGTCGAACCGTGATTGTGGAAAACAAAGCAGGCGCCAACGGCGCTTTGGCGGCCGAGTACGTTGCACGCGCAGCACCCGACGGCAACACCTTGATGTTTGGTTACATTGCGACGCACAGCATGAACCCTGCCTTGCAAAAATTGCGTTACGACCCCATCAAAGACTTTGAGCCAGTGGGCCTGGTCGGTTACTCCCCCACTGTTTTGGTCGTCAACCCCACAGTGAAGGCCAAAGATGTCAAGGAATTGGTCAAGTTGCTTAAGGACAAGCCTGACGCTTACAGCTTTGCCTCTGCTGGCAATGGCACAGCACCCCACTTCACGGCAGAGTTGTTCAAACTGACCACCCAAACGCAACCCCTGCATGTGCCCTACAAAGGCTCAGCACCAGCCATTACAGACACCATTGGAGGTCAAACCCAATTGATGTTCCCCAGTCTTTTTACAGCCTTGCCTTACATCAAATCAGGCAAACTCAACGGCCTGGCCATTGCGGGCGCGAAACGCTCAAGTGTCTTGCCTAACGTTCCCACTCTGAAAGAGCAGGGCATTGACGGCGTCGATGTAGAACAGTGGTACGGTTTTTTTGCACCCGCTAAAACGCCCAAAGAAACCATTGCCAAACTGAATCAAAGCTTGAACAAAGCGCTGGCCGATCCTGAAATCATCAAACGTTTGGAAGGCCATGGTGCCGACGTTGAGTCGGGCACCCCCGAGCAGCTGGGTGATTTGGTTAAAAAAGATCTGGCCAAATGGCGAAGCGTCGTTCAACGCGCCAAACTGCAAGCGGATTGATGATGACCCATCGCAACATCCCATGCGTGTTGATGCGCGCAGGAACGTCTCGTGGGCCTTTCTTTCTTCGTGAATGGCTACCAGACAACGATGCTGAACGCGATCAAGCCTTGATTGGCGCGATTGGCGCCTCCGATCCTTTGCAACTGGATGGACTGGGCGGAGGCAGCACTTTGAACAGCAAAGTCGCCATCGTCTCTCCTTCCCAAAAGCCCGGCTGTGACTTGGATTATTTGTTTGCGCAAGTTGGCGTAGGTCACCAGTCTGTCGACACACGGCCTAATTGCGGCAACATGTTGGCCGGCGTCGCACCCTTTGCAATTGAGCAAGGACTGATTGAAGCGCAAGAAGGCACCACCACCGTTCGCATTCACAACGTCAACACGGGCGCCACCATTGAGTCAACGGTTTGCACGCCAGGTCGCAAAGTCACTTACGAAGGCGATGCACGCATTGACGGTGTTGCTGGTACCGCTGCACCCATCTTGCTGAATTTCTTGGACGCCTGGGGCGCAGTGACTGGCAAAGTTTTCCCAACAGGCAATCGCATTGATGTTGTCGATGGCTTAGAAATCACTTGCATTGATGCCGCCATGCCTTTGATGATTTTGCGTGCGAAAGACATGGGCGTGACGGGGCGGGAACGTCCTGCTGAATTGGACGCCAACCGCCCCCTCTTAGAGCGCATTGAAAAACTCCGACTTGAAATGGGGCGGCGCATGGGCTTGGGCGATGTCACAAACAGCGTGATTCCCAAACCTGTCTTGGTGAGTGAGGGGGATCAAGCTGACAGCATTGTTTCCAGATATTTCACGCCGCACAAATGCCACATGTCACACGCGGTCACAGGGGCCATTGGCGTGGTGACCGCTTTTGCCATGCCCGGCACTGTGGCCAGTGGCATCACGCGCAAAGCAGGCCGGCATCCATTGTCAGTGGTGCACCCGCAAGGACAAATTGATTTGGACGTTGAACTCACAGGCGAAGGCGTCAACCTCAATGTGGTGCGTGCAGCCTTGGTCCGAACTGCTCGAAAAATCATGCAAGGCGAATTGCATTTGCCGCAGTACGTGTTTCCAAGTCCAAGCTCAGAAAAAATTGAAGCACAGAAATTGGCAGACCATTACCCACAGCACGAGGTCAAAATCATTGTGCCCACCAGTGCTGGGGGCGGTAACGACACCATGGCGCGCATCATCACGCGCAAAATTGGCCCCTTGTTGGGCAATGTGGTGAGCGTGGACAACCGAACAGGCGCTAACGGCAGCGTGGCCGCAGAGTATGTTGCGGCTTCTCAGCCCGATGGTCACACACTGATGTTTGGCTACATCGCAACGCATGGCATCAACCCGGTGATGCAATCGCTGCGCTACAACCCTGAGCAAGACTTTGCACCTGTCGGCATGGTCGGTTACTCGCCCACACTGCTGATAGTGAATGCGGCCTTGCCTGTTCGGAATTTTCAAGACTTCATGGACCTGATGAGGACCACTGACAAGCCCTTGAACTATGCCTCCGCAGGCGAAGGCACCATTCCGCACTTGGCCGCGGAAATGCTTCGCAGAACACTGTCAGTTGAAGGCTCAAGCTTGACTGCGGGTGAACACCATGCAGGCGCAGCGCCAGCCATCAACGCCTTGGTGCGCGGCCAAGCCCAATGGATGTTTCCTAGTTTGTTCAGTGCCTTGCCTTACCTGAAGAGTGGCAAGGTCAAAGCGCTGGCCATTGCCACACCCAACCGCCTCACAGAATGGCCAGACATTCCCACCTTGTCAGAATGGGGTTTGGACGATTTCGACCTGACGCAGTGGTACGCCTTGTTTGCCCCAAGCGGCACCTCACCTGAGATTGTGGACAAGATCAATCAAACACTGAATGAAGTGCTGAACGATCCTGAAGTGCGGGCCCGAATGGCGCAAGATGGTGCGCAGGTGAAGCCAGGTACACCGCAACAACTCTCACGACATGTGCAGACTGAAATTCAACGATGGCGAAAAGTCATTGCCAGCACGGGCTTGTCGACACACAATCAAGTTGAGACAGCGGAAGCCTGAGTTTTCAAACCGCTTCTTGTTGTCGCTTTACTCTGAAGCGGAACAAGGGGCGGCATCAGGCACGCCCAACTTGCGCAAAATCCAGCCCATCGGACACACATTGCTGAAACCAAACTGAAACAAGTTAGCGCCCACAAAAGCTGTAAAGGCCAAGGCCCACGAGCTGACAAACAGCGGGCTCCCCTCAATGCCCAGGGCCAGTGAGGTCAAGATAAATAAACCAGCAATGATGCGGATGTAGCGTTCAACAGTCATACAGACTCCTTCGGTTGGAACAATGAAAAATAGAGCACAGGAATCACCACCAAGGTGAGCAAGGTGGACACCAAAATGCCAAAGATGAGGGACACCGCCAAGCCATTGAAGATGGGGTCGTCCAGAATAAAAAACGCACCAATCATGGCGGCCAAGCCGGTGAGCACAATGGGCTGGGCGCGCACTGCGGCCGATTGAATGACGGCTTCTTTGAAGGCCATGCCCTGCGCCACTTGCAGCTCAATAAAGTCCACCAACAAGATGGAGTTGCGCACGATGATGCCGGCCAAGGCAATCATGCCAATCATGCTGGTTGCGGTGAACTGAGCGTTGAGTAAAGCGTGACCTGGCATCACACCGATCAGGGTGAGCGGAATGGGCGCCATGATCACCAAGGGGGTGAGGTAGCTCTTGAACTGCGCCACCACCAAGAGATAAATCAGAATCAAACCGACGCCATAGGCTGCACCCATGTCACGGAATGTTTCGTACGTGATTTGCGATTCACCATCCCATTTGATGGCGTACTCACGGTAGGAGTCGCTAGGCTGCTGCGTCCAGTACTCGCCCAATGCACCTTGACCTGGCAGTGCGGCATCCTTGAGATGAGAACGAATGCCAAACAAACCATACAAAGGCGAGTCTTGTGAGCCTGCCATGTCACCCATGACATAGCTCACGGGCAGCAAGTCTTTGGTGAACAGCGGCTTTTGAATCACGCCCGATTTGACTTCCACCAATTCAGACAAAGGCACCAGCTGACCATTGGCGGCACGCAGGGGCAAGGCCAACAGATCTTTCAAACCTACTTGTGATTGAATCGGCAATTGCAACCTGACAGGCACAGGCATTTTGCTGATGCCATCGTGCAAGTATGTGGCATCGACACCTTGCAGTGCACCTTGCACCGTTTGAGCAATGGCACCACCAGAGATGCCCAGGGTTTCGGCGCGCTGTCTGCGCACTTGCAACCATTGCCGAGGTGCATCTGCTTTCAGTGAGGTGTCCACACCCACAATGCCAGGCGATTGCGCAAAGATTTTTGCCACATGGGCCGCCAAGGCCTGACGACCCGCTTCATCGGGACCATAGATTTCAGCCACGAGGGGACTGAGCACGGGCGGACCGGGTGGTACTTCAACCACCTTGATGTTGGCACCATGTTCGGCTGCAATTTTTTCCAAAGCAGGACGCAAGCGCTGTGCAATGGCATGGCTCTTTTCTGAGCGTTGGTGTTTGTCGACCAAATTGACTTGCAAGTCACCTTGCTCGGCATCGGCGCGCAAATAGTATTGGCGAACCAAACCGTTGAAGGTGATGGGGCTGGCGGTGCCCGCATAGGTTTGCACGTCCAACACTTCTTTTTGCTGCGACAAATAAGTGCCCAAGTCTTGCAATGCAGCGGCGGTGTTTTCCAAGGGCGTGCCAGCAGGCATGTCGACCACCACTTGGAATTCGCTCTTGTTGTCAAAGGGCAGCATCTTCATGATGACCCACTGCATGCCAGCCAAACCCACCGACAAGAACATGGCCAACACAATGCCGCCCAAGAGCTTCCAGCGTTGACGGCTGCTGTTCAAGAAGGGGCGCAAGATGCGACCAAACAAATCTGGCAAGCGCGCGGCAAAGCCTGTGACAGGGGCATGCAAAGTTGTGTGTGCGGCTTCATGGTCGTGACGGCCATGGTGTGACTTCATCCACTTCAGGGCCAACCATGGCGTGACTGTGAAGGCAATCAACAAAGACAGCGCCATGCCTAAACTGGCGTTGATGGGAATGGGACTCATGTAGGGGCCCATGAGGCCCGACACAAAAGCCATGGGCAGCAGGGCGGCGATCACCGTGAGCGTGGCCAAGATGGTGGGGCCACCCACTTCGTCCACCGCCGCTGGAATGATGTCTTTCAATGACTTGTTGGGGTACAACTGTTGATGGCGGTGAATGTTTTCCACCACCACAATGGCATCGTCGACCAAAATGCCGATGGAGAAAATCAAGGCAAACAAGCTCACCCGATTCAGGGTGAAGCCCCATGCCCAGCTGGCAAACAAAGTGGCGGTCAAGGTCAAAATGACTGCGCCGCCCACAATGATGGCTTCCCGTTTGCCTAGTGCCAAACCCACCAACAAAATCACCGAGGCGGTGGCAAAGGCCAACTTCTGAATCAGCTTGTTGGCTTTTTCTGCAGCGGTTTCGCCGTAGTCGCGTGTGATGGTGGCTTCAATGCCTTGGGGCAATACGGTGTTGCGCATTTGCTCAACACGTGCACGAGCAGCACGCGCCACATCGACCGCATTTTCACCCGGCTTCTTGGTCACGGTCATCGTCACAGCGGGGTACATCTGACCCTTCAAATCAGCCTGTGAAGCGCCAGGCATGTAGCTCACAAATTGCTGGGCTTGCTGCGCACCTTCTTCAATTTGCGCCACTTCTTTCAAATAGATGGGTTTGCCTGCGTGCACACCCACCACCACATCGGCAACGTCTTGGGCCGACTCAAAAAAGTAACCCGTTTCAATGTGGATGCGTTGGCCAGCTGATTGATCGGGGTTCATCACATACCCCGATAGTGCGCCCACGTTGGCACCCGCCAAGGCGCTTTGCACACTGCGCATGTCCAAACCTCGCTCACGCATGCGTGTCGGGTTCAAGTTCACTTGAACGGCTCGGCCTGGGCCGCCGATGGTTTGCACTTCACGTGTGCCCTTCACCTGCTTCAAATCCATCTCCAAACTGCGAGCCACACGCTCAAGCTCTAGCGCTGACGGTGCATCTTTGCCCCACAGAGTGACCGCCAACACCGGCACATCGTCGATGCCTTTGGGTTTGACGATGGGCGTCAAGGTGCCCAGGTCACGCGGCAACCAGTTTTGATTGGCATTCAGCACGTCATACAAACGCACCAAAGCTTCTGTACGCGGAACACCCACTTTGAATTGCACCGTGAGCACGGCCATGCCCGGACGCGACACCGAATAAGTGTGTTCAATGCCGGCAATTTGTCCAAGCACTTGTTCGGCAGGTCGGGCCACTTTGCTTTGCACGTCTTCACTGCTCGCGCCGGGAAACGGAATCAGCACATTGGCCATGGTCACATTGATTTGCGGCTCTTCTTCACGGGGTGTGACCATCACGGCAAACAAACCCATCAGCAATGCCACGATGGCCAACAAAGGCGTGAGTGCGTTGTTTTGAAACTTGGCGGCCAGCTGACCGGCAAAGCCAAACTTGCTGGGGTCAGGCCGCTGATCCTGATGTTTATCGTGCGACATGTGCGCCTTTCATGCCGGCTTGAATGGCATCCACGGCAATCAACTCACCCTCTTTCAAGCCAGCCCAAATTTCAACGCCTGCACTGCCATGGTTTGCCCCAATGCGCACCAGTTTCATGGCGAAGCCATTTTCTTGGGCCACATACACGGCCGTGATTTCGCCGCGTCGCAAGATGGCAGAGGCGGGCACCAAGCCCTTGGCTTGCGAGGTGCCAGCTGTGCGTACGCGCACTTGCATGCCAGGCGCTGCTTGAAGGGCCACACCGGTGCGCGGCAAATCCAACTTGATGCCAATGGTTTGACTCACGCCGTCTGCATTGGGCATGACTTGCATGGCCACGGGCTTGATGGCTTCAGCGCCCATTTGAATTTGAATGTCTTGCAATTTGGGCAGGTTGTTTTTTTCAGAAGCGGGCCACTGCATCACCACCCGCAGGGGTTGCGGTGCATACACCGTCATCAATGGTTTGCCGGGCAATGCCAAGTCGCCTGCTTGTGCCGATGTTTCCAACACCCATGCGTCATACGGAGCCGTTACTTTTGAAAAAGACTGCGTCACTTTGGCCTGGTCAGTTGCTGCACCCGCACTGTCACGCCCGGCTTTGGCCGCTTTGTATTGCGCCTCGGCCAGGTCCAGTGCCGCAGAACTGACAAAGCCTTGTGTTTTTAAATCTTGGGTACGCTTTAAAGCGATTTGCAACTGACGAAGTTCGGCATCACTTTGCTGCAATTGCGCTTGGCTTCTCAACACGCCTGTTTGGGTTTCTCTGTCGTCAATCGTGGCCAAGACTTGGCCAGCTTTGACGCGGTCACCGGCTTTGACATTCAAGCTGAGCACGCGACCCGCAATTTGAGAGGACAAAGTGCTTTGCATCACCGCTTCCACCACGCCGTCAATGTCGTTGATGTTGGCAACTGATTTTTTCCCAGCGGTGATGACCTTCACAGCAGGCCCTGTTTGCACGCCCTGTGCATAGGCATGGCTGCAACCCAATACCAAGCCAACAGCCAACACGGCGCCTTTGAGTCCAGATGAAATTTCAAAGCTCTTTTTCATGTCGTCTCCAACGAAAGCGTCATCTTATCATATACCCCATGGGGTATACAAGTGCTGACAAAAAAGCCTGTTGCAAAGAACAGGCTCGTGGTGTTTAAGGGCTGCGAATGCGGCTTAAAACGGAATGTCGTCGTCCATGTCATCAAAACCACTGGCAGGCTTGGCGGCGGGTCGGCTAGCAGGCGCACTGGCCGCTGGACGGGGTGCGGCTGAAGGACGGCGAGCAGGCGCGCCACCGTCTTCGTCGCCACCGCTGGGGCCGCCCATGCCTTCACGGCCGCCGAGCAATTGCATTTCGGTGGCGATGATGTCGACGGTGTTTTTCTCAACGCCGGCTTGGTCGGTGTACTTGCCGTACTTCAAACGACCTTCGACATAAATGGGGCGGCCTTTTTTGACGTACTCGCCAGCAATCTCGGCCAGGCGGTCGTAAAAAGTGACGCGGTGCCATTGGGTGTCTTCAACCGTTTCGCCAGAGGTGCGGTCTTTGCGGCGGCTGGTGGTGGCAATGCTGATGTTGGCCACGGCCTGGCCAGAAGGCAAGTAGCGAATTTCGGGGTCACGGCCACAGTTGCCGATCAGAATGACTTTGTTGACGGATGCCATGTTTATTTCCTTGAAATCTCTTGAAGTGAACAGTCGCAATTATGCTTGTTAGCGGGCCGGTGCCTCAATGGGTGCCATGAACCATGCAACCAAAAGCCAGACCAAAGTGGCCAGGCCACACACCCCGAATAAAACCTGCGCGCCGCCTGCTTTCATGAGGGCGCCACCTGCAGCACCGCCCGCAAAAAAGCCCAAAGACTGCAAGGTGTTGTAAAAGCCCATGGCTGTACCTCGGGCATGAGGAGGCGCCGCACGGGATGCAATGCTGGGCTGGCAGGCCTCCAAAATGTTGGAGCCGCAGAAAAAAACAAACAAGATAGCGGCAAGGCACCCTAAATCAGGCTTGCCACCAGCGACCAGCGCCAGGCTGAACATGACCAAGGCAATGACCATGGTCGAAGCTAAAAACACCGCTCTGAGATACCCTTTGCGCTCTAGCGGAAAAAGGGTTTTGCCCATGACCAAAAAGCCAAAAGACACAGCAGGCAAATAGACCCACCAATGGTGCTCTTTGGACAAGCCAGCGTCTACCAACATTTGCGGCACAGCCACCCACATGGCTAACATCACGGCATGCAATACAAACACACCTAAATTGTTGCGAAGGGAGGGCACATGCGTCAGGACTTCCTTCAAACTGCCCTTGGGTGCTGCAATTTGGTGGGGAGGCTCAGGCGGCACCCACCAAATGGCCACCACCACCCCGCCCAAGGCCAACACGCCTGTGAGGGTGAACAAGCCGGGCAAACCAGCCACTGTGTTCAAAGCGGGCGCCAAAATCAGAGACAAAGCGAACATCAAACCAATGCTGGCACCAATCAAGGCCATGGCCTTGGTGCGAACCACGTCACGTGTTTGGTCGGCCAACAAAGCTGTGACCACCGCAGAGACAGCCCCTGCACCCTGCAAGGATCGGCCCAAAATCAGGCCCGACAAAGAGTCGGCGGCGGCGGCAACAAAACTGCCGCCGGCATAGACCAACAAGCCAAAGACAATGACTTTTTTGCGGCCCAATTTATCGGAGGCCGCGCCGAAAACCAGCTGCAAGGCTCCCTGAGTCAGTCCATAAATGCCCATGGCCAAACCCACCAGGGCCGCATCGGTCCCGCCAGGGTATTTGGCAGCTTCGATGGCAAAAACGGGCAGCACCACAAACAAGCCCAACATCCGCAAGGCGTAAATGGACGCCAAAGAGAAGCTAGAACGCTTTTCAAGGCCGGTCATGAGCGCGTCAGCACCGCCGTGAGAAGGCGTCACTGCCGGGTTGGAAACTGGGGAAGGGGTTACATGCATAAGGGTTATTCTGAGCCCTGATTGTCCCTGATTCAGGGAGCATTCCCTGTCAGACGCAATTCCTTGACTAAATCAATCAAGTTGTTGGCCGAGGACAGAGACGACAATTCATTTTTGACGTTAATATTCGTCCGGATTAATTTTTTGCAACTTCACTGGAGATTTTATGAAACAAACCAATCGTCGCGTTTTCATGATGCAAGTGGCTTTAGGCGGTACAGCCTTGGCAGCTACCCAAGCCATGGCTCAAGCCATGGTCAACGAAAAAGACCCACAGGCTACAGCATTGGCTTACGCCGCTGACGCCTCCAAAGTGAAGAACCCCAAGTACGCTGCTGGCCAAAAATGCAGCAATTGCGCTCTGTACACAGGCAAACCTTCCGACGCAGCGGGTGGTTGCCCTCTGTTTGCAGGCAAGCAAGTGGCCGGCAATGGCTGGTGCTCTGCCTACGCCAAAAAGGCCTAAGCTCAGGGCCTTCAGCCCGCCAAGCCACCTTGAGGGGTGGCTCACAAAAAGCCAGCGTCAGCTGGCTTTTTTGTTGCCCAACGAAACCGCCTTTCGAGTGCTGACTGGCAGATCAAGACAGGACGGTCTGAACTGGCGATAATCGAGGGTTTTGTTTGGCACTCCGATTTTGAACGCTCCCAACGCCCCCGCTAGTTTGACCACCTTGGCAACGCCACTCAGTGCCATGGACAAAGTTCGTCAGTTGGAAGCTGAGCTGGCGGCTGCGCGGCAAGAGGCCGCCCTGGCTGCCCACAATTCAGACGATGGTGCCTACCTCGCCAGCGCCCTGCGCCAAACGCACATCAGCGTGCGCGGCGCCCGTACCCACAACCTCAAAAACATCGACCTGGACATTCCGCGCAACCAACTGGTGGTGATCACGGGGCTGAGCGGTTCTGGCAAATCCAGCTTGGCCTTTGACACTTTGTATGCAGAAGGCCAGCGCCGATACGTTGAAAGTTTGTCGGCTTATGCGCGCCAGTTTTTGCAACTGATGGACAAGCCCGATGTGGATTTGATTGAGGGCCTGTCGCCCGCCATCTCCATCGAGCAAAAAGCCACCAGCCACAACCCGCGCTCCACTGTGGGCACCGTGACCGAAATTCACGACTACCTGCGCTTGTTGTTTGCCCGCGCAGGCACACCGTATTGCCCCGATCACAACTTGGCACTGCAAGCGCAAACCGTGAGCCAAATGGTCGATGCCGTTTTGGAATTACCCGAAGACACGCGCCTCATGATCGTGGCGCCCATTGCGCGCGAGCGCAAAGGTGAGTTTGAAAAAGTCTTTGAGCAAATGCAAGCCCTCGGCTATGTGCGCTTTCGCATCAACGGCGAAACCTTCGAAGTGGAAAACTTGCCCACCTTGAAGAAAACCGAAAAGCACGACATCGATGTGGTGGTCGACCGTCTCAAAATTCGCCATGAAGCCGAAGCGCCAGCACGCGATGCACTGCGCCAGCGCATTGCCGAAAGTTTTGAAGCGGCTTTGCGCTTGGCAGAGCAACGCGCGGTCGCGGTTGAAATGGACACGGGCAAAGAGCATCTGTTCAACGCCAAGTTTGCGTGTCCTGTGTGCCACTATTCCATTGCGGAACTTGAGCCACGCTTGTTCTCGTTCAACTCACCCATGGGCGCTTGCACCACGTGTGATGGCTTGGGTACCACCGAGGTGTTTGACATTGACCGTGTGGTGGCCTTTCCTTCTTTGAGCTTGGCCAGTGGCGCGATCAAAGGTTGGGACCGTCGCAATGGTTTTTATTTCAGCATGCTGGAAAGCTTGGCCAAGCATTACGCATTTGATGTGGAAGCTTCCTTCGAATCTTTGCCCGACAACGTGCGTCACGTGATCTTGTGGGGCTCCGGTGAAGAAGACATCAAGTTCAGTTACATCGTGGAGTCGGGTGCGTCACAAGGCAAACGCGTCAGCAAGAAGCATCCGTTTGAGGGCATCATCCCCAACCTCACGCGACGTTTTAAAGAAACCGATTCAAGTGTGGTGCGCGAAGACTTGGCGCGCATGCGCAGTCACCATGCTTGTTCAGATTGCAAGGGCACACGCTTGCGCCGCGAAGCGCGTCATGTGCGCGTAGGCGAGGGCGATCAAGCGCGCGCCATTTACGAAGTGAACCATGTCACCCTGGGCGAAGCCCAAACGTATTTCCAAAGCTTGAAGCTGCGTGGCGCCAAAGCCGAAATTGCCGACAAAGTGGTGCGCGAAATTGGCTCGCGCTTAAAGTTCTTGAACGACGTTGGCTTGAACTATTTGAGCCTCGACCGCAGTGCCGACACCCTGTCGGGCGGCGAAGCCCAACGCATTCGCTTGGCCAGCCAAATTGGCTCTGGCCTCACAGGCGTGATGTATGTGCTCGATGAACCCAGCATTGGTTTGCACCAGCGCGACAACGACCGCCTCATTGGCACACTCCAACATTTGCGTGACATAGGCAACAGCGTGTTGGTGGTAGAACACGACGAAGACATGATCCGCATTGCGGACCATGTGATCGACATGGGTCCAGGTGCTGGTGTGCACGGTGGCCGCGTGATGGCGCAGGGCACTTGTGAAGATATTTTGCAAGCGCCTGATTCTTTGACAGGACAATATTTGTCTGGCCGCAAAGCCATTGAAGTGCCCGCCAAACGCAACGCGCCCGGCAAAGACTTCATTGAAATCATCGGCGCCACAGGCCACAACTTGAAAGATGTGCGGGTTGCATTTCCGGTGGGCTTGCTCACTTGCGTCACAGGCGTGTCGGGTTCAGGCAAATCAACTTTGGTGAACGAAACTTTGTACACCGCTGCGGCGCGAAGCATTCACCGTGCGCATGATGAACCTGCCGCACACGAAGACATTTTGGGTCTGTACCACTTCGACAAAGTGATCAACGTGGACCAATCACCGATTGGCCGCACACCCCGCAGCAACCCGGCCACTTACACCGGCTTGTTCACCCACATTCGCGATTTGATGACGGAAGTGCCTGCTGCACGCGAACGCGGTTATGGCCCGGGCCGCTTCAGCTTCAACGTCAATGCCTCCAATGGCGGCGGCCGCTGCGAAGCGTGTCAAGGCGACGGCATGGTCAAGGTGGAAATGCATTTCTTGCCCGACGTGTATGTGCCTTGCGACGTGTGTCACGGCCAACGCTACAACCGCGAAACTTTGGAAATTTTGTACAAAGGCAAGAACATTGCCCAAGTGCTCGACATGACGGTTGAAGCGGCATACGAATTCTTCAGCGCCGTGCCCGCCATTGCGCGCAAGCTGCAAACTTTGCTCGATGTGGGCTTGAGCTACATCCGCTTAGGGCAAGCGGCTACCACCTTGTCGGGTGGTGAAGCGCAGCGTGTGAAGTTGGCACTCGAATTGTCCAAGCGCGACACCGGCCGCACTTTGTACATCTTGGATGAGCCCACCACAGGTTTGCACTTTGCCGACATTGCATTGCTGCTGAAAGTGTTGCACCAACTGCGCGACGCTGGCAACACCATCGTGGTGATTGAGCACAACTTGGATGTGATCAAAACCGCCGATTGGTTGATTGACATGGGCCCTGAAGGCGGCTCCGGCGGTGGCACGGTTGTGGGTATTGGCACACCCGAAACACTGGCAGAGAATCCAGACAGTTTCACAGGTCGTTACTTAAAGCGATTGCTCCAAAAATAAAGCGCCCTGCACGCGGCTAAGCGTGAGGACGCTGAATGCCCTTGTATGTAACCCGAAGCCGCTTAGCCTTGCGCTGCGGCCTTTAAGACATCCCGTGTCCGCATGGCTTCTTTGCGCGCGGCTTGCGCAAAGTCATCACCTGATGAGGCATACAAAATAGCGCGTGATGAATTCACAATGACCGCACCTGTCGTGGCGCCATGGCTTTGGCGGTAACCCGCTTTGATGGTGGCCACCGCATCGCCACCTTGCGCACCCACACCTGGAATGAGCAAAGGCAAGGTGGGCGCCAAGCTGCGCACACGTTCAATTTCTGCAGGGTAAGTTGCGCCCACCACCAAGCCCAATTGACCGTTCAAATTCCAAGGGCCTTGCGCCAGCTTGGCAATGTGTTCGTACATCAGCGGCTGGCCTTCTACAGAAGCCAAACGTTGGTTCTGCAAATCATCGCCGCCAGGGTTGGACGTGCGGCACAACAAGAACGCGCCTTTGCCGTGGTATTTCAAATAAGGCTGCACAGAGTCAAAGCCCATGAAGGGCGACAAGGTGACCGCGTCGGCACCATAGCGCTCAAAGGCTTCTTTGGCGTATTGCTCGGCAGTCGAGCCAATGTCGCCGCGTTTGGCATCCAAAATGACAGGTACATGCGGCGCATTGCGGCGCATGTGTTCCATCAGTTTTTCCAATTGGTCTTCGGCGCGGTAGGCCGCAAAGTACGCAATTTGGGGCTTGAACGAAATGGCCAAATCGGCCGTGGCATCGACAATCTGCGCGCAAAAATCAAAGATCTTGCTGGCGTCGCCCTTCATGCCCGCAGGGAATTTGCTGGGTTCGGGGTCCAAGCCCACACACAACAGGGAGCCGTTTTGGCGCTCGGCGCCTTGCAGTTGTTCTAAGAAGGTCATGCCCTGATTTTAAAGGCTTCAAACGACCAGCCTCAAGCAGACGGCCCCAGATAAAGCAATGCCAGCCGTTTGCCTCTAAGATCGCCCCATGCACTCACTCACCACGCGCCAATGGCTGGTCTTGGCACTTCTCACCGTTGTCTGGGGCCTGAACTGGCCCATCATGAAAATGGGAGTGACGGGCTTTCCACCCCTCACTTTTCGTTTCATCTGCTTGCTGATTGGCACCCCGGTGCTGGGCCTGGGCCTGTGGGCCATGAAAGTGCCTTTCCAAATTCCAAGGCGCTATTGGCGTGAACTCTTGGTGCTGGCCATTTTTAACATGTTCATTTGGCATGCCTTGATCATTTTGGCTGTGCAGTATTTGTCCAGCGGCCGTTCGGCCATTTTGGGATACACCATGCCCATTTTTTCTGCGCTCATTGGCGCTTGGGTGTTCAAGAATCAATTGGCGCAACGCGCATGGGGCGGCGTTGCAGCTGCGGCATTGGGCGTGGTCTTGCTGCTTTGGCACGAGTTGTCCAATCTGTCAGGCAAGCCCATTGGCGTGGTGTTGGCCCTAGTGGCTGCCAGCACTTGGGCCTTGGGCACGCAATTACTCCGCCGCACCAGCATCCCCTTGCCCACACTCACTTTGTCTTTTTGGATGACGGCTATGACCACCGTGGTGATGGGCCTCTTGTCGTTTGCGTTTGAGTTCGATCGCTGGCAAGAACCCAGCGCCACGCACTGGGCCTCCATTGTGTACAACGCCGTGTTGGTCTTTGGCTTTGCCCACGCCGCTTGGTTTTACTTGGCCCGCAGTTTGCCGCCCGTGGCCTCCACCTTGAGTGTGATGATGATTCCCATCTTGGGCGTGTTCAGTGGCGCTTGGGCTTTGAATGAAACCCTGCATTGGCAAGACTGGGCCGCCATGGGTTTGATGGTGGTGTCGATTGCCAGCGTGCTGTGGCCAGCCAAGCCCGCGCCAGCGCAGGACTGATTAAGACTGCACCAGGCTGGCAGCCAGGCACAAATCGGCCCAAGCCTTGGCCTTGTCGGCCTGATTGCGCAGCAAATAAGCTGGCGGATAAGTGACCACCACAGGCACGCCGTGGAAACTTTGCACTTCTGCGCGCAACTTGCCCAAGGGCTCGGTGCTTTGCAGCAAAGCCAAGGCCGCCGTTCGGCCCATTGCCAAAATCACTTTGGGCTGCACCAAGGCCACTTGCCTGGCCAAGTAAGACGCGCAATGCGACACCTCAACTTGGCTGGCGCTGCGGCCAACAGGCGTGCGGCATTTGAGGGCATGCGTGATGTAAACGTCAGCGCGCGTCAGACTCAAAGCCTTCAACATGTTGTCTAGCAGTTGACCTGCGGGACCGGCAAAGCTGGTCCCTGCTTTGTCTTCATCCTCGCCAGGCGCATCGCCCACCACCATCCAGTCAGCGGTGGCAGGACCTTCTCCCGGAATGGCTTGTTGACGGCCTTGGCTTAAGCCGCACCCCGTGCACGACGACACCGCTATTTGCAGGGCCGCCCAATCCATCTGCGCAATGCCTTCGGGCAATGCCGAAATGTCCACCACGGGCACCGTGACCATTTTGGGTGGTGGCGTTGTGGACCGAACAGGCGCTGCCGCAGACGCAGGCGCGGACACAGGCGCAGCAACTGCTGATGAGGCAGGTGCAGTGACAGGTGCACTTGCAGGTGTCTGTACAGCTTCTTCTGCATGGGCTGTGGCCTGAGGCTTTGACTTGGGCATCCACACACGCACACCCATCTCGGCCAGCATCGCGCGTTGGCGATCGTCCAATTCAAAACGGGTGTCGATGTCAGTGTGGTCGGTCATTGGGTAGAGTTTAGTGCCATGCGCATCACCACGGCAGCTTCGCGGCTGCTTCTGCCCACAGGGTAGTAGTCTTTTCGCAATCCCACTTGTTCAAAGCCAAAGGCTTGATAGAGCTTGAGCGCGCGCGCATTGCTTTCGCGAACCTCCAACCACAAACTGCTGGCCTGATGCGCTTGCGACCACAAACTCAAAGATTGCAGCAAACAACGCGCCCAACCTTGGCGCTGAAACGTGGGCGCCACGGTGATGTTCAG
>JACCDM011753024.1_pt1 | contig 18675 bp, 20 predicted proteins | sample 7445851 | NCBI WGS metagenome assembly JACCDM01 (sample SAMN15323438, study PRJNA562643) | freshwater metagenome | isolation source: river surface water | place: USA:Blue River Watershed | collected 2017-08-16
AAAACACTGCACATGTGATTGGTTTCCCGAGTGACTTTGGATGCCCTCTGCTGCAAGGTGTCATGCCACAACACGACCAGATCATCGCCGAGCGTATCAAAGCGGCTGGTGCGATCATCATCGGCAAGACCAATATTCCTGAGCTGGGACTCGGCTCGCATACCTTCAACAAGATTCATGGCACGACCCGCAATGCGTGGGATACGAGCGTAAGTGCTGGCGGCAGCAGTGGCGGCGCGGCGGTAGCGCTCGCGCATCAGATGCTGCCTGTGGCGGATGGTTCGGATTTCATGGGAAGCCTGCGTAATCCGGCCGGCTGGAACAATGTATTTGGCCTGCGCCCGAGTCAGGGGCTGGTGCCGCGCTGGCCGCGTGCTGAATTCTGGTTGCATCAGCTGGCGATCGAAGGCCCGATGGCTCGCAACGTGCGCGATCTGGCGCAACTGCTGGCCACACAGTCAGGCGCTGATCCACGGGACCCAATGTCGCTCGGTACTGGTTATGCTCTGCCCGAGCGCTGGCCGGACGTATCTTCACTCAAAGGATTGCGCATTGGCTGGCTCGGCAGTCTGAATGGTCATCTGGCGCTTGAACCCGGCGTGCTGGAGGTGTGTGAACAAGGGCTGAGCAGGATGACAGCGGCAGGAGCGGTGGTAGAGCCTTTGTCATTCAACGTGGGCTTCGATCCAGAAGCTGTTTGGGAGGCTTGGCTCGTGTGGCGGCGCGCGCTCACAGCAGCGAATGTGCGTGGCCTGGCCAAGCTACCGCGTGCGCGCGAACTGCTCGAGACCAAAACGCTCTGGGAATATGATCAGGCTGAGGGGTTGCTCTACACGGAATTCGAAATGGCAAGTGAAATACGTAGTACGTTTTACAACGCGATGTTGAGTCTGTTGTCGCGATTTGATGTGTTGGCTCTGCCGGTGACCCAAGTCTGGCCTTTCCCTGTCGAGCAGACATGGCCAACACAGATTGCGGGTCGGGCTATGGATACTTACCACCGATGGATGGAGTGCACGATCTATGCAACGATGGCGGGCTTGCCGGCGATCAGTGTACCTGCTGGCTTTGATGCGTCAGGCCGTTGGCCTATGGGTTTGCAGCTGATTGGCCAGCCCAACGGGGATGGTGCTTTACTTGAGGTGGCTGCCGCTTATGAAACGATGATTGTCGATTTGTTGAATAGGCGACCGCTGGAAATGACGGGATAGAGCAGTGATGACGCGGTAGGTCAAGATCCGATGTAATGGCAGACCGGGTGTGTCATTTCAACGAGCACCAGCAGCCGCGTGTGCTGCCCTCGCGCATGCAGCAGGGGCACTTGCCTCTGGCACAGGGCCGATCGCTTGTTTGGTTATCTTCCTCTTCTGGCAGGGCAGGAAATTCGTCGATACGCACGTATCCAGCGCTCTCGGAATGCGGCTCCCAGTGGTAGGGAAATTCGGAGGCGAGGTAGCGGCTTAGCTGATCGACGGTCAGGACGGTCTCGACCTGACTCAGCTCACAGTATCGCCATAGTGTGCCTTCGCTTTCCACCTCATCGCCCTGACAGGCTGCGACGACTCTCTTCCAGGCACGTTCCCTGTGAGAGGCGATGTGCCATTTGAATAAAGAGTTATGCCATTGATTCATTTGACATTCCTATGATCAGTCATGAAAAACAAAAGGGTAAAGTGAAGAGGAGTTATTGGATCATTCGCGGGCGCATGGCTTATATCGTCTGAAGTTGGCGGAGCTGAAGCCGAAATGGTCCCGCTTGCTTATCGGCGATCAGGAGGCCGAACTCAAGGGCTTCAGAGAAAACGAGGCGTTTTGCATCCACCGGCTGGCCGCGAAATGCGGCATCAAAATCGTCGGGTTTGAATTGATGCGTCTGCCATTCTTTTGAAGACACGAAATTGCTTTTGTAGATGGGCGCTCTGGTGGATGCCTCGGTGCGAATAATGAGCTGGTATTGCTTGCCGTCGCCGCGAGTGGTGAGTTGCAAGCTTGAAGCATCCTGCGGGAAATTGACTGGGCATCGTACGGAGGCGAAGCCACCGTTGTTTTCCAGCGAGACCATGCCTTCGAAGAACACGCCCTCAGGATCGATGACAAAGCGGGAATTGGAACGTCCGCCCATCACATCGTCATTCACAATTCTCATTTGCCGGGCGAAGTCGGGATCTCTGAAGTCCATGATGGCGGCACTGTTTCGGGCGTGACCCTGTGTGTGAATCAAAAATGACGGCCCAAGTGCCAAATGCACGAGCCAGGCTCTTCGTGTGAAATGCATTGTGATGTTCCCTGATGCCATAACGAAGCCTGTCAAGATCGCCATGTCCCAGTGCGCGGTCGTGGAATCGATCTTGAAAACAATAGGGGTGTCGACGTCGGCTTACATGCGCCAGCCATAGCCAAGGTACATCACAGGCGTGTAACTGCGCTCTGCGATGGGGCTGTTGGCTTGTGCATTGGATAGGCGGTTTATGCTGACTCCAAAAAAGAGGGCGCCGCTGTTGCCGAGGGCGTAAAGGCCGGTGAGACCCGCGGAGAAGCCCACGCCGGCACCCACGTTGCGAGCCAGTCCGTCGGTGGTCTCCGAGGCTCTCATGCCCCAATAATAATCATTCATCGCGGCATTCTGCCAGGAGGCAGCTGCCAGACCATTGAGCCGAAACCCTTGTCCGGTGATCAGTGGGCGAATGAATTGCGCCTGCGCAGCCTGACCGTTGCTGCGGCCAGTCACATCAAATCCGTATTCGAGGTTCACCACACCCGCTGGTGTCGTCCAGCGCAAGCTTGGCCCGGCATCAATGCCGAATTCGCGATCGGCCATGCCGGCGGTACGCGTATTGTCGCTGGCGTCATACCCGAACCGAGGCTCTGCATACAGACCGATACGCAGTGATTTGTCTTCTGAGGTGTATCCCCAGACGCCCGCTTTCAGGCCCGAGACGTAAGCGACACTGCCCCAGCTGTACTGCACGACAGGCAGGGCCATCACGCGCAAATCGCTGCTGCCCGACGTTTTCGGGAAAGCGCCGATACCAAGCCCGAGGAAATTGCTACCGGAGGGTATGGGCTGCTGTGCCTGTTTCTCGGCCACGGACTGAGCCTGGGCAGCGAAAGTGGGTAACAGAGCAGCTATTAGCGCGCCTAATACTGACTTTTGAAAAAGCGTCATCTTGAATCCTGAGCCTGAGTAATTTAACCAGAGGACTCTATTATCTATGGCTTTTGCAGAAGCTTTCGTTTTCGTTTTGCGAGCACCCAGGCCGTGTTGACGCCGGTGAAGACCATGATTGGCCAAAGAAAGGTACAGATCATCGCCCAGAATGCACGACTGCCGAATGAGGCGGGTTGGATAGCATCCTCAGGGCTGTGCGGTCCTTCGCTGAACCAGTGCCGATACGAAAATGTTGCCAGGCCAAAACAGGCTCCTGCGAAGAGAAATGCGGCAATGTAAGCGTTCATGATCACACCTGAGTGGGTTGAAAAGAAACGATATGCCCACTGTTCTCGGCGTGTCAGTGCCACGGCTGGAAAATGTGGCCACCAAATCGGGCAAGTTGTGTCGGCTGCACTTTACAGTATATGGTGACAACTAAAAAGCACAGTTTTGTGATCGAGACTAGCTCCGTGTTCCCGGATGTGCTCGTTCCGGCGAATACCTTGCCTTTGCGCGTTTTAGACGAGCATTGCCGATTGATGACCGTGGAGGGGGGATTACACCGTCGCGATTGGTGTGACGGGAGAGCCTACAGCACCGGGCAGACGCAAGGGCGGGGCAGTTAACAGAAAGCGATAGCGTCCTTGTGCACGCAACCAGTCCGCTAAAGGTGTGAGATGCCAAAGCTCGCCGAGGTGAATGCCTAGCTTGAATAGGCAATGCTCATGAAGCGGCAGCGTCGCATAGCAGCCAGCCTGTGCCGAGACCGGGTGGGCTTCCACCGCATAATTGTCGGCAATGAGTACCGATAATCCGGATTGCGTAATCCATTCGAGCAGGGCAGGATCCTGCCCGTCCAGCACGGCACCGCAGTTCGCCAATACTTCTGCATCGGGATTGCGGTTCATCGCTAGCAGCCGATCCGCAAAGCCCGTATGCAGACAGACCATATCACCCGGTTCGATCATGATGGCGTCTTTGGCGAGTATGTCGGCAAGCATCGCATAGCCGACTAATACCCGCGCATCTCCCAAATGCGCACGCAGGTCAATCATCACGGCGCGCCCTTGCACACATCGCTCGGACATTTTTTCAATACCCAAGGCCTGCGCAGTGGAAGTTGATCGCTGTACGATCGGTGCTTGGGTGAAGACGCCAGCCTCGGATGATTCGGCTGCACTGCATACATCCGTATCAGCGCGGTAGCCGTTGTAATACACCGACTCCTTCACGCCGTCACCATCAGCATCAAACAAGGATCCGACGTGCGCAAGGCTGTCCCACTGCGTGCTGTACTGCGTATGAAGAATGACCAGATCATCACTGACCACATCGGTGTGTGCGGGATCATCGACGCACAATGCGTAGTTCATGTTGGGCAAACCATTGCGCAGCGTCGGGCGTAGCACGGGTGGATGCCGTCGGGGATTAAGTACGTTCCCACCGGGGACATCAAGCGGCAGGCTGAGATTGAAGGAAAGGCCTTGATGTACCTCGGCGATGCCCTGCAAAACTTTTTCCCGGGTGATCAGGTTAAGCCGGCCCGCCTGATCATCTTCACCAAAGTCTCCCCAGTTGGAACCGGGTGGTCGGTTTGTCCAGCGATGCGTTGGTGTCATGCAGGCCTCCTTGGCCAGTAAAGCTGATCGTTTCAGGGAGTGATTGCTTCAGTGAAGATCAAGGTCACGATGGCCGCAATGCGTTTGTATCGACGTACTGTTTATTCAGCGTAGCCGGGATTGACGCGATCCAGCACGCGCATCATGGCGTCGAAGTAAAGTCGTTCCCGCTCGCGAATGGGATGTCGGTCATCGGGGGAGCGCTGCAACACTTCAGCGATGATTGCTTCGCTCATGATTTCCAGAGGCTCACCGCTGCTCATCGCTAATAACTGCGTCTGGCAGCATTTTTCGAGCTTGTATAAACGCCGGTAAGCTTGCGCTATCGTGTCACCCACCGTGATCACGCCATGATTTTTGAGGAACATGACCTGCTTGTCCTGCAAAATTGCGGCCAGTCGCTCGCCTTCTGCCATGGTCTTGGCCAGACCCTGATAATGATCGTCATAGGCGACGCGATTATAAAAAAACGCAGCAGTCTGACTTGCGGGTAGCAGCCGATTGTTCTGCAGCATATTGAGTGCTGTGGCCCAGGGTTGATGGGTATGCATGACCACTTTGGCACCGGTGATTCTATGCAGAGGTGCATGAATGCACTGCGCGGAGAGTTCGACTACGCCATCGCCCTCGAGTGTTTCGCCTTTGTCATTGAATACGATGATGTCACTGGCGCGCGCCTCCGACCAATGCAGACCGAAGGGCAGCAGCAAGTACTGATCGGTACGGCCCGGGACGATCATGGTGAAGTGATTGTCGATGCCTTCTTCCAGGCCATCAAGTACCGCCAGACGCAAGGCCGCGGCCAGGTGAACTTTCGCCTGCCAAATCGCATCGGCGTCGGCGGTGGTGGGGAGTTTTTGCACTGACATGGCGACCTTCCTCGGCAGGCTAGGGTGAACAACAGCGGATGAGGGGTCTGTCTGGCCCGGCCACTTGCGGCCTTTCACCTCTTCTCAGCTGCTGAATTTTTTGGGTATTTTTGTGTTTTCAGCGTAGCCGCTTGCGGTACTGCTTGCGCAGGCGCTCGACAAAGCAATGTCTGAGGGCAGTTTATCGTCAAAAAACAGATTTGTGTGATCAGCGAATGATCACGAGATGCGATATCGCTGGGGTTTTTGTGGCTAAGAAATGAGGATAAGTCCTTGATTTTTAGCTTATTGGCGGGCTCGTCTGTGTTGAGCTTCGAAGCGAGCCGATTGATACCGTGTTCTCAAATGACTATCAAATGGAGGCGGCGACACCGGTGGTGCGTCCCGTCGCCGGGGGGGTGAGTGAAAACTGCGCAATCGCACTTTCCGCTCTATCCCCCAAGCAGGGCTCGTACGTCGATCACATTCCTTACCCCTCGGTCGCAAGTTTATTCCCGTAAGCATTAATTATCTGGTCCAAAGAATTCAGATCAGAAGTCAGCTCGCCATCCTTGAAGGGCTCGATAGCGTCAAGTTTGATCATTAGATTACCGTAGTCATTAAGGCTAAGTTTTCCAGGTTTCAGTTCAAGACAGATTTCTACTTGGGCAATAAATTCCCTCAATTCCGGGCGGGTCCATTGTTGCGATGGTGGGGCACGTTCAATAAAGCATCCAACCATCATGATCATTGATTTCCACAGCCTGAGTGCTTGGAGCTCTTGATCGCTGCCGTGCTTTTTATTTTCAAAACCAAAATCGAAACACTGAGACGGTTTTTTGGGGGATTTCTTGTGCATTTGGGGTCGCCTGTCACTGGGGGTAGGCGGTTTTGTGGTCGATGGCACGCTAAGCACATTTTTTACGAGAGCGAGTCGACTTTCGAAAGAGTTAGTTTGTAACATGACTTTAAAGAAATAATGAATGGGATCATTCAGTCACGTTGGGCGGTGATCGGTTCAATAAAATGCAACATTTCTCATAAGAATTTTCTGGGAGCAATAATTTTGATTGAAGTCCGATGAGAGGCCTATCTCGCGGGGAAGCTGGCCATGCGGAAAGTGTTGCTAGCGGTTATGGTTTTACGCAGGGCGCGCAATGTATCCCAAGAGTATTTTCTGCAGGCGAGCTTTGGCCGGGCCTATTGGAAAGCGCCCCTGTTTTTGGAAATCTACAGCCGTGGATTAGCCGTTGTGGACTTCGCGCTCTTGATCTAGCGGATAGACCGGCCGCCGGATATGCTTGAACGGAAACAGCGCGTAATTCGAACTGGTGGGGCCGCCTTGGTCGGCATCGCACTCGACCAAACCCTTGGCTATCGCCCCAAACACCGGACGAGCGTACATGCGTGACTTCAACAGCAGGTAGTCATAGCCCGAAGGATCCATGCCGACGCAGTTGAATATGCCCATGTCATAGGGCTCCATGCGCCGCTCGGAAATGACGATCAGCGCATCCAGAGTATCGAACAGCACGGTACGTCCCAGACTCACTTTGGCGCCGGTGTAGATCGGGCCACTCACAGTAAATTCACCATCACTCTTGGCACGCACTACGCCGGTCAGACGCAAGGGCTTTTTGGTAATGCCTTGCTGGGTGAGGGGAATTCGGTTGCCGATTTCAGCGCTGACGACATCAGTGGGTCGCATTTTCCATAAACGCTGTACTGCTTGCGGGTCGCAGATCGGCCCAACCAGGATAGGAGACAGCTGCGCCTTCAGCGCTGCCTCCAGCACATCCATGGTGTCGCAGGTACCGCCTGACATCACATTGTCGCTATGGTCCAGCAGTAGCACGGGTCCTTCGCCCGGTTCAGCTTGCATTGTTTTTGCCCGGGCGATCGACTGCGCCAGTGGCTCGCTGCGGTAGATAAATCCTTCTCGATTGCGCCAGATTTGCGCGGCTATGTCACTCGCGACCTGATTTGCAAGCGCCGTATCATTATCGGTAACAACGATCACAGATACGCCGGCATCTTCAAAGTCAGCTAGCGAGAAGCCCGCCATCACCGAGACGGCCAGCACGCCGGGTGTCTGCTCTGCAAGGCGTGCTGCTTCTACGGCGCTTCGCATTGCTCCTTCGTTCGTATTGCTGCGCAGGGTGTGCGAGAGCAGTGGCAGTTGCACGAGCCGGGTTATGGGCCGCGCACGGCCAGCGAGCAGGTCCATCATCAACCGTCCCGCATGCTCACCCGTCTCTGCCATATCGATGTGCGGATAGGTCTTGAAGCTGACGGTGATGTCGGCGTTCTCTACCATCGCTGGAGTGACATTGCCGTGCAAATCAAGCGCAACAGCGATCGGTGTGTTTGGCGCGAGTTTGCGAATCGCAGATAGCAACTCGCCCTCGCCATCGGCGGCGTTCTCGGCCACCAGCGCACCGTGCAGATCAAGCAGAATCGCATCCGGTTGCTCACGTACGCCGGCAAGAATAGCGTCAGCAAGATGGGTATACGCTGCTGCAGCGACGGTACCGCTGGGGTTTGCTGTTGCAGATACCGGCGTGATAAGCGATGCGTCGGGTTGAGACTCGACCAGCCGAATAAAAGCGCCCATCGCGGTGCGTGCATGGCGTTGATCCTCGAGAGCCTGATCGCCATAGACGGGCTCGAAATCGGCCAGCGTGGTGGCTACCGGTGAGAAGGTATTGGTCTCGTGATTGAAGCGGGCGATCAGAAATTTCATCGGTAGTTATCAAATCAGAGCAGCGCAGACCATCCGCGCGGCTTCATCATGTTTTGTGATTCAATTACGATGGATGATACTGGCAAAAGCTTGGAGCTAACCGTACGTAGTATCGAGGCGGACAACTTGGCGCAAGAATCATAATTATCATTTTAAAAACATATAGTTATCTTGCCGTCCGACCAGCATGCTCACCGTCACGCTCGTCCTTCTTTCGAGGCATCTTTGGTATATTGGTCAAGATGTTTTATCGCTGAGTGTTGTCTGACTTTGTCCAATCACGTTTCGTCTTCAGTTTACTTAAGTGCTCCTGCCCCCAAGACGCTGACGTGGTTGAGTTTGACTGTTTTTGAGCGCTGGCATTCGATGAGCAAGAATAAAAAAATAAAAGGGCGGTAGTAATGCAGGCAGGAGATCGAATACTCAGTTACATCATCGAGCGCGAGTTGGGTGAAGGCGGCATGGGTACCGTGTATCTCGCTCGGCACACAGTGCTGGATCAGCAGGTCGCGATCAAGGCGCTCTCTCCTGTACTTGCACGGGATGAAGCTCTGCGAATGCGCTTCATACAGGAAGCTAATATTCAAGCAAAATTGCGGCACCCGGGTATTGTTCAAGTGCTGACTGCCGAGATGGAAGGCGAGCAGCCATCGCTCGTCATGGAATACATCGAAGGCAAGTCCTTGTCGGAGGTTCTGGATTTGCGGGGCGCGTTACCGATCGATGACGCAATCAAGATCATGGCGCAGGTGCTCTCGGCCGTGGGTTATGCACACAAGCAGGGCGTGATTCACCGGGACTTGAAGCCATCGAATGTGATGGTGATGGCTACGGGTGAAGCGAAAGTGACTGACTTTGGCATCGCGAAGGTGTTGGGATCGTCCAAGCTCACCCGCACGGGTACGGCGATGGGATCGGCGCATTACATGTCACCGGAGCAGATACTGAATCCTGAGATGGTCGATGCGCGTAGCGATATCTATTCGCTGGGCTGCGTGTTTTATGAAATATTGACGGGCCGGCCTCCGTTTGGCGACAAGGATATCGAAGACACGGATAACGATTTCAAAATCAAGACTGCCCATGTGAATGAGGCTGTGCCGGCGCTGGATACGCTAAAAAGCGATATTCCCGTTTGGTTGGCACTCGCGGTGATGGGTATGTTGAACAAAGAACCCGAGCAACGCTCATCGAGCTGCGATGCGATTCTGGAGCAGATCAGGATTGAAGACGGGGTCGATGAAACGCAATCCGATAAAACAGCAGGAAAGTCGCATGAGTCTCGTAAGGAAGTGCAGCGCACTCTGATGTTTTTAGCGTCTGCCGTTGTTCTTATCGTTTGCGCATGGTTTTTTTCAAATCCGAATAGCCAACAGGCGAATTTGTCATCCACTGATCAACAGGCGGCCTCATCGCCGCTTGTTGATCAGACGGTAGAGACGATCACGCGTCATGCGGAAAATGTGGCGTTGCAAATCGCGGAAGGAAATCCGAATCGTTTAGCGTCATGTCCCAGAAATCAAAATCTGCGTTACGACGACTGCTGGGGTACGTATATCTACGCCAATGGTGACAAGTACGTCGGTGAATGGAATGAAGATCAGAAGCACGGATTAGGCGTTAATACCTACGCCAACGGCGACAAATATGTGGGAGAGTTCAAGTACGACAGACGAAGCGGGCAGGGAACCTACGTCTTTGTGGACGGACGAAAAGAAGTGGGTGGGTTCAAGGAGGGTCTTTTGCACGGCCTCGCCATGCAATACCGGGCTGACGGCAGTATTGAAGCATTGGGGATTTTTGAGAACGATAAACTCGTTAAATAAGAATGTTGATTTCCAAAGCTTTACTTGCGCTGCCAGTAAACTACCCGCGCTACTCGTTGCCTCAGGTGTCAACAGGGCTTTTCAGACCGATTGTCAGCGCGCGTTGCGGCGAGGCTTATTGATTCGCGCCTAATGCAATTGCCATATTTAAAACTATATTGCAGCTCTTCGCCTGGCCAGCATCCGAGCAGCGTGTCCTCGTAGCCTCCGGACATCTTTGTTATAGTTGTAAGAAGGAATAATGCAAGCTCGCCATCAGACTCGCCGGCTGCGGCTTTGTGCGAGTTCAGTGATCAGCGTAAAAATCACAAACTGAAAATCACAAACGGCCGTGCAGCGTGAAGCTGGGTTAACTTTCTGCCAGCCTATGCGTTTTTGTTTCTGGCGCTTTGCTGTTGCAGGCTGTCTTTCCGATACCAGTTAAAGGCTTTCAAATTTCATTTTAATAACGAGTGTGAGATCCCAATATCCACGCTAATTAAAGCCACGACGATGCGCCTATTTTTTATCTTACTCTCGATTGTCACCAGCGCCGTCTGGGGGCAAGACTTCAATAATCCAAATAATCTGCCGCGCTGTCCAAAGCCTGATCTTGCAAAAGGGTATGACGTGGGAGTAAGCGGAAGAACTGGTGCGTGGAACAATTGCTGGGGCAGATATAAGGTCGAGTTTTCCGAAAGTCACATAGGTGATGTATTGGAAGGAGAGTGGCGGAATGGCTCTCTGCACGGAATGGGGATGTACTACTGCAAGGCTGAAACCCCGTTTAAAGGGGACAAGTATGTCGGTGAATTCAAAGAGGGAAGTTTTCACGGACGAGGAACATACGCCATGGCTAGCGGTAACAAATATGTCGGTGAGTGGAAGGATAGCAAGTATCACGGGCAGGGAACCTATACCTATGCCAATGGCGAAAAGTATGTCGGTGAATTCAAGGATGGGAAGGAGCATGGACTGGGAACACATACCTTTGCTGATGGCCGTGAGTACTTCGGAGAATACAAGGACGGAAAATGGCATGGACAGGGTATTTTTACTACTCAAGATGGAACCCAGCTGGAAGTCACCTATGAAGATGGTCAGCTGATCAGCGAATCCAAAATCAGTGTGGATCCCGAAAACGATGATGTCACCACAAGCGATGATCGCGCTAGTATCGAGAGTGAACGTCAGCAACTAGCGGAAGACCGCAGGCGATTTGAAGAACAAAGACGCCAACAAGTAGAAGCCAACAAGCGAAGAATGAAATTGTATGAAAAAAAGAAACCAGTCATCAATTCTCCCAAGATAACCAAACAAAATCGGGATTTTCGCTGAACGATCCGCAGATTTCACAAAAACAAAAATGAAAGCACTCACTGAATGAAAGCAGGTGATCGCGTATTAACTTACATCGTGGAGCGCGAGCTGGGTGAGGGCGGTATGGGTACTGTCTATCTGGGTCGGCACACGGTGTTGAATCAACAAGTGGCGATCAAGGCACTTTCGCCTTTGCTCGCGCGCGATCAGGCGTTACGTGAACGATTTATTCAGGAAGCGAACATTCAAGCCGGATTGCGTCACCCGGGTGTCGTGCAGGTATTGACTGCCGACATGGAAGGTGAACAGCCCTTGCTGATTATGGAGTACATCGAAGGCAAGTCTTTGTTCGAAGTTGTTAATTTTCGAGGCAAGCTGCCCGTCGATGATGCACTCAAGATCATGGAGCAGATATTCGCGGCAGTTGGTTATGCGCACAGGCAGGGTGTGATCCATCGAGATCTGAAGCCAGAAAATGTGATGGTAATGGCGCATGGTGAAGCGAAGGTGACCGATTTTGGTATCGCGCGAGTACTGGGTTCGGCGAGGCTCACGCGCACCGGGACAGCGATGGGATCTGCGTACTACATGTCGCCAGAGCAGATTTTGAATCCGGACTCGGTCGACGCGCGAAGCGATATTTACGCGTTGGGCTGTGTTTTTTATGAGGTATTAACCGGACGACCACCATTTGGTGAGAAAGCTGCATCGGGGACGGACAACGATTTCAAGATAAAGACGGCCCATGTGAACGAGACTGTCCCGGCGCTGGGGTCGCTGATAAGTGATACCCCCGAATGGTTGGCGAACTTGGTCATGACTATGCTGGAGAAAGATCCTGAGAAGCGTCCGGCAAGCTGTGAAGCGATATTGGAGCAGCTCAAAGCGGGTGGTATGGTCGATTCACCGCAGTCCGAGGAGGCAGCAGGAAAGTCGGGTTCAGAACATAAACATGAAACAGAAAAGAAAGACCGGCCACAAGAGCGGCAAGGCAAGAAGGTATTTTTAATTGTGGCGGTGATCGCTATTGTTGGTGCTTTTATCTTCTTCATCCAAAGGTCAAAGACGACATCAGATCAGAACGCATCTGGCCAGAATACAGTACCTGTCCCACCTGTTGAACGGGCAGCAGAGATAATCACACAACAGGCTGAGCAATTGTCCCAGCAAATCGAAGCAGGTAATCCGAATAATTTGGTGCTATGCCCTGAGAATCAAACTGAATTTCAAGATAACTGCTGGGGAGAACACTCATGGCCCGATGGCGAGAAATACGTGGGTGAATACAAGGACGGTAATGCGAACGGTCTGGGTATACGAACTTGGCCCGATGGCGAGAAATACGCGGGAGCGTATAAGGATGGCAAGGTACATGGAAAAGGAATATTTGTTTTTGTAGACGGTGAAAAATATGCTGGCGAGTTCAAGGACGGTAAGATTCAAGGTGGTGGGACGATGACCTTTACCAACGGCGACAAATATGTAGGTGAGTTCAAGGGAAATAAGCGAACCGGGCAGGGAGTGTACAAATACGCCAGTGGCGCAAAATATGTCGGAGAGTTTATTGATACCGCATTACATGGCCAAGCCATTAAATACAAAGCCAATGGTAGCGTAGAGGAATCAGGCATCTACAAAAACGGGCGACTTATAAAATCTGAGCATATCGATCCCGACAGCTTCTCTCATCTGTCCAAGTGAAATCTTGTCCATAGTTGGCACTACCATTCAATAAAATTCCCTGATGCGCACACAACAGGATTCATTCCGACCTAGCGGATCAATCGATAGCCTGTAGAGTCTCGCGGTATTTGAAATTAACAAGCAATAAGGACCGATATCGTGCCTAAACTTGTCAACGTCAGACCCTTCGTCATCAAGACTGAGCCGCCACACAAGGGCGGCCAGTATTGGTACTTCGTGAAACTTGAAACAGATAATGGACTGGAGGGTTGGGGCGAGACCGCGATTCTGGGCACGCTTCATGGTTTATCGGCGATTTATAGAAGCGGTGGGTGACTGAGTAGATATTTTGATAGATACGCATCAGCGGTTCGTTTGGGATAAAGGCGACTTCATTGTGTCAGACCGGCCGGGCCTAGGCATGGATCTGGATGAACGCAGTTTGGGGCGACATAGCGTATGAGACTGGCATACGCTTGACTTGATTAGCACTGAAGTCGATTAATCTTCATTTTCTCGCGGTTGGCAAGCCGAGTCATGTTGATGCGCTATCTTTAAAAATATTTTGCCTAGCGGTGAATATTCGTCACTACCGCTGTGGACGCTCCGTCCCGAGCTTTCCTTCGCTGCGCGCGGATAAATAGGCGTATAGGTCAATAATATGCGCATTCACAGCGGGCTCGCTTTGCCATGCGGGCATTTCAACAGGTGCCTCGTCGCGGCGCATGATTTCATCAATACTTTTTTCCAAGGTCGATGGGTCCTGGGATCCCCTAGCGGCTCCACTACCTAGGTCATAACGTTTCAGTACGAGGGCAGCGAATTTCCGGGGATTTGTTTCCCTAATTTTTGGCAGAAGATCCGGGGCACGATTACCACCCGTGGCCGCCATACCGTGGCAGCTTGAGCACTTATCCTGAAATACTCGCCACCCCGCATACAAGTCGCCTTTTGGTAGCAAAGGTGCGCGGATTTCGCGGGCTGCTCGGGTATTCGCAAATTCCAGCGCGCAGCCAGAAAGTAGTATGGCTGTGAACAGCAGCACGGAAATGGATGAATTGGATGTTTTGCGGATCATGGTGTGCTCTAAAAAGTCAGATATTAATTTCGCTTTGGGAATCTGGTGTTCATCATCATCGCTGTTTAGATGGCAGTATATTTTTTCGTACCTGGAATTTTTCACGGAATTTGATACCAGTTTGTTGAAACGCAAAGTTTGGTGCGGTTTTTCTTTCAAGCATGACTTTCTCGGGCATATGATCGTCAGTGTGTCCATTTTTAAAGGAGAGTTTCCATGTTCGAGTCCAAAACGACCCATGCTGAGAATGAGTTGAAGGCCTTGGTTCGCGATGCGCAAGCGTTATTTGACCAGGCCACGGCCGCTGGTGGCGCAAAGGCAGAAGAGTTGCGTACACAAGGCATGAAGATGCTGGATCATGCCATCTCAGTGGCGCATGATTTACAAGAGGCAGCAGTTCGTAAAGGCCGCAAGATTGCGCACGATACGGATGAATATGTACACGACAAACCCTGGCGCGCAATCGGTATTGCGGGTACGGTGGGCTTATTGATCGGTATGCTGATCACGAAGCGTTAGTCGATGAATTCGTCAGTTCGACCGCCTGATGGCGGTCTTATTTCGAATGCGATGACTGTTATTGAAAGCGTGCTTGGGCTGATCGGAGTGCGCTTTTCAATGGCGATCATGGAATTCGCTGATGCGCGTGACGCTTTGTTGCGGGTTTTGCTGCTCGGGGCATTTGCGCTACTTGTTGCTGCGTTTGCTCTACTGAGTATTTCGGGGATGATTGTGGTGCTCGCATGGGACACATTAGGCTGGCGTGTCTTTCTGATTCTGTTTAGTGGCTATCTCCTGATAACCATAGTTTTGTTGTGGCGGGCCTGTAGCATCATCGCAAGTGGCAAAATCGGATTGCCAGTGACACTTGCCGAGCTGAAAAAAGATCGGGTAATACTCTTTGATGAGCAGGGCGATACAGATTGCCGCATATGAAAAGAATGGAACGTGATGCACGACTAAAGCTGCTGACTTTGCAAGGTGCAATCTACAGAGGAGAGATTGTCGAGGCAAAAATCAGGCTCTGCCAAGCATCGAAACCTTTTGCGAGGACAAGCCCCTTGTTCAGATTGTTGTCATTCGTGCTGGAGAACAGGAAAATTGCATTCATCAGCGCTGTGGCACCACGACTGTTGGGCCGAGGTCGCAGCGGTCGATTCGTGCGACGCATGTTGCTGATAGTGGGATCCTCTTTAATAATCTGGCGGTTGATGCCGTAGATTTCCCCAAATCTGAGACAGGGTATAAAAAGAGACTTCCGGCCATTAGGGAGGTCAAGCAGTGAAGAAATCACGATTTGCGGGGAGCCAAGTTCTGGCGATTTTGACGGAAGGAGGCTTGGGAATTCCAGTAGCAGAGGTGTACCGCACGAACAGCATCAGTTCCCCGATGTATTGCCAGTGGAAGAGCAAATACGCCGGCATGTCGTTGCGTGAGTTCAAGCGAGTCAAGTTTCTTCAATGCGGGGCAGGCAGAAGTTGGTGCCATCAGTGAGCGTCAATTCAGCAAAAACACCCGAAGGACCGACTGCGACGGGTATGTCATTCAATCCGATGGCAGCCAGGGCTGACTGTAGCGGTGCTGCGTTAGGATGCTGCAAGCGCAGCGACCGTAACTCAAGCGCGGGCTCTCCCATTGCGCGGGCAGGATGTTTGTCGCCCCATTCGATCAGCGTTGGCAATGCGCCGCCCATCAGCCGCTGCCCGTCATCACGCACTGTAATCTTCCATTGCAGCAGACCTTGCGGGGTAGGTCTCGAAGCTTCGATAACTACACCACGATCAATGTCCATTGCGTGCCAATTGGCGACGGCTGCGTTAATGTCAGGCACACTTGCGACCCAATGCAGTAGTTGAGGCCCCTGCTGGCTTAATTGTTGGCGGATCGTAGGCACATCAAGGTCAAACCAGCGGGACAGGTGGCTGTCGCGCGTGGGACTGGCCGACGGGTCGATCGCAATGATCTCGAGATAGGCGAGGGGATGTGTCGCTGACTTTAAGCGCAGCAGCCGGTTATGCGTACCGAAAAGCGCATGGGAACCGCCGGGCTCAGGTGTTACCCCTAAAGTGCGCTGACACCAACGCACGCCTTCTTCCAGCGAAGCAGCGCCAACCACCAGATGATCGATATGCGCCCTCAGGCCTCGGAAAGAACTCGAATTGATAGACATGACAAGCCCTTTGAAAACACCAAGGCTACATTAAATCGAACAGGATGATGGTGAAGGTGTGTCCCATTCCAGCAGCATCGCTATATTTCAAAAACGCGCGATTTCAAGGGCTGGGTTTAGTCCATCGCCGAAATTGTGCATGTACTTTTTTCAAGGACTTGAGGATTAGCAGGGATTATGTGGACTTTATGCTCACCGCTATAATGCGGTCACTAGTTCGGCAAAAGAGTTGCCAAAAATACAGTCAGATAAAAAATAGGCGGATCAAATGAATAAAATTCTTGTCTTGCTGAGTTTACTAGGGCTTCAGGGGTGTACGGTTCTTGCCGTCGCCGATGCTGCAGGCTCTGCTGCGGTATACGCTGTCAAGACTGTCGTCAATACTGTTGATGCCGTAACACCCGATGTGGTGAATAAGAAAAATGATGCACATCGCATGAATTAATGTCTGGCGTGTTCGATGATGTGGCATCACGAAAAAGTGAAACAGGAATGCGTGCGGTGATTGAAGTCAAATAACGATCCGCAGCCTGTATTTCCACATCGTTCGACATATAGTGCAAGCACAGTGTCCTCACTCGTTGAGGGGTTCACTGTGCTTCTAGGCCATCGGTGCCGCCTGGATCACTGACTGAACGGGAGTGTGCATTTTTTCAACAATAGAAGTTGATTTTTTAATCGTAATATTTTTTTCTTCGTCTTCAACAGTCATAAATAATTGGAAAAACCATGTCAATTTCTCATTATTCAGTTACGGTTCCTGTTTTTAAGCAGATGCTTTTAGCACTCAGCGACGTGCTAAAAAAAGGTGAAGAGTACGCACAACAGCGAAAATTCGATCCGGTCACTTTATTGCAGTCACGCTTATTCCCAGACATGTTGCCACTGGTACGTCAAGTACAAATCGCCTGCGATTTTGCCCAAAGTGTTCCTTCGCGCATTGCTGGTCTTGAAGTAGCCACCTACGAAGACACTGAGCAAAGTTTTTCCGAGCTGCAAAACCGCATTTTGAAAACTCTAGAACTCATTAGCGCTATTTCCGCTGCACAACTTGATGGCAGCGCGGTAAAAGAGATTGTTTTGCGCCCAGGTACGCCAAAAGAGAAAAAGCTAACTGTTGAAGACTACGCTTTGAAATACGGCATGCCACAATTTCTCTTTCACGTTACAACCGCGTACAACATTCTCCGGCACAACGGTGTCGAGATTGGGAAAAAAGACTTCATGGGTTCCTACTAGTGTGAGGACTGTGAGCGGTTGATTTATCTTGGTGGCGCGGGGCGGAATCGAACTGATTAATTTTTGTATGTTTCTTTTGCTGTCCTGACCAGCTGAAGGATCGATAGAAGGTGATCGCTTTGAGTTACTGCTCATGGTTTTCGAAGCGTATGAATCGAGGCATCACGCTATCGATACGCACGATCCATTGGATGCGAGCAGATTCCGCATGGAGCAGGCTGGGCTGCCCCCCAAGGATCTGCAGCCAATGATCGGTCGGAGCAATCGTGTCTATGAGGTTTTGAACTAAACTCGGCCGCTGACTCTGCCTATGATCCGGCGACTGAAGCAAGCATTAGGTATCCCGGCAGATGCTCTGATCGGTGAGCCCAAAAATCGTTGTTTGATCGTCAGGAAGTCTGGAAAACTTGAAAGTGTAAAGGTGATCAAACACGCAAAGCCAAACAACGCAACGAAGCTTGCATCAACGAAGTCCGCGAAGAGAGCTTCGGGGAAAAAGGTAGTGCGAAAGGCTGCCGCGCCTCGCTAGGAATTATCCTTATGGAGACGTCAGCTTTACTAAAAAATGTAAAAGCCCGCAAACTTTTCTTTGCGGGCTTTTGTAGTTTTTGGCTCCCCGACTTGGACTCGAACCAGGGATCTGCGTATTAACGGGGTAGATGGCTTGAAAATTTCTCCTTATCTTCAAGCGATTAGTGTCGCTTTTGTTGAGCGTGTAATAGAACGTGTAACAAAAAGTTGCTCGTTGATCTAATTGCGAAGATTTTTTAGCGCTTCCTGAAGGTCTGGCAAGTGGTTGGTAATAGTCTTCCAGAGAATTTCCAGATCAACTTTGAAGTAACCGTGGGCTAGGGCATTGCGCATTTCATAAGCATCGATGAGTGGCAGTGAGGGGTGTTGCTTCAGGAAATCCGGAAATTTGCGATCTATGTTTTTGCTTGCTTCACCGATTACTTCGAAATTTCTGATTACGGCATCTTGAAGCATGTCATTTTCTAGGAAGGCTAATTCATTTGAAT
>JACCDM011004854.1_pt1 | contig 18670 bp, 43 predicted proteins | sample 7445851 | NCBI WGS metagenome assembly JACCDM01 (sample SAMN15323438, study PRJNA562643) | freshwater metagenome | isolation source: river surface water | place: USA:Blue River Watershed | collected 2017-08-16
ACTTCAAACAATATATGTTGGAAAAGAAAAGAGAAAGACACCCGAAAGTTAAAGAATATTTAAAAAAGAAAGAAGATGAAAAAGGTTGATTTTAAACTTAGAACAATAACCAAGAATGGAGAATTGTTAATAAAAGCAGCAGATGTAACTTACAAAGTTGCAGGTAAGTATAGCATTTTGTCTAAGCCTGAATATCGTGACATTGAAGAAAGGGTTAAAAGAAAAGGTAAGATAAATAGTTCTTATTATTTTAATGTCGATGAATTATTTGAATTCATTGCAAGATTTGAGCCTGAAAAAGGGAAAGAGAAATTGTGGTCTGATTTTGTTGATTATGCTAATGAAAGATTTAAAAATAAAGATGTTGTAGAAAAATCATTTAAATTATGCACTATTGTTATAGATGATGAGCTCTTAATAAAAACATCTTCGATTCATGTTAATTTTGATGTCAAGGATACTGTTAGCAGTATATTCCATGGAGGAAAAGCAGGCACCGTGAATCCTAAATATGCTCATATTGATGAATCGGTTCGTGAAAGAGGATTGATAAAAGGCAAGATGTATTTCAACTTGAAGGATTTGTTTGAATTTTTAGAAATCTATGAGCCGAATGAAAATAGAGAAATTTACGCTGAATTCAAACGATGGTGCTACAAAGAGTTTTCAGTCAAAAAAGAAAAGACTGTTGTCAGAAAACAATCTTACAATATCGAAATTCATCATTACGATGACGGAACTGTTCAGATGTTTAGAACTAATGACGGATTCCACGCAATCGAATTATTAGGAATTTGCGAATTAGCTCAATCTGACATTATCGAACAGCTTAAAGGAACTGTAAAAGTAGACAAAGTAGTGAGAACAGTAGTCGACAGAGAAAATGGAAACAATTAAAGACAGAACAGAAATCGTAACGAATGGTTGTTCAGGAGGTTGTTGTACAGCTTTTACATTCGGTTGGACGATTGAGGATTTAAAGAAGAATCAAGAAGCGGTTGCCGAAAACAAATTGACATACATCAATTCAGAAGGTTACGAAAGAAGAGTGCTAAACGATAATAGCATTGAGTCGATAATCGACATGTTAATTTTCATAGAATTAACCGAACAAGACCCTCAGTTGAAGAATACTTTTACAGAACAAGTAACAGAAGACTTTAAGAAAAGAGGAACATGGCCTGGTAGTATTAAGGATTTGCCTTTGCATGAAAAGCAAGAAATAGACCGAAAAGGATTCGTGATACGAGAGGATAAGATATTATGTAGAGTGTATACTTGTAAACATTTCGACAAAGAAAAGAAGATTTGTAATAATTACGAGAATAGACCTCATATGTGTAGAAATTACGGTTACGGATGTAAGTATGAGAACTGTTGTTATGGTAAACATAATATTGATAAGAATCTTTCATTAGAAAAAGAAGAGCATGAGTAGAAGAAAAAGAAAACCATTGATTGTAATTAAAACACCTCATCAACAATCTGCTGTAGAAATAAGACTAGCATTGAACGAAAACAAGGAGTTTCAGGAGATGAAGAAGGACTTTCATTTCATTGTAGTAGTAGGTTCTTCAGACCAAGTAGAGTTTGAGGAGTTCGGAACTATTTATGCGAATAATACTAATCTGAAGAAAGTAGAAGAGATTCTGCTTGAAAGATACAAGGAGAATCTAATTGAGGAAGAGAGTGATGACCCGAACATGCCTTGGAATTTCAGAAAGTAGAAGATTATGAGAATAACAGCAGATCAAGAAGAGAGTAGATTTTACGAGGTTCGTAGGATAAGTGACGATAAAGTAGTTACAAACGTCAAGAGTTTCGATTCGGTAACTAAAGAAGCAGAGGTGTATCTGATATTGAAATTTGATGGTTTCTTAGATGTGTCTTTTGTTAAAGAAGATGGCGAATTGTTATTAGTGAAAACTACATTAAATGATTTTTACCTTTACGATAAAAGAACGAACAAAGAAGTAGAATCAACATAGCAATAATTTCATATCCGTTCCTATGATAGGTTCATAAGCAACAAGTATTATTATCAACAAGTCCAATTATGTTTGTGAAGTAGTTAATTATGGAAGAGAATGTCCCAGAAGGAGTGGTTGATAAAGAAGCGTACAAAGAGTATTTGAAATTATCTGTCAACCCTATATTAAATAGCAAAAAGATAATGATAGCCTCAGACGGAACAGAGGTTAATTTAGCATTATTCCCGCACTTAATAACTAAGTTAGTCGAGCACTTGCCTGTCGAAGAACAGAATAGCATTTTGACGAAAAAGCAAATCTATTACAAGCTTCAGAATAAGCTGACTGCCGTCAAAAGAAAGGCATTTGGTAAGCCTCAAGGAGGTGCTAACGCAAAAGGAACTAACAGCTTGCTATCAGATAGACGTACAGAACTTGTAGAGTTGTTCGGACGCATGTTTAATGTAGACGAAATCCTAAAGATAGTTAACAAGGAATGGGGCATACCTGTTTCTAAAGATACTGTTAAGCGTTTCAGGACAGACAACAGAGAAGAGATTGAGAAGAGAATCGAAATCTTCAAGGCATCGTATTCAGACATTCGACTAGGTGTAAAACGAAGCAGGCTTGAAGAGTTAGTTTATTTGTACGGACGTCAGAAAGACAAATACATCGACACGAACGCACGTGAAGATTACAAGCTATTATTATCAACGCTGGACCATATCCGAAAAGAAGCAGAAGGAGACAGGTTGACGATTAATGGTAAAGTAGATGTAAGTTACGAAGCGAATGTACATATGCATTTGCGTGAAGAGGTTTACAAATCGTTAAATCTAAAAGAGATAATTTTAGGTCGTGTCGCAGCCAGAATGGGAATTAGCCCAGTAAAGTTAATCTACTCATTAAATAACTCATTTTACAATAAGTTTTCCAATGTGCTAGGAACTTTCGATGAGGATGCCGCTAATTCTACTGAGGTAGTTTATCCTAGTCAGATGAATTACGACTTTGAAAGGATAAAGCGTGAAGCGCAGAAGCGAGATGAAGAAATTGAGGATGCTATCGTCATTGAAGAGAACAAGGATGATAAAGACCTTTCCAGAGCCGAAAGAATCAAGAAAGAAATGCTTGAGAAAATAGCTAGGAAAAAAGATCAAGCGATGGGAATGAAGGCGGCAGTAAACAATAAAGCTGCTGTAGAGGAAAAGGACAAAGTTAAAGATAATCGAACATACAAATCTAAAATAAAATAAAATGGATATATTTGAAGAAGTTTTAGGATTTACAGAACAATCTTTTAATGAAAAAGTTAAGAGATGGGTTTTTAATATGGAAAAGACAAATGAGGAATTGTCAGACCTAGTTTCTCAAGAAGGTTTATTTGATAGACTTAAATCCAATGATCTTAGCACGGAGAATGTTTTAGAATTGTTTTCTTTTCTTTTGTCTGTAGGTGAGATAAAAATGTTTGTAATTATGTCTGATGAATTGATTACAATGCATAGAAATTTGAATGATAAGGAGCGAGGAATAATATCAAACAGAACTTTAGATGTTTATGAAATACTTGATTTTGAAGATTCTATGAAATATTTGATTATGAAATCTATTTGGGATTATTTGAATATCGAAGGCGGTCATTTAAAATTTGAATTAAAAATAAATTAAGATGGAAAATAATAAACAAAATGTCGAGTTGTTCTTGATCAGAATGTTCGACGAAAAGTACGGTATTGGTTCGGTAGAAATCGATGTAGAGAACAAAAAGATGCATGATGACTACGGTTTGGATAGTCTTGACTGCGTTGAGGTTTGTATGGAAGTCGAAAAGGAGTTCAATATTGCTATCCCAGACACGATGGCTGAGGATTGGAATCAAATGACAATCAGACAGATTGCCGAACAAGTTGCATCAATCGGATAAGCTATGAGAACTTGGACTATCACATTTATCGTTATCACTTTGTTAGTTTTCATCTTATGGGTGATTCTAATGAAGATGATTAAGCCGTCAAGAATCTATCACGATGAGACACGCTGGGAAGCGAACAGAAGAGAGGGTGGATTCAAGGTTCTTTTAGCATTCTTGATTCTAGGGTTCTTTGCTTCAGTAGGAGTGGCTAGAATCATTCTTTGGTTTATGTATTTAGAAAGATAGTATGTCTGAAAATCAAACTACTCACAATGAATACATGGCGAATTACAAAAGGGAGGAACTGAATGAATTAAAACAGTTCCTCAAATTCGCAGACGATGTAAATCACAAGCGTGAACTTGTAAAAATATCTTTAAGCTACCAGCATAAGCGTTTTGAAGACAATAAAGGTTTTGCTACATTACAAATGAAGCACAAATACGCTATGAGAGGAATCAATCGCAAGATTATAGAAGCTATCAAGAAAGAAATCGAAGAGTTGGAAGAAATAATCAGAGAGTATGAAAAGGGGTGAAATGAGAAGAGTTCCGCAAGGAGTTCCCGAAATAAAGATAATAACTCAAGCTGCTATGAATTCAGTTTCATTAATGGCTGAAGGAGGTTCATCTGTAGATATGAGCGTTGTCGAAACAAAAATTATCAAGTTGCTCGATAAAAGATATCACTACCGAACACCGCTTGAGATGTTAGAAATGAAAGAAGGGTATGACGATTATATCATGAACTCTTTCATAGTGATGATACAGAACCATCTTCAGAAAGTAATGTCGAAGGGTATCAACATTTACCTTTACAAAGACACTCATCAAATAGATACCGAAATTGTACGTGATCAAAAAGAGTATCAATACCGATATGCTATTGATGAAGAGGACAGATACAGAATACATTTCATTCACGGAGTTACGGATGAAGGATTAGATAACGCATTCGCTGAAGCTAAACAAGTCATCGACAAAAAGATTGATGATATGTTCGGTTTAAATGTTCAAATCAGATTCATTAAAAGTTACGGATTTTGTCCTGTTAATACCCAACAGAATGCTAGATAAAAAGAACTTCATTTACAAAGACCAAGTCGCAAGGCTTTGTAATGTAATGATTAATGCTCAAGCCTTATTTGAGGATTTAGAATCACTTGAGCAAGAAGGATTATTCAAACAGAATCTTAAATCTCACGTGAAAGGTCTTGTCGTGCATCTTGAGAATGCGATAGGTCAGATTTACGGAGTAGGACACAAAGAAATAATCCAAGCGATAAAAGAAGGTAAGTCAGACGAGGAAGTGGAGGACATCAGGCGAAAACACAATAATGCCAATATGGATATCACTAGAGTTTACGGAGCAGCGATGAAGTCAAGAAAAGAATATGACGAAATGTCGTTCAATGAAAAACTTATGTTGCCTAACATTCTATCAGAGTTACGTAAAGAAATCGAAGGTCATGAGTAATATCGTATTAGTTTGGAAAATTATCGTACTGTTAATGTTTACAGTATTTGCTGGTAAAGTAGGTTATGAGTACTTATGGAATCAAGTTGAGCCGTCAAATGGGGACATATTCGTAACGATATTGTTTGTGTATGCTGTCGAATACAAGAGTAAATTTAAAATCAAGTAATATGTCGTTAAGAAAATTAGACAATGTAGAAAAGCTGAAAATATCTTTATCTAATGTTAGAGAATTAACAGCAGATGAGGCAATTTCTGAGGGGTTACTCCCAGAAGATCATTTCCCTAAAATTGATACTTATGTTCACGGTAAAATCCAACAAACTAATTGTTATGTTTTGATTCCGAGAGTTGAATTTGACGAGTTCGTGAACGATTTAAAAAATCACAAAATAAGTAATATGAGCAGTACACCGTACAGAAATTACATCGGGGTTAAGACCCTAATGGCCATGCCTGAAATGAAGGATGGTAGAGAAGGTTACAAATGCATGTCGTCAAACGGACAAGAATGGTGGCAAGACAAGGAGTCATTCGAGCAAACTAACAGACCTTCTGAAGCGTTAACATTTGGAATAGCAGTAGAAGCTATGAAGAAAGGACGTAAAGTAGCACGAGTAGGTTGGAACGGAAAAGGAATGTGGCTTCGTCATGTTGAACCTTACAATGATATGGGTATTACAGATGATCAAGTCGACAAAGTTACAGATGCTACGTTATTGCCTTGGATAGGAATGAAAACAGCAGACAATAAATTCGTTCCTTGGTTAGCATCTCAAACAGATATTTTAGCTGAAGATTGGGTAATTGTTGAATAACATTTACAAGGTTAAAGAATCTAGGTAGGTTCGCAACCTACCACTCAGGAGGGGTTTACGTGTAAACTAAATAGATGTTGCCTGAGAATAAACAAAAAGACGACATCACCAGGTCTCATAGCTCAGTCGGTTAGAGCGTCAGACTCATAATCTGAGGGTCACAGGTTCGAGTCCTGTTGAGACCACAAAGTCCTGCCTGTTCCGATATACTGAGTTCAGGATGGCGAAATCGCAAGTGAGGACACCTTAGCCTATTTTCATAGGAGGTCAGCACCTAGTGAGCGTATAACAGCTTGCGATTTTTCAAAAATTAACAAAGTTAGTAAAAATCTAGCTAGAAAAGGATGAGAGTAACTAGAGTCATATGTTCCGTGTTTATTGCTTTTGCTGCGACCGTTACGCATGCTCAAGTGCTTCCTGACGGAGATAAACACCCTTGGCGATTTGAAGATGCTGCCTTGGCTGTTCCTCTGCATTTTAACACGGATTTTCCGAGCCGAAAAAGACTATGTTTCGGCAAATTAGATTCTAGTGCTCTCATCTTTATCAACGAAACAAAAGAGCATATTTCTAACCCAGCTGATAACTGTTGCGAGAATCCTCCCATGATTATCGACAATAAAAGACTTCGACCAGTTGGAACAAAAGTCGAATGTCTATATGGGAAGGTCAGCCCAAGGCGAGGGCAGTTGTATATACGTACTCATGTAAGGAATAAGCAGATAAGAAAAGCTGACCGACATACAATAGTATGGTTTATAAGATAAAAGGAAAGGACATCACATATGCGGGGTGTCCTTTTTTATTGTACAAAAATAGGACTTTGTAAATTATTTTGTAAAATAATTGAATTTTTTCATTGCTATATAAAAAATAACATAGACCTTAGCCTTGTAATTAATCGAAATAACATGGAAACAATAAAACATACTCAAGGATTCGTAAGTCATAATCTAGGATTATTGAACGACAGACAAAGACAGGATTTGTTCGGTTATCTTGGAGACTTGGGAGAAGGTGAAGAAATCGGAGTTTTTAGTAACAATGATGCTAGTCTTGTAGGTATAGACAAAATCGTTATGGTTAAAATGTCTAATGGTAACGAGGTTTGTTTCAGATTGAGTATGATTAGAGTTGTAGAAATTGACGGTAAAAAAGTAAAATAAGATGAAAGATTTAGTAATAATTTTCGAAGCATTAGAAAAGTTAGGATATGATATTTCAGGACTAACTTTCAATCAAGGCATTGAGTTGTTCAATAACATCAAGAATGTAATTGATGACGCTGGAGTAAAACGAGTAACTAACGAAGAAAACTAAGAGTTATGAAACAAGGCAATAATTCAATCAAAAACAATACTGTCGATATGGTATTCAATGAATTACCTAATAAGTTCGACAAGCAAACAGCTGCTAAGTTAGCCATAAAATTAGATATGACACCTAAGACAGTTGAGAAATATCTGACTGATCTTGTTAAAGATGGAAGGATTGTCAGAATCAAAAGAGGTTCTTATCAGAAAAGAAAAATTGTTGATTCTTTACCTGTTGGTAATTTCAAAAAGATTGAAAGAGAAACACCTAAAAGTAGGTATTCAGATGAGTTCAAAATAAAATCAGTGATAACTTATCTTGAATTAGGAAACTTAGAACTAGCCGCAAAAAAGATGGGCACTAATGTTGCTCAAATACATAGAGCAAAAGAAGAGTATAAAATGTTCAATCTTTCTGAATTGAAAGAACTGATTGGTGATGAATCTTCTGATAAGAAAAGAGGTATAGGCAAGTTTATGACTGAAACGAAGATTAGGGCAGTAAAAACTTATCATAAATACGGCATACAAAAAGCTGTTGAGAAATTCGGGGCACATCAGTCTTCGATTTATAATTGGGCTGATCAATACAGAAGGGGTGAACTAGGAGAACTTGTAGAGATAGAGCCTGATGAAGTAGTTAAGGAAACAAAACAAGAAATTAACGAAAAGAAAGACGAAATGAATTACAAAAGAGAAATCGTTGATACTTTGAATTCATTATCGTTGAAAGTAATAGAACTTGAAAACAGGAATGCTGAGCTTGAAGAAGAAAACAAGCTATTGAAAAGCATGTTTCTAAATTCTCAAATTTCATTAGAGAAAACAAAACAAAGTTAAATATTACAATATGACTAAGAGGGAATTTACTCAGAGAATAGCAGAAGCTAAAAAGGGTTTCGGAGTTTGGACACTAGGTGCTAAATTCGCACTAGAGCAGAACGAAATAGATTTATACGTTGAACACTGGCTAGAGCAAGGCGCAGACCCAGGTTCAAGACCGATGGTAGTCCGAATGCTAGAAGGTGAACTGTACGATACGTTACAGACCTTTAAAAAGGATGAGCAAGGAATCTGTATCAAGCGTTGCGATAAGTTTCCTGATTGTGAGCCTTGCGGAAGTCATTTTGAAAATATGTAGATTATGAGAAAGATTTTATATCAAAATTGCCCTAAAATTGGGGATTTGAGAACGAAAAGATATTTTGCGATATTTCCTGTTACAATTGGAAAAGAAAGAAGATGGTTTGAAATTGTTGAGATAGAGCAAGAATTTGTATCCTATTGGCAAGGTTTGGAAGACGGAACTGTTTATTTTTGGGAAAATAGGAGATTTTTAAATTAGCAACCATTAACAGATAACATGATGAAAAATCAGCTGATAAATAAACCAGGTTTTTACATAATAGTATTCTTTGACGGTTATTGGATCTGTAAACCTATAAACAAATAATAATATGAAACAAAATCTAATCAAGACCCATCTAGGGAGTCGAAAGAAAGTAGAAGACATTCTACAATTCTACGGAATGGAATTTAAGGGTTCAAGAGAATCTTTAGAAGAGAAAGTCAACGGACTGTCTGTAAAACAAATTAAGGACTTTTTAAACCGATAATTATGGCATTCTTGATCATCACCGAAAGTATTGAAGAGACGATTAATTCACTTCAGAACGACAAGCATTTATGCGAAACAGTTTACAAACAAACTGGCGACAAGGTTTACGAAGCCAAAGCGAAATATTATGCTGATAAGTTACAAGCAGCAATTCGTTATCATAAATTTTTCGAGCGTAAAAGTACCTACGAAAAAATCAAGCATCTTCGCTACAGAAATCTGCCTCTTTACATAACTAAATGCACTCAAATTTGTAAAGGTTTGAAGGGTGTATATTTTGATAAAGAGCGTTTACTATTCCGAGTTCAGATTACAAGGTTAGGCAAAAGAATTTATCTGGGACAGTACGATACGCCAGACGATGCATTAGAAGTTCTTAAACAATACATTTAGTTATGGCACTAAGAGAGTTTGCAGTATTCATACATGATGATAAAGCATCACATCTAGGTTTTGAAATAGATGAACAATACGTAGGGATTGAGCCAGATGAAAATCAACAAGGCATCCAAGTAGTTAATGAGAATGAAGAAAAAGTTTGGCTGATTGACATTATCCTGACTGGTTGTTCCATATCAATAAATTAGCATGAATCTCATAACTACTCATAGACAAAATAATCCGAATGCTGAAGAAGAAATTTCTAAGCTAGGATTGTTGAGAACTACTCTTGAGGGTGAATATGAAAGAACAATAGAAATGTTCGAACAGATTTACAGAGAAAGAGGTTTGTATTTTGCTATTGCTCTGTTGTATGACTCAGGTTATAAATCGGAGGACTTGAGGAATATGATGACTATAATGGAAAATTCTAGTCAAAAAGATAAATTCATAAAACCGAAACAAAATGGCTAGATGTAATAAATGCGAGATTTGTGGTGAACAAATTGATCATGGGGATTTTTGTGACAAATTGCACCCTTCAAGTGATGGATTTTGTGATGATTGCGGAGGTTACTTTTGTGACTTTTGTTGTCCTGCTGAACTAGATGAAGATGAATAATCAAAGTTATAGGAATTATGAGAAATATTTTACAAGCGATATATGATTATCCTGGAACTACATTTTGTCTATTCATAATGTCGATAATCATCATAAACGAAATCGGAGACGCAATAAGAAAAAGAAGATGAATAATTTGTACGACATATTAGGAGTTCATAAAAAACAGTACTCCAGAGGAAATCAAAGCAGCATACCGAAATCTGGCTAAGATTCACCATCCAGATAAAGGCGGTAGCAAAGAAGAGTTCAGCAGAATACAGATGGCTTATGACGTCCTATCAGATGCTGAAAGGAGAGCGAAATACGACTCAACTGGTGAGACCGAAAAGGAACGAGGATTTGAAGAACAATTCTTTGGCTTTGTTGCTAGTCAAATTATTCCTTTGATTGAAAATGCTAAAGATTTGAATTTCGATTTGATGAAAGAAGCGAAAGAGCATATCAGAGGTTTAATCAGAATCGGCAAGAAAAACATACACGAGTTGCTTGAGAAGAAAGCTCATTACGAACATGCTATTGAGCGTTGTAAATCGAAGAATGGTAAAGAGAATATCATGGCTAAGATTCTACAATCTAAATTAGAGCATATCGGTAATGTAAAAATTCAAGTTGAGACCGAGTTACAGTTCATCGAAAAATGTCTTGTTGAAATCGACAATTTTGATTACGACTTTACAGAAGTGCCTAAAAGAAAAGGATGGGTTGCTATCGATGTAGAACAAGTCATGTCGGGTCAGTTCGATTGGAAAGGATTTTTAGACAAACAACAACCGAAAGAAGAAAAGGAATCTGAAGAGGATGAAGACTAAAGTACCTGCTCACGAGTTACCAGTAATGAAGAATTACTGTAAGACTTGTCCTTTCAAGCCTGACGAGAACGGACGTCAGTTGAATCCCACTTTAGCCGCAGAAGTTCAACAAAGAACATTATTCAAGGCTCATCAAATCTGTCACGGAACAGAAGGTGAGAATAGAAAAGCGAATAACCGATGTAAGGGAGCATTTGACGCAAATATGGAGGTTTATAAGCGTATGGGGTATGATCATCTTGTAAAATAACAAAGTTATATAAGGTATGAACGAGTTAAAATACATAATAGTCATTCCTAAGGGTATGACAAAAGATAGCGCAAGAGCGATAATTTTCAATGGTCTTCTTGTTCATCTTCATATTTGGAAATCTTGTCCAGAAGGTTTTAAACTCAATAGTGCTGGATTTATGAATATTGGTCCAAGTATTTATGATGTAAAATGTTATGGTAAATCTGAGTCGCTACATGTTGATTCTGATCCAGAGTTCGATAAAGAGATAATTTTAAGAACTTTAGGTTGCATGCCTTTGAATCATTTTGACGTTTAATGAACATATTTGTTTTACATAACAACCCTAAGATTGCTGCTCAAATGCACAACGATAAGCACGTTGTAAAGATGATTCTTGAAACTGCTCAATTGTTATGCACTTCGATTATCGTTAACGGAGGTGAGGCACCGTACAAATGTACTCATGTTAATCACCCTAGCGCAATATGGGCAAGAGAAAGTAAAGCGAATTATTTATGGCTTGTTAAGTTAGGTTTGTTTCTATGTAAGGAATACACTTTCAGATACAACAAAGTACATAAAAGCAAGGTGGTTATCGAATACTGTTTGAAGAACATGCCTAATTTTGAGAAGAAAGAAATGACGGATTTTGCTTTAGCTATGCCTGATCAATACAAATTAGGCTCAGCTGTAGAATCATATCGAGCATATTATTTGGGCGAAAAGATGCCTATATCAAATTGGACAAAACGTGATAAACCTGATTGGTTATGAAGAAAGAAGTAGAAGTGTTTGAAAAGATTCTAGACAAGCATGCTAAAAATTACATGAAGAGATGGAATCTGAATAAGTTTAGAAATGAGTTTCCTAGCTTGAGAAGAGTTTTCCTAGAATCTATGATGGAAATTTATCTTAACAAACCTAAGATTGAATATTCTCAGCAGAACAACATCGAGATTCTCAGACCCTGTTTATGGTTCGCAAAGGGTCAAATAATTCCTTACAGCAAAATGGAGGAATATTACACTCACAAATCCATCCTAAGTCTTCTGGAATACAAGTATATAAAGATAGTTCCTTTTGAGTCGACACAAAAATAATTTGTAAAAAATTTTGTTATTCAAAATATTCGTTATTACTTAGTATCATAATTAAACGATAAGTCATGAAAAAGTTGTTATTTTTAATCTGTTTGTCTGTAAGTTTTGTATCGTATTCTCAATATGACGAAATAGAACAAGATATGATTGATACTTACAAGCAGTATATAGTAACTGATACTAAACTTCCTGTTAAGAAGTTCGAAACAGAAGGGGTGGTATTCTGGTACCGACAGTCAGGAAATAAAGTAACTGGAGAGTTAATCGTAAATGGTATAGTTAATCAAGTTTACGGTTTGTATACTGGTGAAGGAACGTATTTCGCATCGGTTTGGTATAACGGAAAAAGTGTAGGAGTTATGGATTGGGACTTCTCAAATTCTTGCACTACAATTATTAATAAGACCAATAGTAAGACTTTTTATACGGAGGTCTGTTCAGTAAATTATTAACAAAGTTAACTTAAAAAAACAAAAGATGAAAAAGTTATTTGGATTGTTGGCGATTATCGGACTGTTGTTCTTTACGTCATGTAAAAAAGAGGATGTAAATCCTACACCGAAATCGGTAACAGAGTTGAACGGCAATTGGGACGTTCTGGAGAAAGGAACTATCAGTATTTCTTCTCAGGGAGACACAACTGTAGCTAACTACGAATGGGATGGGTTGAATGCTCTGGAAGTAGCGAATGTTACAAGTGCTGACTATGAATCTGTAGGTGCTATTGTTACTGTAAATAATGTTAATTATTCCTTAGACGAATGGGAAATGTCTTCTGCAAACGACACTACATATAGCAGATACATCTGGGTGCAGAATCCTAATGCCTCAGATGGGGATAACTATTATTATGTTTTAGGTAAAAGATTGAACTAAAGGTTTTCGACTTTAGTTCTGGCGGTCTTGGAAGCTCAGTCGGTTAGAGCGTTTATGTTGGTAGCATAAAAGGTCGGTGGTTCGATTCCACTCAAGACTACAAAAATTTTTAAGATGGAAAGTTTAAATTACGTCAAAGGCGACTTGATAAAGTTAGCAGACGATGGTGAGTTCGATATGATAATCCATGGTTGTAATTGCTTTGCGACTATGGCTGCTGGAATAGCTTATCCAATTGGACGAAGATGGCCAGAGGCAAAGAAAATCGATGCCTTGACAAAAAGAGGTGATGTTCACAAATTAGGTTCTTATACCGTAGTAGATGTTAAAACAGAAGCTGGTACAAATCTAAAGGTAATGAATGCCTACACTCAGTTTAAGCCTGGACCAGACTTCAAACTTGTTCACTTACAATCTGTACTTCTACGAGTGAGAGAGAAATTTTCTGACCTAAGAATCGGCATACCTTTAATTGGTTGTGGAATAGGAGGTGGAGACTGGGATGAAGTAGAACATATGCTTATTTCAGAGTTTAATGATTTAAATATAACCGTAGTAATTTATGAGCAAGATTAGAGCGAAACTTGAGACTTCATTCACACAGTCGGCTGAACATAAGAATTTTCTAAAACAGTTTGATTTGAAAAATATATCTACTTATAAAACAAAAGAAGGCGGTAAATTTTTCTGCTTCACTGTAAAAGGTTCAGATGAACTTAAAAGACTTGAAGAATCTTGCGTTGAGAATCGTTACAATTTAATTGTAGAATAATGTTTGGTAGTAAATACAAACAAAAAATCGAGGAACTAGAAATAGAAAATGGGTTTCTTGAAAATAAAAATTACGAATTAGAATCTAAGGTTCAAGAACTAGAAAAGAAGAATTTTGATTTATTGACAAATCAGGGCACATTACCCGATATGCGTTACATAGAATCTTATATGTTCAAATTGCTTAGGTTCGTTTCATCGGATGAATTTCATGAATTAAAATCTGAAAAACAAGACAGGATTTTATGTGAATTTGAATACATAAAACAGACTTTTAGCATAATCAAAAATTTCTACAATAAAAAGGAAAACATTGTAGCTTATAGAGATTTGCTTGAATTAGAAGGTATGGAGATTCAATTGACAAATTTAACTATAAATAAAGAGCGCACTCCAGAACAAGATGAAATCTACAAAAGATTGATATCTGAAGTTCCTTGCATGAGAAGTGATAGCACATTTGTATATTCATTCTCTTGTTTAGAAGTTGCAATGTCAGTTCTTGATTGTGATATTTCAGACATACTTCAATGTTTGAGTGGATCAAAAAAATCTTGTAATGGATATAAATTTGAATACGAGTCAGAATGGATCAAAAGTCAACCTAATGAACCTTCTGTATTGAAGATAAAAACTAATTGGTAAATATTATGGCTTACGAAAAGAAAGGTGCTAGCAAAATCGTTAAGAATGAAAAGGCTAAAAAAGAACAAGAAAAGTTCAACAAAAATCATGATAACGACTTCTCAGGTAAAAAGGTAGAAGAAATTAAACACAACGGAAATCATGGCAAAGACACTTTTGGAGTTTGAAGGTAAATTAATTGATGTATTCAAAATAGGAGATATTGAGAAGATTGACGAATGGGATGACGATTTACAAAAATTAGTATATCGTATCTATTTTAATAAGAATCTTGATGATTTACAATATCTCAAAACTTACAAATTTACATATTTCGATGAACAATATCGAAATGATAGATTTGAAGAGTTGCTGATAAGATTGGAAGACATCGAACATATAACACTTTTGTAATTATTTTAAAAATGGAGATAAAGTTCAAAAAATTAGTTCCTGAGGCTGTAATTCCTCAAAGAGCAAATCCTACCGATGCTGGTTTGGATTTAATTGCTACTAGTCAAAAGGCTGAAATGTGTAAAAATGAAGATGGGACAGAACATAGTAGAGAAGTTTCATTTAAGGAGTATGGAACAGGCTTGGCTGTTGAAATTCCTGAAGGGTATGTAGGGTTACTTTTCCCTAGAAGTTCTGTTACTAATAAGCAGATGATGTTGAAAAATTCAGTAGGGGTTATTGACTCAGGTTATCGTGGAGAAATCAGAGCAAGATTCATTTGCGCTGATAAAGAAGAACAACACAATCATTATTCCGTAGGTGATAAAGTAGCTCAATTGTTAATCGTTCCTATTGCGTTGCCTCATCCAATAGAAGCAGAAGAGTTGTCTGACACTTCAAGAGGTGAAGGTGGATTTGGTTCTACTGGTAAATAACATAGTTACTATCTTTATAAAAATCTAAGATGGAAAAACAAGAATTAACAAAAGAGGTTATCCTGAAAAGGATAAATGACCTGAAGGTGAACGGATTGAATGTTCAAAAAGTAGGAACTAGATCATATGGTTTCGGTAAAGGTGATATTGAGTCTGCATTATGTGCTCAAGTTCGTATGACTGATCCAGCTGTAAATGAAAGAGTAAGTGTTATGCTAGATATTCATCAGTACGATACTTTGAATACTTTGAATTACAAGTTAGACCGTGCTGAATCTTTATTGTCTGAAGCGTTGATTATCAACAATCAAAAAGAGCAAGAAGAGTCAATCAATAAGAAGAGAGTAGAAGCTATGGAAATAGCTGAAGCTGAGATGATGGAATTGAAGAAAAATTCTCCAATTTTATATGACTTCTTAGATGCTAATCTTGAGTTGTCGAATCCTGAAATGTCCATGAGTCAGATGACTCCATTGAATCACTAACAGGGTTTATTAAAGTCGTATTATTAATAATCAAATAAAAACAAGTAGTTATGGCTATCGAAGGTTACAACGTAAAGTTGAAGAAAAAAGAAGCGATGAAAGATGTTGTTATCAACAGAAATGGAAATCGTTATTTCGCAAGCGGATTTGGATCAGATGGGACTAAGATGTCTGCTGTTATGGGAGAAGCAAAAGCGAAAGAAGCATTGAAAAATAAAGATGCTAAAAAAGGAACTGGTTGGGAATAATCCTGTATGTTCATAGTTTGAAGACCCTCTGCTAAAGGTAGAGGGTTTTTTATTTTCAAAAATTATTGTTATGATAGGAAGAAATGTATTAGTTAGATTTGTAGAATCTGACGGTTCAAATGAGCAATCTAAAGAAGCTAAAGGTGAAGTTGTGGATAAAGTTATGGTTAGTGTTATTCATAATGATCATATAATATCGAATGACAACTATTTAATAAGAAAAGAAGATGGAACTTGCTTATTGCTTCATCCTACTTGTATCTTAAAAATAGATTGATATGAATAATTTAAATTACATTGAAACAAATAAGAAAGACGGATTCTTGTATTCAGTATTGCTTTTTGATGATAAGAGAAAATATCAAAAACAATTAACTCTAATAAATCAAGCTGGAGTTCGTAAGGTGATATTCTCAGGAAGTACTTCAGACATGATGAAACAGACTGGAGAGGTGCTTATCGGGTCAAGAGTAAGGTATTATATGGATCAGAAGTGGGAAGATGGTGAAATATCATCTGTCGCTGGTTATCCTTATTATGAGATAAAACCTGATGATAAACCTGGATATAGATATTCTGTTCATAAAAGATTTGTAGAAAGCGGTGTTCTTTCTACTCAGAAATTGGCTGATACTTACATTCATCAAATTTCAGATTCTAAATGGCAGCATTATGAACTAGGAATATTGAAATTAAACGACAGATTCTACAGAAAATCTGTTGATAGTTTGGCTAATATTGCTACCAAAGGCAAGTATGTAATCATGCTTCGTCAGGAATTATCATAGTTATATAAAAATAAAATGGCTAAATTTCTTGAAGTTATTAATGTAGATAGTGCGAATAATCATTTGCCTAATCCTTTAGTTTTGGGTGAAATCGTAATGGAAATACAAGATGAAAATTATGACGGCACTCCGTATGTAAAGATTCATCACAACAATGGTGAAAATATTAGTTCTTTTTCAAGAAAGAATTTTAAGAAGTATTCACCAAAAGATAAGGTTGAGTTGATCAAACTTATTAAAAATAAAGGAAGAGCATGAAACAAGCAGATTTTATAATCTTTGACTGTGAGACAGGAGGTTTTGATTATGAAAAAAATCCTATAACTCAAATTGCACTTCTTACTATTGATGGCAAAACTTTAGAAGAAAAGGACAGATTTGAAACTTATATAAAGCCTTATGACGATTTAGTTATTACTAAGGAAGCATTGAATATAACTGGATTGAAAATGTCTGATATTCAGAAAGGTTTAGATAAGAAAGAAGCTGTAGATGTTTTGATGAAGTATTTCAAAAAGAACGTAGTAAATAATAGAAGAGAGAATAGACCTGTTCTTGTGGGACATAATGTTCAATTTGATATAGGTTTCATATTCTATTTATTTGAGTCTTGTAAAAAGGATTTATTTTCATTCGTAAGCGATTCATCCTTATGTACTATGGTTCAAGCTAAAATGTGCTTTCCAGATACCGATTCCTTGAAATTAGAGAAGGTATGCGAGCAAGCTGGTATCAAATTAAATGATGCTCACAAGGCTATGAATGATGTTATAGCCACGACTGAACTATTCAGGTATTTTACAAGCAAGCTAAGAAGTTCTGGAGGAACTTCCAAAGTTAATATAGAAAACAAAAAATCACGTTTAAAATTTCAATTCTAAATTGTATGAAAGGTTCAGATGTCGAAGAGACAACGATGGAAACATCTCAGGAGGATAATGCTCCAATTGTAAAAGAGGTTAAGCAAAAATTTCTGTTTCTAGGTCAAACAGAAGAAGTTGACCGAATCACGAAGTATATGAAATCTCAGAAGGATTGCTCATTAATTGTCCTATCTAAAGATGAGATGAATTTAATCGTTGCTAATCGTGTAGGTGAACAGCGTCAGAAAGAAGTTGAGTCATTCTTAGATGATGACCGACATAAACAACGTGCTCATTCTTTAGCGTTGGAATTTGTAACTAGATTTGGAGAAGCATTTGATAAAGGTTTTGTGTATAAGACTTCAATCAAGAAAGCTACTAAATGGTCATGGAAACAATTCGATGAGGTTATTGGCACTTTGGACATGTTCGGTTTTGTAGCTTGGCCATCTGATGGTGGTAAAGACCGATTGAAAATTATCGTTGATGAACAAAGCATCATAGATAATAGAAAGATGGAGATTCAAAGAACACTTGATTTTGCTGTAGGTCAGTTGATTTCACTTCAGAAGAGCGCAGAAGGTAAAGTTGATTCAAAGAAAATTGAAGCCTTAAAAAAGAGTTTGAAAGTAAAATTCTAGTCATATGTTCTTAGAGGATGAAGATTATTCGATTCTAGGGAAGTTCGGTAATGCCTTGTCTATTGAAAAGATGGATGAGGCATATCGTATTCTCGATGAGGTCATAGTCAATCTTGACGAAACAGGATTGAAGGAGTTGATGGGAGGTTATGAAAGCGATGTAGATGAAATTTACAAAATCATAATCGAAGAGACATATGGTGTTCTTTATGGAAGAAAGAATG
>JACCDM010955454.1_pt1 | contig 18650 bp, 20 predicted proteins | sample 7445851 | NCBI WGS metagenome assembly JACCDM01 (sample SAMN15323438, study PRJNA562643) | freshwater metagenome | isolation source: river surface water | place: USA:Blue River Watershed | collected 2017-08-16
AATAGTAGGTACCGTTTACGATGTACCTATTTCTTGGGTATCATCATTCTCTGGTGCCGGTACTTATAAATTAGGTACTGGATATGCAACTGCTGCAATTAGAGATGATGGTAATTTTGTTATTTATATTGGAACAACAAATGCTAGTCAAAATACAGTAAATAAAGGCTCAAAGGGTAATTGGTCAAATACAACTACCAATATTTCAAAGACATGTCTTGTGACATATTCATCTAATACGGATATGTATGCTGTAGATAATGGTATTTCAGGGCCTTATAGCTTAAATATGTCAATATTTAGTCAATCGCCTTATGTAACACTTACTATATCAGGAAAGGGTTCATTTACTGGAGCACCAAAAACATTGAAAACATTAACATCCGGAGCACAAACATTTACAGGAAGTACGGGTGATTTCTTGTTAGGTCTTCATGATGTTTATCAAGGTAATGTTGCTGATTCTGAAACGAATGTGACAAATAATGGACTTTGCTTAAAGCTTCATAATTCTGGAGATGCAAAAACAGTAACCCAGGGTTCTTCAGCTGCAGAAAATCGTATTTTACTAGATTCAAATTTCCCAATTACCCCTACAAACTCACTAAAATATACTACACCTGGAAATCCATATGGTGCAAATAGTATGACGGTTAATGTATATACTGGTCCATTAATAAATGAGTCAATGAGAAGATCTGCAAATAATTTCTTATGTTGGAATGGTGATGTTAAGAATCCAATTAAAAATGTAATGTATATGTCTATTCAGGGTTCAACAACCAGCAAAGTACGATTCTTTCATTTAGTATTAACAGCAGATGGTGTGTTGGCATTATATGATAGTGGAGACCAGGCATTACCAACTACAACAAATGGAGTACAATCTGGCCAAATACAACAATATCCAAATTCAATTCCAAGTTTGGCTAATATTGTATTAACAGGAACCGACAATACCACTTTTAATCCAAGAATTTATTTGTCATCTACAAAGTCAACAAAAAGTATTACTAAAACATGGAAGGACAATGCTAATAATGCTGCAATTAGTAACCAAAAACATATATACCCACCAGATATTAATACAGTATATATAAGTGATATGTATCCTTACTATACAAGTACAATTTCAACTGCAAATCCTATTCCAAAACCGTCTTTTGGAGGAACAAATTATGTTTTATTAAATACACCACTATATAATGCACAAAACTTATCATTAGAACCAATAAACTCTTTAACTACCTATTACGGTATTAGTGGCGATACTCCTAGTGGTACTCCCAGTAGTAGTAAATCTACTTTTGGTATACCTAATGTACAATTATCAGGATATGATCCCATCACCAAATCTGCATGGGCATATTGTGGTACTACAAACGTATTTCATAGAATTAATTTACAAACTTCAACTTCTCTTCAATACATGAAATATGGAACTGGTGATGGAGTTGGTGATTCAGCTGGAATGTATACCCCAAAAGCTATATGTACAGATTATAATGGTAATCTTTACATTATTGATAATGGTAGAATTAAACTATATAATATAGGATCAAGAACATATACCACTGTAGCCGGTCAAAATTTTGCTAGTCAATGGCCGAGTGACGGGATTGGTAAGAATGCAGTATTATATGATGCGTTTTCTTCTGGTTATTATGCTGCCACATTTAATACAAATGAAAATATATTATACTTTATTGACGGAAATAATGCTTTTAGAACATTTAATCCTTTAACATTAGAAGTAAAAACAATATCACTAACATCATCAGATACAAGTGGAAAACCATCTAACGTCACTGGTATGCATTATGACAACGTCAAAAAGGTTATATATCTTATTGAAAGCACAAAAGTGAAAAAGATTGGATTTTCTACATCTGATACTACGATATCAACTATTTTTAATAGTAGATTTACTTCTGCTGATGGAATGACAGCGTTTACATTTAAGAGGCTCGATTCTCTTATTCATGATTCTAGCTCGGATATATTATATATAGGCGATTCAAATGCTCATACTGTATATAAAGTTACAAATCCGAATGATAGTAGTCCAAAAATATCTAAACTTGCTGGTACTATAAATACTTCCGGATCAACAGATGGGGTACCAGGTACTTTGAGCTTTCCAATATTGCTAGGAATTTATAGTGGATCATTATATTTAAATGATAACTCTACATATTTGAGAAAAATTGATTTGTCAAATGGAAGAGTACAGACAGTATTAAATGGATCCAGTTTCAATATTGATATTCCTCGTTCTATGGGAAATGTCAATACTAGACAGATTTATTTAAATAATAATGATTCCTTGTATATTTCATCACTACAAAGTGGTTACCTACCAACACAACCATTAGCTCCACCATATTACTTTGGATTTGCATCATTAAACTATGGATATGACCCACAATTAAAACATACTGGAGATATTGGACTATATCTATTAGGAACAAAACCAAATGGAGAAGTTGCCGCATATCATCAATTTGTATTAACTGCAGGTAAAGATCTAAATACTACAAAGGGAACTTTCTCAACAACTAAAACAGGTATTATATTTGGATTTGGTAATCCTGAAACATTGAAACCAAATAACTATCAAATAGTAATGGATCCTAATTACTCAACAAATGGAAATGGAATTATATACGTTATTGAATTATCAACAGGCTATACAATGATTATAATGAATAGTTAACTATAAAATGCGGTTATATGAACAATTTTTTTTTAATATAATAAAAGATGGTAGATTGGGGTACAAAGAAAGCATATGATTATATTATTAATAATGAAATCGACAAAGCTTGGTTTCTTCTGAAAAAAATTGATAATGATCAAGCAAATTATATGAAAGGTGTACTTTGTGAAGAGAATCAAAGGTTTGGAGGACAAATGAAAGCAATTGAATTCTATAAAAAGGTACAGTCAATGGCAAATGCATTTCATAATCATGGAACTATTCTTTTAACTCAAGACCAGTATAATGAAGCAATCCCATTGTTCTTGAAAGCAATTGAGCTTGATCCAAAACATACTCGAGCAATGAATAATGTAGCTATATGCTACGAATTACTAAAAGATCCTGATCAGAAGCAGTATGATTACTTTAAGAAGATTGCTGAAATTGATCCGGCCAATAGTTATGCACATCATAATATTGGTTACATAAATTCTGGTCGAGGAAATGTTGATATTGCCCAAGAACACTTAGAAATTGCTTATCAATTAAATAATAAATATCCAGAAACTTGCTATACACTTGGAGTACTATATAATGGATATACTCTTAATAAACCATTAATAAAGGAAGCAGAACTACTCTTTCAAGAATGCCATCAAGCATATGCTGAACAAACAAAACAAAAACTATTATACCTAGGATGTCAAGATGGTCCTACTATGTTTACATTTAGTAATGCAATATTGTCTAGTGGTCATTTAAGAGTAAAAAAAGATGATGGAACTGCAATTATTATTAGTCATCATGATTTACATATTCCAATTCACAGATGGAATCCTAGCACTAATGTTATCAAATTACCCAAGGCCTGGTCCACTTTACAACATAATTCATGGGGATTTTATCACTGGCTATGTGAAACTTTACCGAAAATTTTTATGATACTAGAACAGGACATGAATACTCCTATTATTGTCCCCAATAAAGGATTTGTAAAAGATACTCTCAAAAACCTTAAGGGTAACTTCATTTATTGTAGTCCTAATGATACTTATCAAATTGATGAAATCAAGATTATTGATTGGCCATCTGTACAAGAACCCAATCCGAAATCAAAAGAATTCTTAATTCCAGACTATATTGTGAACCTATTGAGAAGATCATTCAATAAATACTACTCTCCATGCGAACCATCAACTAAGAAAAAAATTATTTGGTTATCAAGACGTAATGTTAAAGGAGTACGAGATGTTACTAATGAAGATCAAGTTGTTGATGCCATTTTCAATACTGTATCACAATATGCAGATTACGAGTTTGTAAGATATATCCCTGAAGACTATCCCTTTGATGATATGCGAGACATCTTCTATAGTGCTAAAATGATTATAGGAGTACATGGAGGAGCCTTCAGTAATATGGTATTCAGTAACAATTGTACTGTTATTGAGTTTGCAATGCTTGAAGACTATTATCGATATTACTTTAAGTGTCTAGCAGAGTCATGTGGACATTCATACTATAATATTGACTTTGATATTCCAAATATATTCAAGAAGAGCTTTGAAATCAATGAATTTCAGATTGAAAAAATGATATATCTACTAAACAAGACTCTTGCTTAGATTACAAAATCGCTGTACACTTCTTTCTCAAATACTTTCATGATAGCATTTGTAAGAGTAGTCTTACCATTGTTCCCACCAAGTTTATCGATTAGGAATACAATAATTTTTTCTTTGCGATAAGCTGGTAGACTGCTTCCAATAATCTTGATGAAATCCTTTCTTAGTTCATCATCTTGAAATATGGTATAATAGAAATAATCAATGAATTCAAACTCATCCTTAGGGATTTCATCTCTAGGTCTTAGATCATAATCTACACACTTAGTAATGTAATCTTCTCTCTTGATAGGTCGAAACTGCATTTCCTTGAAGTCATATACACCGTTTCTGAAAGCAAATAGGAATTCATTATTGTCTAATTGCTTTAGCGATTTTCTGTCCTTATCATTCTTTTCACGGTCACTTATTAATGATAAATATGCTCTATTGTAACCGTTTCAGTTGGTCATGCTACGCGTCCTTTTTTAGTAGTTACTTAGGCTTCATTATATGTCTCATAAATTCTTTTTATGTAAGGCGAATTTTTTCCCCATACTACTTTCTGTAACAGAAATTCCTTGACTCGTGCTTCTTTAACAATTTTTTTCAGATACCTCATCTCTTGTTTATATAGAATGAGTCTCATTCTTCTCTCAGATACCATTGAAGTCTCATCTAATAGAGCTCTCATGTCTAAAGAATAACTTGTGTTTGTTGCAATAATGTAATCAAAGAATTTTCCACTGCATCTATTGTAGAGATTTGTAATAATTGTAGGATCTAATAATGGACATTGAGAAATGATATACCTTACCATCTCCCAGTTATTTGTCTTTATAGCAACTTCTAAGGGATATGAAGGAGTTTTAGAATCCATACAATCATCAAACTTAGAATTGCTAATATGTCTATGAAAGTAATATGTTCCTCTGAGTATTTTTATATATTCACATACCGTATGTAGTTTTTCAATATCCCCAAAGTTTATAAGTTTTGTTATGCAATCTGAACTCAGTATGTCATATTGATTGGCAAAGGGAAGAACATACTCTAATATTTCATTGGACTTGTTATAAATTGTATCCCAAAGGAGTTTATAGTCATATCCTTGTTGAAGTGGAAAAGCAGAGAGTATATCCTTTACTTCTTCCAAAGTAGAAACTTTCTTGAAATGCTTGAACATACGTTTAGCCATATTAGAATAATGATACCAATAGTCTTGAAACAAATCATCTATGATTATATTATATTGCATATATCTCTGAAACTCATATACATTATGATAGAATGTATTGCTCTGAAGCATATGAGTCAATATTTGAATGTTAGTCATATTGCTTATGCTAGACTAACCTAAATATTCAAATTTATATTTGTACTCCAGTAGATTAATTTATCTATTAAACAATACTTTCTGTGTATAATATAACAGAAGCGTTCATCACTCTGAAGACTAAATAATGAAGACGTTAATTGTCGGCTCAAGTAGGGTCTTAAATCTAGATTCTATTCATGACGCTATTAGTCAATCAAATATTGATATTACCGAATTGGTAATGGGATCATATTTTGGAACCTGTCCAGTTATTAGTACATATGCAAATGTAAGAAATATCCCGACGAAAAGATTTGACAAGAACATTAAAGACCACAAGTTTGATGTGATTGGTAGAGATATCAAGATGCTTATCTATTCTGATGTAATTATGGTATTGAATGATCCGGATTGTAAACGTACAAAGCATTTGGAAACATTAGCTAATGATATTAAAAAAAATGTAATTAAGATTGATGTACCTATTGTTGAAGAACTATTTAAGGATAGACCATTCATTTATCATGACCCAGCACTTTTCCCAAAGACAGATGAAGCTTATATATATGTTAATATGGATGAAGCCGATCCTGAATGTGAATCTACAGCTGACTGGTCAGATGAGGAATACATTAGTGACTGTGATGTATTTGATGATTACTTTGAAGATGAGGATAGTGATGACTCTGATAATGAAGACTAAGTGTAAATATGTGCTTTGATTGCATCAGCAAGTTGATCTAAAGGAGAACATTTTTTCTCCCAATCCCAATCATCATTATCACGATATTGATTTATTTCCGGAAGATTTAAGGGCTACTGTTCCTGCTAAATATATACATTAATGTATTTCATCAAACTTGCTGCTACCGGTCATCTTCATTTAAATAAATGTTCTTATATAGAAATATAGAAAAATGAATAGGGAAGAAATGAAACATAATGTGGACAAAATTTTAGCAATGGGAAACCCATACGAAAACCCATTACATACTGTATTTACTGATAATCATCCTAACTATACTTATAAAATTACGAATAAAAATATTAACCCAATTATATTTCCAAAACCTGAGGTATATATGGAATCATTTGAATATACATTTACGGAATCAGTGTTTGGTCTACTATTAACTAAATACTCATTCTCTGATGATCCAGAAGATTTAATTTTCTACGCGGATATTGGTATGTTAGAAGAGTATATGGGAATTGTTATATGTGATATTAGATGTTGGTTATCTGTTAATAACATAAAAAATACTGAAGGACATGATTTGGTTCTCAAATATGATTGGGAACATTCATGTATTACTGAAGACTTTTCTCCGTTGACTATCAACAGAGAGTTTGTTGATTTACTACCTGAAGACTTAAGAGCTACTGTTCCTGCTAAATATATACATTAATTGATTATCAAGTCCACAAAAGATCTTTCTTTCGGAACTTTCTATAGTCGTTAGCAGTCATCTGATCATTTGTCACACGCAACAAGTTTTTTTTTCACCTTCCTTGAGCTTTGCGGCGCAAGTATAAATTTGAATCATTCTACGTCTTCCCAATAACTAGACACTACAAACAATGGCAAACAAACGCTCTATCATGGACAAAGACGTCCAAGCTCTAAAACGCAAAGAATATCTTTCCGATCTACATATTATGAACACGATCAAGAAACCACAAGTTATGACGGAGTTAGTACAGGAGTTCTTTCCTGTCTACTGGTATGAAGCAGTACTTCTTGAGTTGCAGTACCAGCCGCACTTTGTTGCAGTACAAGCGGAACGATGGTTTAACGGACAAGACCAGGACAACAATGACAGTAATTTGATTGGACGAACAATTATGAAACTAGAGTCTATGACAATAGAGGAATAACCTTGAACAAAAAAAATACATTGTGTATGTGATTGTCTCTTCAAGTCTAATCCTATGAAGTCGGATGAATTATAATATGAAGAATTATAATTATAGAACATATAATGATACTCATTGGTATATTATCCACTACATTAATTATTTTAATATACTATCAAAAAAAGGTTGTAGAACTACCTCAAGTATTCTGTGGTAAATCAATGCTAGATATAGTTAACCGAATACCACTACTAAAAAAGGAAATTAGATGGCCAATTTGGTGTTATTCATCTTATCTTCAATTCCTGTACTACGATAAGTGTATATCTCTAAGAAACAGGAAAATAGCAAATGATATATACAAAACGGAACCATTAATATTTCATGATCAAGAAGAATCTATTATCGCTTGGGGGAAAAACATCAACTATAGTCCAAATATTGTTGTTTTATTTTTACATAATGTATGTGGTGATTATAGAGATAACTCTGAATTAGCTAAATATTTGATAAAGACTATGAATTGTATACCGGTGTCATATTCTCGCAGAGGACATAGCATGCCTCTTAAAAAACCATATTTCAATACTGTTGGTGACCAGGATGACCTCAAACTAGTATTAACTAAAATACAACAAAGATATATGAATTTACCAATATATGCTGTTGGATCAAGTGCAGGATCGTCATTACTTGCTAAATATCTTGGATCAAGTGCAAGTTCCAATTTAATATCAGCAGCTGCTTTAATCTCACCAGGTTATGGATTCCAACAGTCACTAATGACAATGCCTATGCTTCAAAGTAAACTTGCAGCGAAAAATGTAAAAAAACTATTTCTATTCCCTAATAAACAACTATTACAAAAACATGATAAACAAGCATATAATGATTTATATAATGCAACATCTATGTTAGAATGGCATCAGCATCAATGGAAATTTGACAAAACTGCTAATATTGAATCGTACTATGAGAAACATGATCCTGTTAATGTCCTTCAGAATATCAAATGTCCAATTCTATATATTAACGCAATGGATGATTTTCTATTTCCAAAAAAATTAGTATCTAAATTTACATTTTTAACTGATACTTGCCCAAATACAATTATAGTTCATACAAAACGAGGTGGTCATATTGGTTTTTATACCGGAGATTCTCTTTTATGGTCAACAAAGCTTATTTCTGATTTTTTCAAAGCAATCAAACATTAGAATACTTTACTTAAACTCGGATGAAGTGTCAGGCCTGAATTACGAACCTTTCTGGAGTTACCATTTGTGTTATAAATCAGACCAATCTTCTTTAAATTTGTGGGCGTGGGTCTAATGATATTGCCAAATATGGAAAGATCATCATCATATATTTTTCTATCACTGCAAAGAGTAATCAATAAGCTGACTTCATCTTCTACTTGCATATCTCTGGCGGCGATAGGAAAGGCGTTTACAAGTAGTTGAGCTATAAAATCGTTCTCACAGAATATATGGAGAATTGATCTGAAATATTTACATTTTTCTGTAACCCCGGCTCTAGCAACAATTAATCCGTCAAGCTTCTTTTTTATCTGTCTGTAGGCTATAAGGAAAGTATATTTCCCCTGTTCGTCACATAGCTCTTTATATTGAGCTGACCTACTAACTGACACTCCGACTTGAGCTCCATCTATTGTACACAAGAAATCAATTTTCTTGCATTGATATTTGTATTGCACTTGTCGCTCTGTAACAAAATTGGTAGCATTGAATAAAGACTCTATTAGCTCTATGCTAAAACTCTCACTGGCCGTAGAAAATCCACCGGCATTCGGGATAGTCAGGTTTAGTCTCGCTATTTCTGAGCTCAGTACTACCTTGGCTGCAAAAATATCCAGTGTATTCTTGATAACAAAACCAGATTTATTCTTCCGCACAAATGAGTACAGACCAAATATATCATCAAGATTGATACTGGTTGTATAGAATTTGTTTAAGAGTAACATCTTAAGAATATACCTATAATGATTAAAAAAATCAAATTTAAATACGATACGAATAATCCGTTAATGCGTATACGAATATGCTATATATGCTTCCAGGACTTTCTGATATTTGAGGCAAGTTAAATATTCCGATATCTTTCGTTACAGTACGGCTCAATTCGTCCCATTTGAGTACAATATTTAAAATTTGCAAATAATTGGGCTATTTGATTATGTGATAGATTAGTATCTACATGCATGAAATGTCTTCTAATTTTGTCTGCTTCAAGAAAATATTTTGAACCATCTTTAGATTTAGCTATTAATATACATAAATGTAAAATATCATCCCTTGTTAATTGATTAGTATCATCTATTCTCATTCTACAATACCTTGCAACTGGAAAATTGGATCTATTCATTGTCATTGCCATAAGAACGTCAGTATTATGTTTTAATGATACTATGTCAACATTTATATTTGCAAATGATAATGTATCAAGAAATGTATTTCTATTTACGAGATCTGGATCTATAGTTCTAGTTTTGTAAGCGATGCTGTTGCGAATTTTATATAATGAATCCGCAATAATAGAATAATATTTATTGATAAGAAGTTTGGACATATCCTGAAAAATTTCTGTTTTAATGGAGCTACCATAAGTAAAGACATAATCTTCTATCTTATTAAAAGAAGCATCAACGTCCCACTTATTTTGTTTTAATGTGTTTACAATTTTAATGTCTGACTTTGATATATCAACATTTCTTGCTAGTTTCAACTGAATAGTTTTTAATGCGCTAATTTCTGCATAGCGATATATATCATCTATTTTTTTAACTATTTGGCTCAAGTCCTTATTGTTATATCCATGAATTTTATTTAACTGATTCTCCAGTTTTACAATTTTTGAAAACAGTACCGTATATGACTGTAAGTTTGTATTACCACCTTTAACATTTGTTACAAAAAGAGAGACTGTCCCACCTACAATACCAGCTAATAAAATATTCATTATTGATTAAATATATATATAACTTCATATAATGATTTTAACAGAAAGTGATATTCCAGAAAATTTATGCCAGGGTCTGAATTTAGATCTTTTTATGACATGTACTTTATCAACTCTTATTAGTTCTATAAGGCGACTTCGTAAGCTTGCTTGTGATGTTGAAATGATTACTCAACGAATTAATAACAATAATGATCTATTAAAAGAGAGTATTATTAAATATTTATCACAAAACAGAATTGATCCAGATCGATTACCTGATTTTACGTGCAAAATAGATGAACAAAAAAGAATGTGTAAGATTGATAATCAAGACATTTTACAATTACTATTTCATTGTGTCGAAGGAAATCAGGAAAGTGAATTCATACAGAAACATCAAGAATATTATCCTGATATCAAATTAAATATAACTGTAGATGTACCATTAATTGTTCAACAGTCACAAAGAGTTCTTCAAGAAAGTCGTCCCGCAAGAAAGAAAGCACGAAAAAATGGGGGAAGCGAATCAAGTGATTCTGAAACAGAAGTAGAGGGAAAGTCAGGGCGAGTTTTACATCAATACATTGTATTAAACTCAAGCATGCTAATCCTACACATACCGATCGAGACTTGCCCTCTAAACAGTGTATTAGCACCCTCTGCCCGGAGTCTATTTTTGATTTAATGTAATCAATTGTTTTTGGAAGAATTCTAGTGATGTCATCAGTTTCAGAATCATCATCAACTCCTAACCATAGATATTGATGTCTTATACGTTCTGGAATATTTAATTCTGATGCGACATTAACAATACATGTAATTTCATTTGAATCAAGAAATTCATCATTGAAAGCATCATCTAATGATCCTATAAATAAGTGATCTGTTATTTTTGACATTATATTGAATACTCATACACTAATTAGATATATAATGGGAACATCATCGTCAACACTAAATATAGAACGATACGATAGAGAGACATATGAGAAAGAACGTTCTGAATATTGGAAAAAAGAAGTTGAGATACAACAAAAACATGAAGAAGAACTGTTAAAACAAAGAAATATCTGGACTAAAAAAAACATACCAGACTTTTTAGAGAGAATGTATATACATAATTTGAGTTCTGATTATATTGAAGGACCTTGTGGTAATTATCCCTACGCATGCTCTCAAGAATTTTTAGATGAATCCGTATTACCTGGATATCAAGAGGAGTTTCTGAAACTCGGTTATAATTTGCATTGGAAAAAAACATATCGTCAATGGACTACACCAGAAACTACTGGTGTATATCATCGATCAACTCCTCAATATTGGTTCTATCTATCTAAAATTGATGAAACTAAACCAGCATTGTCATTGCATAATAGTTCTTGAGCATAAAGCCATCCAACTATCTCATAATGTTTGTTTATTGCCGCCGTTTTCATAGCAGTTAGAACGGATTCTTTTTTTCTGATTTTGCGAACATTATATAAAAATTTTACGACTTCAAAATGTCCGTCCTCTGCACTCCATTCTAATGCTTGTATAGGGCATGTACAATTAGTATTTTCATGTAACCATATAACAATATCTAAATGACCACCAGCTGCTGCCATATAACATCGTATATACATCAGTTAGAGTTCCATTATTATATAATGTAATTACAGACTGTAAATTTCCAGATCGTACAGCGTCTTCCATACAATTTAGTATATTAATTACGTTGGGTTATGTTTAAATTATGTTTTCTGAACCACAAAAAAATTAATAGATATTCAAAATCCACTATTGTATTTGTTTATATTTGGAACATGATTCTTTCATTACCATATCTATTTTGTCAGCATATAAGTCCCAGTTGCTAGGTTGAATCATGTATATTTTATATTATTATATAAAATTAAAAAAATTAATTAGAATTGTCTTCTTGGAAACACAAACTCATCATCTTCAATTTTGTCTGTTATATATGGTTTCACCCTAAGTAACGAATAATACATATTATTATGTATCATATACTCTGATGCTTTAATTGTTTTTTCCTTAATGATTATCTTAATCTAGCCTCCCATATATCTAGCATAGAATTTATAATGTATACATCTTCACGAAATATTTTTGCGCACAATTCATGGGATAATAACTCTTTTATCCGAGGTTGAAATTCAACTATTTTATCACATAATATTCTTGCATACACTGATCCGGGTTGAGCATGTTTAACTGAGAAATTTATCAGTATAAGTAGTAATACTATTCTGTCTTGAATTTCTACTTTTGGCATATATCGCATTATCATAGAGCAATATTTTTCTAATATATCATGATTGATATTTTCAACAATCGGACTTAATTTAACAGGAGGCAGTGGTGTTATAACACGCCTGTTTCTTTTTATAAAGTTTATCATTCCTGGTACTTCTTGACATAATGATCTATAGTGAATACAACAAATGTTTTCTAAATCACACGTCATTTTGTTTTCATCGCAATTGCAAGCATAATAAGTACGAATATTCTGATGAATGTCATACCATATATAATCATATTCACTGTTGTAAATTAAATGCCAATCATATTCATAAGGTTCATCATAATTGCCTGTATCACCATTGTCATCATCACATGTGATATGTAGCTCATGTAGTTTCCTTAGTTCGTTCATAATGCTTAGATATTCATCATCATTGATTTTCTCTTTAATATTGAATATAAGTTCTCCAAGAATAGCAAAACTCATTTTATTATATATGAGTTTACGTAATATTCAAATTTATTTCCTATAGGCAGAAGTAATGAGAATCAGTAACCGAGCCTATAGTCTACTAGTTGGGTATTCATTTGGTTGTTTGTATACAACTACTTGCCCACCAGCTTGTGTATCAGCAATTACAACTGCGGTATAATTAACCAAATTTAGTTTATGAATGGTTTCATGTAAATTGTCAATTACCATAATATCAAAATGGTGATTAGAGACGACTCTTTTTTGTGTTGGTAGATCCAGTACATCACGAATATCTTCTAGATCACTATTTTCTCTACTAGCAATCATGAAATCAGTACCAAGTAATGTATTTGTAATAACAATAGTATTGGGTCCATAAAGTCTAGAAAACCTATCACAATATTTCCAATATCGACGAATAAAAGCCATTATATTATTCGTATATATCAATGTTTAATTATATTATTGAAATTATCAGCTAATATATAATGACCTGGCATAACATTAATGTTCAGAATCCTTGGTTCACATATATTGCATCAGGTGAAAAAACCGTTGAAGGACGTTTAAATACTTCCAAATTTGCGAGTCTTAGAATAGGTGATTCTATTAGATTCATCAACAATGATCAAAAAGTGTGTGTTAAGATTGTAGATATTCAGAAATATAAAACATTTGAAGAATATCTATCTCAAGAGGGTCTAAAACGTACTCTACCAAATATAAAAACAATAGAGAAGGGGATTGCAGTTTATAGACAATTCTATTCGGAAGATAAGGAGCGAGAATTTGGGATCTGTGCAATACATATTAAGAAAACCAAATGTTACTTGTAGAATATTATTAATATTCATAGAAATGTATATAAATATATAGCAATATGGATTATAGAAATGGTATTATACTAGTGTTATGCATTTTAGTATTTGCAGCAGAGTATGATAGACTTCAATCGTATCCAGCATCAATAAAAAACTATTATGGTGATGTACCAGCAAGGCCTATATTAGGGTTTTATAATGGATTAATAAGACTACATTCACTTACTCATCCATCTATAATGTATGACGTTGGTAATTGGTTTCCGCGACATACTATTTTACGTAACAACTGGAAACTTATAGCTAATGAAATTGTAAATATTAGAAAGGAATATGAGTTACCAAAAATGCATGATCTAGTTAAAACATTTGATCGCATTTCAGATGACAAATGGTCTGTGTTTGTAGTGAAATGGTATGATAAACCAAGTGAATCAAATTGTAAATTAGCACCATATACATGTAGTTTATTAGACCAACTACCAGAAATTAGGGCATGTATGTTTTCTATTTTAGAACCAGGAAAATTTATACCTCCACACAAAGGACCATATAAGGGCAGTTTGCGTTATCATCTCGGTCTTCAAATTCCAAAATCTGGAGATTGTTATATCCAAGTTGAAGATATCAAATATTATTGGAAAGAAGGAGAAGATATCATATTTGATGACACTTATAAACATTGTGTATATAATAATTCTAATGAAACAAGAATTGTACTCTTTTGTGATGTAGATAGACCTATGGTAGGTCCAATGAATGTATTAAATAAAGCTCTTAACAATAATGCACCATTGAATTCTTGGGTGAAAGCTATTAATCAAAACGGTGAAAAAGTTTCTAAAATTGATTCAGTTAATCATTAGACAGTGTTACTTGTAAAGCTGATACACTGCCCACAATTCATGATCTAGCTCAAATTGCTTTTTACATATATCTTTTGAACATCCAGAATTCTTGTCTGGTTGATCTAGTGATGGAGTTGCATAATTGTATTCAAACTTGTTACTATAATTTAATTGATTAAAAGATAACATCTCACCGCCTTCAAGTTTACATTTCTTATTTTTTTGGTCGGGTTGACAATCTCTTTTAAGAGCCATAAATTTATGTCCTCTTGTGTTCGCTAATGACAAACTCTTAGAAAATGAATTACCTGTTTTTGATGGTCTGTTTGATTCTAAAATACTATTGGAATCAAAATATTCCTCATTAGATCCTTTAATACCAAATGATTTATTATTTTTCCAATAACCAATGAAGGCCGGATATGAGATACTAGGTTGAACAATAACATCATCACTAGTATCAATATTACTCATGATCTCCTTATAAATTTCATTTCTTAATGCTTCTCTTTCACTACTACTACCAAACACAGTAAGACCATCATTAGATATACCTAAAGAAGACTGATTTCCTATGTCCATATTTGTACTTGAAGATGATGAAGATTGATTCCCTATACCCATGTTTGTACTTAAAGACTGATTTTGTTGATTATTACTACCTTGTGATTTACGTCTACGTCTCCATAGATACAATAGAATTGCAAATACAACTACTGCGCTTAACACTATTAAAATAATATAGATAGTTTCCATATCATAACAAATATATATTATGTGAGATCATTTGATATTTCTATATTAATATAGAAATGTCCTATTACATACCAATCTTACTTAGTTTAACTAGTAATACAAATATTGGAAACCTCATAACTACAAACTGTTGGTCTACCTTGAAGTTCATTGGCAAAAAATCAAAATTAATGATTGATTATATGAAACCAGTTGGTTTAGATTATCAAGAAACTGATTTTGATTTTCGTGATGACGAGGTGTCTCTTCAAGAAGGAGCAAAAGCAGCTATTGAAAAAATTCAGCAAAGCATTGCGCTTATAGAATCCAAAGAAGGTGTATTGTCTGATAAAATCAGAAATGCTCTAAGAGATGCATTTACAAAAAATAAATTAGGAAATAAGAAAAGTGCATTATTTGCTCTCAAGAGAAAGAAACTCTATGAATTGGAATATGAGCGTCTTGAATCTATTCATAATGGACTAATTATGAAAACAATGAACCTCGAAACCATGCTTATTAACCTTGAAATATATGCTACTCTCAAAGTAGCTGCTAACCAAATGAAAACTATTAACAATGGTATGTCAACGGATACCATCGATGATGCATTAGATGATATTCATGAATCTATTAACATTGCAGATGAAATCAGTAATATTCTTAGTCAGCCAATTACTCCAGAAATATATGATGAAGATGAGCTCCTTGAAGAACTAAATAACATTGATATTCAAGATCTACAAGAACCAGTTGGAATTCAAGCAATTAGCCGTAATCATAGTTTAGAAGACTTAACAAGTTCTGTTGACTATACTACCATAAAAAATATTACTGAGCTACCCGATCCACCAACTCATCTATATGAACCTGATGCATACTATCCTGAAGATACTTATGATACCTGTTTATCCTAGATTAGTCATCGCCCTCCGTAAACCATTTATGTGCTAAATGGACAACGAAGATTGGATGAAGATTAAGTTCTTCTAATAACTTTTTTCTAACTTGGACAATATTGTTATGTTTAATGATTTCATTGATATCGTATGTGATATTCTTTGGTAGTGGACAAGGTGTTTCTGGTTCGAGCCATGATTGTTCAAGATAATCATAATAAACAAACCAATCATATTTGAGACGACCTGCACTCACACAATGCAAATATTGCATAATGGAATCATCACGAAATATATTAAATGCAACTTTTGTTTTAAGAATATCATGTGTCTCTTCTGGTAATGATTCTATAAATATTTTGTCTGTTACCGAAGGATGACTAATTGAATAAATAAAGCTTTCTTCATAATCAACAAGCTCCATAGTTGTTTCATCTATCCGGTAAACATTTTTGTATGTTTCAAAGGCAAGATCATAATGTGGTTTTGCTTTAATATAATACTTTAGTGGTTCATCAAAATCTGTTTTGTTGATCCAATCAACTACCGCAGAAGGTGAGTCGGTCATATACGAACTAAATGTATTAATTCGGTCATATAGTTCCTCAATACTTGATTCATATGCTCGTTGTTGTAGATTCATTTTTCTACAGAATAGAATATTCAAATTTGAATATTATCAAATCAATATATCAAATATAAATATTACTATGCCAAATCTAATGAAAAATACGCTAAGACGCCGAAATCAGAAATGATTTCGGCGTCTGTATACCTTCATCGTATTATAAATTCAAATTTGTTTTCTAGTCAAGAAGAAAATTCTGTAAATGGATATCTAAGAGTCCTTCTGCAATGTCTTTTGGGTATCCAATACTACATACCATAATAACACATATACTATTTCTTAATAGGGAATATACAAAGTACTTATCATATTCAAATACCAAATACTTATTTGTATCAAGTATACTCATTCTGGATACGAATAATTCAGAGCAAGTTCGCAAGGTATCCTCTGTTAATTTCTTTGCTGATTCTGGGATATCCGATACGTCTACATCAAAAGAAGCCATATACGAATTTTCATAAAGTCCATTATATACGAAAATACCTATACTATACACTTTCATATCGTATTATAAATTTGAATATATTTTTCATATTAAATAATATGGCTACCACTACTACAAATAACGTATGTTCTGTATGTGTAGAGAAGTATCATAGAGGATATAGACCACCTGTACAATGCGTATATTGCAACTTTGAATGCTGCACATCATGTATACAAAACTATTTGCTGTCTATTAATGAACATGCTAAATGTATGAGCTGTTCTAAACCCTGGTCAAAGGATTTTATTGATTCTACTCTTAGTAAGAAGTTCAGAAATGGAGCCTACAAAACTCATTATGAAAACATCTTATTTGAGAAAGAAAGAGCTTTGTTTCCAGAATGTCAGTATATTATTGAAGAAGCTAAAGGATTTGATGTTGCTTACAAGGAACTACATGTTGAATATCAGGATCTAGATCGCAAAATGGCTGAGCTTTATGAACAGATGGAACGACTTCGTGTATCTAAAAGACAACTTCTTAGAGGTGATACAAATATTTCTCTTGATAAAGCCAAAAAGAAGTTTATCAGACCATGCCCATCATGTAATGGTTTCTTAGGAGAAGATTACAAATGTGGAGTCTGCGAAACTGAGGTTTGCGAAGATTGCTTTGCTATTCTTGAAGGACAACATGAATGCACTAAAGAAGATATAGAAACAGCAAATGAAGTTAAAGCGTCATGTAAAAACTGTCCACAATGCGGAGTACCTACTTTTAAACAATCAGGCTGTGACCAAATGTATTGCATGCAATGTCATACAGCATGGGACTGGGTAACTCAAACGATTGAAACTGGTCGTATTCATAATCCTCATTATTATGAATGGTTGCGAACTCAGAATAATGGTGAAATTCCAAGAGAACAAGGCGATGAAATATGCGGAGGGTTTCCTACTGCATTCGAACTATTGGAGGCAAAAGGTCTTGGTGAAATCATTCGTGAAAACGAAGAATACATGGCAAATCGTAATCTGATACTTGGGATCTGGAGATGCATTGGTCATGCAACTACTTCAAAGAGACGTTACTTCCACCAAGAAGGACCAAATGAAAATCTTGATCT
>JACCDM011905752.1_pt1 | contig 18631 bp, 37 predicted proteins | sample 7445851 | NCBI WGS metagenome assembly JACCDM01 (sample SAMN15323438, study PRJNA562643) | freshwater metagenome | isolation source: river surface water | place: USA:Blue River Watershed | collected 2017-08-16
AGACTATAAACAAGGCAAAATCTCATCCATATTTCCACCAAATAAATGATTTCTGTATCGGTACTTTTAAGATGCAATTCCCTGATATTATTGCATTAGATTTTGATAATTATGTGGTTAAAGCTTTCCCACAAAAAACAGCGACCGGACCAAATCAAGATACAACAAATATAGAAAAAGTAAAATCAAATGTCTGGGTCCCTCCAATAGAAAAATACTAAATATACTTTCTTAAACAAGGATGGTTATATTTCTGGGGAATTCAATTAAATTTATAGCCCCCCCCATAACATTCCAAAATTAAATTCCAGAAATTTCAAAAAAGATACTAAGCTATTTCTGGAAATTCAATTATTTATATAGCCCCCCCCCCTAATACCCAGTGAAATTTACATGCCGATTAGTGAGGGTAAGTTTTTTTAATTGACGGGGTGCGGATCCATATGGTACCTAAAAGTCAAATATACCCCCCTATGGTCTTCTCTAATAAAAAAGCAGATATGGGTTCACCTTTATCATTATATAAGAGAGGCTTGCCCAGATATAAAAGATCATCCCTGTGTAAAGATAAAGCTATTGTTTTGTCAACTAAATAATATATGCCTTCTTGTGGTTCAGGTATCTTTATCTCTTTGATCTCTTTGACATTAACAGTATATCCTGAAATGTCTATGGTGTCAAGGGTAGAATAAAATATTTCTGCTTTTGGCATATCTGCTAATAATGTGATAAACTGATTATTAGAATAAATTGAAACTGTCCTGCCCAGCAAATTAATTATCATGTTCTATAATATTCTCCACTACTAATATTATAAAAACAATAACCCACATTGTTAACACAGCATATATATTATTCATAATACCTAATACCATTTTTCTTATTATATTCTACTGCAGGTTAGGGCTGTTTACAGACCTAAGACACAGCATTAAATAAAAAGAAATATCCCTTGATTAATACCAAGGGATATGATAAGTTTAGTCGATACAAACAAATCCGCATTGCATCAGATTGTATAGCGAATATTCTTTCAGATCTTTTTTGTATTGTTCGCTATTGTCAACAGTATCCAAGAATCCACTAAGACTACGAATAAAAGCGAATTTTTGAATAAGAGGTTTAGTAATATTCTCACTATATTTAAACCTCGTCAAGAATTCATTCACGTCACCTTGATCCATCTCAATAGCTGTAAAGATACTGGATGCATCTACATAATGCAATTCTTCAATCATCTGTCTATCTCACTTTCAATATAATAATATCATATGCTACATAGTATGCAAATTAATTATCTTATTATTTAACACTGCCGGTTAGGCTTGTTTACAAGCCTAAGACACAGAGGAATATAATTGAAATTTAATGTTGCATATGTTATTTAAATGATGTAATATAGGTATGTAGGCTCCGGTCTACAAGGAGAAACCAGATGCAGGAAATTATGAACAAAACCTATGCGGAATTGTCCTCTGATAAAGAACGAGGGCTTGCCAGCGATACCATTACCAGATTCGTTGAGAACACCAAAGAACGTAATATTAAGTATGTGACTCCAGAGGGCGAAGAAACCCCTATTGAATGGCTTAACCTTCCAGTCACCTACATCCGTTTCAGAATTCTCTGGCTGTTGTTTAAGAATGGTGGAACTCTTAAAGACATTCTAGTCTAATCCAGATATCCCTCTGATAAATGTCAGGGGGATTTTTTTTATTTAACACTGCTGCTTAGGCTTGTAAACAAGCCTAACGAACAGCAGATAATAATAAGAATAATATCCATTTGTTATACACATATTCTGTCAGGTATGAATGCCTCTACAAGGCTCCACAATGACCATACACAAGAGTTATGCATGATATTGAGTAACTATAAGGTAATGATAAAATCTAGTCTATAATGGCAAAATATGGTATGAAAAATATTTTTAAAATTAACTTGCATAGAATGTAATTTAATCCTATACTACTGTTGTAAGTTGGTTGAGAGGAGTTAGCATGGTAGACCAAATCTTTGAGAGATATTGGGTTAAGATGTTCCCGCAGGGGGTTGTGACATCACGGGGGGAATTTGACACTTTTTGGAATACACCTTATTCCGAGTTACCTGAACATCGTCAGTTATTAGCGGCTCACTATGTCTTTTTGCTGGCGTTTCAGGCTGAGGTAACCGTTGGCTCTTGTGACGGGACAGAGGATTTCAATGCCTCTTTTGACGTAAACGTCCGTGAGATGGCATACGCCAATCGTCGTAGGCTAGAGGTAGACAATGCCTCACTAGCGCAAATTTTTTCATAGTCACAATTTCCCTGGAAGAAATTCTAGGGAAATCTTTTTATTTAACACTGCAGGTTAGGCTTGTTTACAAGCCTAAGGCACAGCAGAAAATAATAAGATTATTTTTCATAAGTTCCTTGCAGTCTTGTTTGCAGTGAGATATTATCAGTATGTAGGAATTGACCTGCACTGACCGGAGAAGCAAATGACCGAATTAAACACCATCACCAAAGAGACCAACGAACTCGTCAAGCAATTGGCTGAGATTGACCTCAAGTTGTTCCACGCAGAGAATGCCCTTGAAGATGCAAAGGCACAAATTCGCATCACCGTAGACCCAAAGGAATTGGGTAGCAACGAAGCAACCCGTGAAGCGAAAATTGACTCCATGGTAGCAGAGCAGGTCAAGGTTGTCAGAGAATTGAAGGCACAGCGTATCATGGTTGTAGCCCGTAAGACCGTAGCGTCCAATTGGTTGTCAACTGCTAAGGCGATTGTTACAAGCGTTCAAGCATAATCAAGTAAGGGAATATAACAGAAATTCTGTTATATTCCCCTGCTGCTTAGGTTTGTAAACAAACCTAACGAACAGCAGATAATAATATAAATATAATTTGCATATCATCTTGAATTGATGTAAATTAGTATTGTCAGATAATTCTACGCTGAAAATTAAATCTGACCTTAGGTGAACTATGGAATTCAAGGTTAACGGTAAACCAGTAGACGTTAGAGCGGACGGTGGTTATCCCTTATTCTATGTTACTACAGATAGGTGCGTTTTATGCCCTGAATGTGTTAACAAGAATTTGGAATTGTGTAGTGATTCCAATGATGACCAATGGTACGTAACACACAAAGATGTTAATTGGGAATCTGAACATCTTTATTGTGAACATTGCAGTGAAAGAATTGAATCTGCTTACGGCGAAGACTAAACGATATATTCCCCTTGAAGAAATTCAGGGGAATTTTTTTTTATTTAACACTGTCGGTTAGGCTTGTTTACAAGCCTAAGACCCAGCAGAAAATAATAAGATTATTTATTCAATCAACTATAGGATAATCTAAAAAATACAAATGCCTCTATTAGCCTCTACAATGACCATACACAAGAGTTATGTATGATATTGAATAACTACATGGTAATGAATAAATGAAGCCTGTAATTGTAAATATGAGAATAAAATAAAATTATTTATTGCTATGTTTGAAAATTAGCTGTAATATATCATCATGAATACTCAGTCCCCTGCTACAGCCCTGTCTGGGCATCTTTACGTCTCTAATCATGACGATAACCTATTTAATCATCGTCTTGAATTCCCTTTTAGCGGAAGTAACAATGAACTTTGGAAATTTGCTGCCCAAAAGTTCCAAGAGTCTTACGCTCAGGGATGGAATCCTGTAATGACCTTTAAGTCGCCAAAGGGTCATCTGAATCTTCAAATGCGTATTGAAGACATTGACATGATTTTGTCAATGTAATCATATCCCTTGGCTAAAACCAAGGGATATTTCTTTTATTTAACACTGTCGGTTAGGCTTGTTTACAAGCCTAAGGCACAGCAAAAAATAATAAGATTATTTTTCATTGATTCCTTGAAATTAGCCCTTTATTGCGGTAAAGTGATACTGAAAGGTTGGTAATGAAGATGGGAAGTTTTTACGAAGAACTGTATCAACAATGTTCAGAGCGAAACGCTGAGTTGTGTTTCCGATTGGGTTATATGCAAGAGTCGCTCGCAAGGCTTGGACGGATGATTGAGAGTGGGTATGTGAAAGCAGATAATTTCAATATCCAAGAACTTAACAATATTGTAAAGGCATCTGAGCTTTCAAAGAAGTCATATGACGAGTGGCAAGCAGAGGTAAAGGCAAAAGAAGCCTCTCGCTAACTACCATATCCCTTGATGAAAGTCAAGGGATATTTCTTTTTATTTTTGGCTGTATCTTAGGTTTGTAAACAAACCTAACCAGCAGTAGAATATAAAAGAAACAAGGTTGTAGCCTATGCTACAACCTTGCCCAAGAGGTCTTTGTTTTTGAGTAAGTCTTCAGTTAACTTTGGGAATTCATTAACCATCTGATTATAATGTCCCGGTTCTACATCAGCAAGGAAAGTTTCAAAAGTTTCCCGTGCATTGTTGATGTGGTTTTCCAAGGTTGTTAATTCTTCGTTGAATTCATCTCTCCAACTCCAGTCTGAGATATGACTTACTGTAATACCGCATACAGACAAAGCAAAGTAATTGATAATTCTCATCCATTGACGGTAAGTTAATTCTACCTTAGTCTTTTTAGAGACAGGCTTGATAGTAGTGTTTTCCATACCTGTATGATAAGGCATAATTCATCATAATGCAAATTATATTTATATTATTTAAGGCTGTATCTTAGGTTTGTAAACAAACCTAACCGCCAGTGTTAAATAAAAAAACCCTGATGTTACTCAGGGTTCTATATTATTCGCCTTGAAAGTATTCTGATTCTACATAAGAATCCCATCGTTCATATGCCAATTCTATTGCTTGTTCCATCAGGCTTTCTCTTGACATATCAGGGTGTTGTTTTGACAATTCTTCATAGGCTTGTGTTACGAAGAGAGAGAACATTGGGCTTGTAGTGTTTTCCATGTTTATATAATATCAAACAAAACAAGCCTTTGCAATATATTTTTATTCTGGAGCGTTAATCTTATCGAGGTATCTGCACAATACACTTTTATGTTCGTGATGAGATATAGCAAGAATCATGCCTATAGGAAAGCATAATACGCCCCATAGATTCCACAAGAAGAACAAATCTGGGAAATCACGATGAAAAACAAAAGCGATAACCTTGGCTACAACAGCAAGACCTAGAATAGCAGTAGATATCATACCTATTGCAGTCATTGAACCAGCACCAATTAACTGAAACAATACATAGTAGGAAATTAACAATCCTACAGGTATCAACACTAGTAACAATCTGACAAAATCCATTGTTTATTTCTCCTACATTTATATTATCATATCAGAAACAAAATGCAAATAAAAAAAGAGGGTGCTATCTTTTTGAAGGATAGCAACCCTTAGAGGAGTTTACACATCAGTATTATAGAGTAAGAAACATAATATAGCAAGAAAAAAGACAAGGTATTTTTACCTTGTCTTTTTCTTTTGAAAGGAGATAACAAACAGATGTCAGTATCGAACATCAGATGTATTATATCAGAGTTTAAGGTCATTGCAAAGAAAAAGAACTATATTCATCATGATTATAGTTCTTGTGTTTTTTCTTTCTGTTATATTTCTTTTTGTCAGTAAATATCACAGGTCTCATTTCACTTGCTTTTTTATGTATAGTGCCAGAAGCAAGGTTAAGCTCTTCGATGTATTTTTTCTTGTTCATTTCTCACCTTCAGGAATAAATAATATAATCCTAGTACAATATAGATAGAGGTACTATTATGACAACAATCTTAGCAATGTTAAGTGTATCATTACTTTTTGCCATTTATGTAATTATTCAACATAAAAAAGATAACCTTTCTCTAATGAAATTGAATAATATTATATCTGAGCAAATTACAGAATTAAGAGCAAAGAATTCATCTCTATGGGCTGATATTAATAAATTGTCTCATGAGTCAGATGAAATGAATCACAAATTACAAGAGATATTAGAGAAGCAAGAAAAAGAATTGGTGGCTGTTGGTAAAAAAGTAAAGTGGTTAGATAAAACAGGTGAAGAGGAATTTGGTATTGTTTATGATAGTTTTGAAACCTCTAACAACATTTTAGTAGTGGTTAGAGGTATTAAAAAGAATAAACCTACTGGACGTTATTTCACAGTAGGTTTCGATAAGATTACTATTATTGATTAATTTCTTTTAATCTCATAATCGAATAATTATCTTTGGGATATTTTTTAAGGGCGAGGATACAATAATCTCTCGCTCTTATTTTATCTTTATTTTTGATACATAATGCTACAAGAGAATTATATGTAGATGCTGGACAATCTTTCCATCGAACAGCACTTTCATAGTATCGAATGGCTAATCTTTCATCTTTGACCATAGAACGATACACAATACCTAAATATTCGTATGCTCTATATCCATTAGGCATTATTGATAAATATCTCTTAGCAAATTTCTCTGCCTCTAACAATAATCCTGTATCTTTATTATTAATTGATAAAGACCAATATAACCAAATCATATTCTCCCAAGCATCTCTATCTTTGGGATTAATCTTCAATACTTCTTTATATAGGTTAATAATCTTTGGATAATCACCAGTAGACGTATCTGTTCCATGCCAAAGAGTATCAATTGTTTTATTTAGATATTTAAGTTTTTGTTCAGGAGTTTGCATTCTTCTCTAATTCCAATTCTTCATTGCTGTTATGATACATTGTTAAAATCTTCTCTGTAACATTGAAAGGCAATTTGTCAATGTCCTTAAGCATACCCATCAGAATCTTTTCTTTTTGGTATCCCTCAAAAATAGTTCTACGTTTCTTTTGAGAATTGTCCCATTGATAAATAAAGAAATGCATATCGTTTATTAATTCACTGTGACAATATTCGATAAGATATGTGCCTTCTTTAAGTATAAAAGCATCAATACCAGAAATAATATCAGAACCGGACATTTCATAACCCGTTCCTGTCTTAGAGAAATAAATCCAAACTTTAGATTCCATATTACATCTTACCAGACTTTAAGTAATTCTGGTATATTTTGTAGTAATAATTCCAGAGATATTTTGCTCCGTCTCTCGAAATATTGTGTGAAATGTGATATTCTGATAATAGCTCTAAATTTGCATCCTTGTCTCTCATTCTACTGTAGAACTTTTGGTGCTTTTTTCTATCTATCATCGAAACATTCATAAACCTTTTCGATATAGAAACAAACTCGATATTCGAATTTCTTTTTCCTTTTAATTGGATTGCGTATTTAACATCGAAATTTCCAATGTTCAAATAACACTCTCGAATTATTTTATCTATCCATTGTTTTTCATTCATATTATATTCTACTGTATGTTAGGCTTGTTTACAAGCCTAAGCATCAGCCTTAAATAAAAAGAATCCCTTGCTACTCGAACAAGGGATTTAAGTGAACAGGAAAGTTCTACAGATTACAGTTTCTTCGACAGACTATGATATTCCGCACAATCCATCAACACCTCTCGAACAGTATTTTCGATTTCCTTCATGGTGAAACTGCTGTCCGAAATCATAATAATGTTCTTGCCGATTCTTACTTGATTGAAACCATGACTCGAATTTTCTCGATTTACTACAACATGGAAAATACGCTTCAGGTCTTCATACAATCCGGGGTCGTTGCAGGAGACAAAAGTGAGGTGGGTGAATTTGGTTTCCTTGGATGCTCGAATTGTTTCATACCAGAAATTCTTGTGAAACCATTTCTTTGATGCATCCGCTCCGCTTTCACAGTGAACCCGTGTAATCATAAGGAATGGGTCGTTATCAATCGTAACAACACCTTCACCAGTGTATCGAACACCAGTACCAAAGTCGATGAGACCAAGACCTCCGGGATAGTCTTCACTCGAAATTTTTGTCTTGAATCCAATTGTAGGATAATGCTTTGATGCTTCCTGTACATAATGGTCAACAACATAACCAAGGTTAAACATCTGCTGTACGCTCTGAGGATGAGCCGCCCCTCTTGAGCCGGGTTGAATTCCGATTGCCATCTTTGTTATCATCTCCGTGTAGAATTTATCTACATAGGTAGTATAGTCTATCAAATGCTACAATGCAAGGGTGCGTGTGAAAATATTCCATACCAATTTGTTTTATTTAAGGCTGTAGGTTAGGTTTGTTTACAAACCTAAGCATCAAGGGAATATAATAGAATTCTATGATGATCCGATCCCTATCACGAAAAATTTATTTTGTCAAATTTTATTTTTAGTGTTGCATATGTTATTTAATTGCTGTAAGATAGAGACATGAGCCTAGAAACCACTTGGAACGCTTGCGTTTCCCGAAATACCGTCTTGGAAATGACTCTGGTCAATTCCACCGCTGTTAAAGCAGTAGCCTTCGACGATGACAAAGTATATGTCAAATTCAACAAAGGTGAAAAAGTTTACTGCTATACCTGTGGTGTTGCATTCAATGAATTGATTAAGGAATGCATCATCAAGGGAGGTTCCATTGGACGTTTGATGCGTCATCTTTACACCACAGACCCATCAGAATATGGATTCTGGGTTGGAGAGGTATCTTACAAGCATACATTGTAAGAATAAGGACAAAGCCCTCTGGAGAAATCTGGAGGGTTTTTTATTATTTAACACTGTAAGTTAGGTTTGTCAACAAACCTAAGCCCCAAGAAAAAATAATATAAATATTTTCTTGACAAAATCGAGAATGTGTGGTCATAGGCAAGCGGGAGGGATTTCTCCCTCCCGCTCTAGTCCTAGCCGATGTACACGTACTGTTCGACGGTACGAGCATCAAGCGTGGATGCTTTGTTGGATTCGGTGTTCCAACGCTTGCGGATAGCATCCAAGGATGCATCAATCGCAGGTGCAAGGATTATGGAAGCGGTCGTTTCCATGTGTTCTCGCATATGCCCTGTGTAGCCCTGTGCAGACCGTGTAAGCCCGTTGACAATGCCGAATGCAGTATCCTCGGCTACATCACCGTTTGGCTCCTGTAGGGTTTCCATGTAGCCCTTGTGCCATGCTTTACCCTGCTCCACGGTCATCTTGTGGTCACGGGCAAGAAGGGCAATTGTCTGGGTGACATTCTTGACCTTGACCTGCTTGGAATAACCCATCAGTGTCAAAAGGTCGTTACCTTCGGTCAGGGCTACGGCAATGGCGTGTGCAACATCTGCCTTAAGCGTCTCTTTGTCAATAACACCCATGTGACGCTTGTTCACGCCAATGGCAGAATTTCTGCGTCCCCAAATCATGCCGTTAAGACAAATGGCACGGAATAGGAACGGGCTAATTGTAAACGCAGACTTGCGAATCTCAGAGTTTCGGAAGGAAATTCCTACACCGTAGTCTGAATCTGGTTCGCTCTTCATGTGGTCAGGTAGCAGAATGTTACCGATGACAGAATCACCGTCATTCCACCAGTGTGACGCAAGAGCGTCCTGCAATGATGGTAGAGCATCAATTACCATCCCAAGGGCTTCATCATTGTCAATAACGCCGTAGCGGTCAGATACGATAGCCCGGACGATATCTGCACCATCGTCGTTCTTACGCATACGCAAGCGGAATTCTTTACCCGCACGGTATTCTGCCGAACGGCGGTTAAGCCCGTCATTGATGTAGCGTACGAGGTCACCAGTGTACCCATGCTCCAATTGGAATTCGACTGTTTTGCCCGGTACGGCAGGGTTGTTGACGTTACCCGTGAGAACCCGCAGAGCCTCCAAGCCGGATTCGTTAATCTGTGTACCGTTAATCAGTTTGAACGGTTCGACCAAGCGTACCTGACTTTCTGGCACGTTGAGGTCATACTTTGTCGTTGCCTCTTGCTTGATGACGGCGTATGCATCGTCAAGAGAAATGCACTTGTCCTGCCAAACCTTTGCAACATGACGATGGGCTTCGGTAGACTGAAGACCGATAGCGTTGACCCAATTGCCGTTTGCATCTTGCTTGGCTACTGAATCAGGACGAACCTGCAAGCCGGTCTCATTGCCGAATATAGAATTGTTAGGTTGTGCTACAGGCACTGCATCGCCAAACTCGATGAACGATGCACGGTTGTTGTTATCTGACATTTTCCAAATCTCCTCGTCGCAACGGGTGCGACATAAAATTATATCATTCATCGCAAGTGTAGCAAGGATATTTGTATATTAATTTTTCATTAAATGTCTGGTTCATTGTTGGATCACGCCCCTAACCGACAGAGTAGCATAATAGGAATATTTGAGAATGATTCTTATTATTTTGGGCTGTCGGTTAGGCTTGTTTACAAGCCTAAGTACCAGTGTAATATAAAATAAATCTAACCTGTATAAATCCCATATGTTATTAAAAAACAGGATTTGGTACATGATTGAAAATGGTGAAGATGTATTCCCAAAGAAGATTATGAATAAATTACCCAGAGTAGATGCGGAGCCTGTTAACTGTTATTTAAAAGTATCTAGTATGGCAACCTATACTGATTTTTATATTGTTGGAGGTTCTTGGATTGATAAATATAATAATCGCCTCTCCTGTCAATATTCTAACGTAAAAAGAGCCAAGAGTTTAGGTGCAGTGGAGTATTTATTAAATGTAATCATAGACGAGGGTATTTGGTATCAGAATCAGATTCCATTAACATTTTTTTATTCTCATACTCCTGACAGTGTTTGGTCTGCTGGTAATAAAATCTGGGTTACTAGGAAAGAAGATTTTAATCTAGGTTTAATTGTAGGACAGAAAGTAATAAAGCGTTCATGATAAAAACTTCATGTATGTTATATAGTTTATTTTCTGCTAATAATATGTATGTCCCATTAAGTCGTGGGGTTATGAGTAAGAGTAGGAAATATAACAAATGGATAGAGCAGAATTTGCCTCTTGTTAATTTATCTTCTCCTACTGAATATCCTGTTAAAGTAGAAATATTATTAATGGTGAATTACGCTTGGACTAGGAAGAACGACCCTGACAATTATATTAAACCTATTATGGATTTGCTTGTCAGGGCTGGTGTATTTCCTGATGATACAAATAAATATATATCCGGTATTGAGGTGAGGACATTATATTTAATTGGAGACCCTTGTGTTAGGATTAGTTATTTATTCTAACTTCCATTTAAGATAGTTATTATATTCTTTTTTTAGGTCTGCTTCATTTTGATAATTAAAATAATTCATTATCTTGTATTCTGATTCTGGTAATGTTTGTTCTTGGAGAGATTCTTTTAGTAATTTATTTTCATACCAGAGTGCTTTGATAATGTTCTTGCTATCGTTTATTTTGTCTTGTTGGAATTTAGCGAAAGAAATCCATGTGACAAGAAGCATGATGAAAGCGATTATTTTTGTGGTGTCTTTTCTCATGGGGTAAGTGTATCATATGTTTGGTGAGATTGCTATATTGGGGATTAACTTAAAACAATATGACCAGCATGAACCTCTGCATGACAATTTCTACAGAGAAGGACACAATTTTTAATTTCATTCAATATTCTTTCTTTACACCATCCTCTCATACTCCTAAAAGTTTTATCTTTAATTGAAGGGTCTAAATGGTGTATATCAAGAGAGCAAGTATGTTTATCATATCCACATTCAATACATTTTCCTCCAAGAACCTCAACAGCAAAAAGTCTATTATTTTTGCCTACGTTCATTGTTCTTAAATTATGACATTTTGAACAAGTCTTCTTTGAATGACCATAAAACTTATCTGGGTTAATTTCTCCGCATTTACATTTATATTCGGATAATGCGAATTGTTCAGAATTGGTTTTTAAATTGAATTTATTAAGCCAATATCGTACATTAGTTTGGCTAGTGTTTTCAAGTACGGCAATTTTTCTTGTTGAAAAATTTAGATTAACATATTTCTGTAAAGTGTTTTCTTCCATAGTTCACTTGTACAACAAAAAAAACTCTATCTTTGAGTAAGATAGAGTTTTTATAATAAATACACCGAGAGGGATTCGAACCCCCGACATACAAGGTAGAAGCTTGTTACTCTATCCAACTGAGTTATCGGTGCGTATGTAAGCCTTATCAAACTTACATATCTATTATACCACTATTTACTGTATTTGCTAGATATTTCTTCTGTCATAGCGATTAATTTGTCAAATCTTTTACAGAGATAATAATTAAATAACCAGATAGGGATTGACATAATTAAACCAAACAGTAAACCTTGTCCGAGAGCGATAAGAATATTCATGTATTTTCTCCTTGTAAAATTATTATATCATATCTTCTTCAGACTTGGGATTTATTTTTAAAGAACCATGTATATTAATATATTCTTTTGTTGCCTCTAAAGCATCTGCCCAGCCTTTTAGTTTATCAATAACAGTATGATAATTAAATTCTAAAGAGCAGAACTCAATCCAATCTTCTTCTGTTATTAGATGTATTATTGTGACGAACCAATTATCTTCTTGTTCTTCTTTTCTAATACAGGCGGCATCAAAATGTAATAGAAGAGGTGAATAAAGATTATTTATTTCTTCTATCTTCTGTTGGATTATTTTGGTTTGAAATTCTGTCATGGGATTATCTTTAAAATAATAAATCCCCATATTTGATTATAGGGATTTATTTTAATATGAAGGCAAAACCAATTCAATCTTGTTTTGATGGCTTGAGTTCACCAAGAAAACGCAAGTAGGTTATTAATACTACTGTTGATTATGAGGAATTCTACCTCGTTTTGCCTTAAGCCTGATATAGATTCCGCACTAATCAAGCATATTATCTGATAAAGAATAAAAAACTCCTCAGGTTGGGATCGAACCAACGACCTTTCGATTAACAGTCGAATGCTAAACTACCACTGAGCTACTGAGGATTACTTACATCTATATTATACCACAAATAATCTGTTGTCAAGACATATACTCGAAAATATTACTCGAAAATATTACTCGAAAACATTACAAAATAATACTCGAAAATAATACTCGAAAATAATACTCGAAAATAATGAAAACTCGAAAATAATGAAAACTCGAAAAAGGGAAGGAGGGAACATTGGCTCAACCTCCTCCCCATGATACTTTACTCTGTCTTAGGCTCGATAAGATTTTCAAGTATCCTCTTAATCTTACCAGTATTATGTGCGTGTGTCAATTGCGTTGAGGGAATTTATCACTTAATAAAGGTTGTTTCTTCGTAATATGTGTCTTAACATTTCTCGATTTATCAAAATATTCTTTATTATAGAATGTATGCATTGCTCGATAACATTCCATTGCTTCTACAGATGGTTTATTATTTTCTACAGGTTTCTCGATATTAGCAAAAGAATAGCCTGAAAAACAGCCAATAGACAGGAAAAATAGTCCAAGTAATACATCAATCGCTTTTAGATTTTTATTCATTGTTTTCGCCTTAAAAGACAAAAAGCCTACTAGATAATTCTAATAGGCTTCTTTGCTTATTAATTTTATTATATATGTTAGGATTTAATTCCTACATAACAATAAAGTCTACGTTCCATGAATTGATTACTTTAGATGCTTGGTGGTCTTTGAGGATGTTCAGCAGTCTATGAGTTGATATTTTATTACCTGGGATTGCGATATTGAGAGGTTGCTGTAAAACAATATTTCTCAATTTCTTATATTCTTCTTCTCCCACAGTTTTTTTGATATGTGAAAAGTGTTGGCTCTTCATTGTAATTCCTTATTAGGGTTGGTATGCTTTATTGTATCCCTGTATTATTTATTTGTCAAGAGAGAATTTGCATACGGTAAGAATATCTACTTTAAATTTTGGAATACCTATATGGTCTACTATTCCATGTTTTAAAGCATCATCTGCTTTCATGTACCAATCACTTCTGCCTCTTCGAAATACTAATCTATCGAAATAGCCTGTGTACTTGTCTGCATTTTTGTCTAATATATTAAACATTTCTTTTTGCAGTCTAGTTGTTTCTCTGGCGTTTGATTTTACTTCCTCGAATTTCCCATCAGAATATGCGGATACGTCGTGAATCATAACTGTTGCGTGGTTACCAATGTATCTATGTCCTTTAGTACCACAAGACAATAGAATAGCACCACATGACATTGCTTTACCTGTGCATATTGTTGCTACTGGTTTACTCGAATTTTCTATAACATCAATCATAGATAATAATGAATAAACATCACCGCCATAGGAATCAATAATAATAGGGATGATAGGTTGTATTGAGTTAGTTGCTTTTGTAAAATCTTCTATAAATAATTTAGAAGCCTCCTCATCAAAGTTATTAACATAAACAGTGTGAGGGGCTTCCATTACTTCTTCAGGTTTAATTAACAAACCGGGAGCCACATTGTAAGAAACATTGATTGTAGGATTGTCTCGAAATATCATAGTAATCCTCCCTTCATGTAAATATAATTCTACATATTTCTAATCAATACTTCTGTTGCTTTCTTTGCCTCGAAACCATCTTCTGTCTTTTTTCTTCTTCCTGCTGTATATGTAACAGGATATTTATTTATTAATAAATCCTCTAATATATTTTCATAGAAGTTATCATCTATATCTCGATTACAAAGGAACACTCTTGTATGCTCGAATTTCTTAGCGAACTCTACTAGGTCTTTCTGGTCATTGTCATCGAATGTTTGTCCATATGAAGTAAACGAGCCTCTATATGGTGGGTCTAAGAATACAAATGTGTCTGGAATATCTTTTACTAAGGATGTTGTTTCTTTCCAATCTCCAGAAAGAATGGTGGTTTTTTGTAGTGCTTTATTCCACCAGAGAACAACATCTTTATCGTACACTTTATCCTTTTGGTTTAATAATCCTGATGGTGTGCCGAATCTATTATTTGTATTTATATTAACTTGGAATATGCCGTTGAATCCAGTCTTCATTAGGAAATATAATGTTGCGGCTTCTTCTGTTGTATCCCATTTTAAATAATCATAAGCGTGTTCATGTCTTAGAGAATAATAAAATTCTTTTCGATTTTCTTTATTTAATGGGAGATATTGTTGGGATAGATTGTCAAGGATTTTAAGGAAAGCATCACAATCCGATTTAATAGTTTTATAAATTCTTACTATGTCTGTATTTATATCATTAATCACCATTTCGTCTGGCTTATAATTATTAAATACATGGATAAACATTGCTCCTCCACCAAAGAAAGGCTCGAAATATTTATCTACTGTTTTAGGCATATGCGGTTTGTAATGCTTTAACATTTTATTTTTACCGCCAGCCCATATGAATAAAGGTTTGGACATAATGTTTCTCTCAATATAAGATACTCTATTATATCCTAAACCTATATTAATTTTGCTCGATATTTTCCTTTGCTCGATTTGCTAAAGTTTCCCAATCAACATTAGCCAGAGCGATTTGAAACATATCTCTCTCAAATATATTCATCTTATCCATTTTGTTCTTGCTGATAATATAATATTTAATATCATCAACATCCATATTACGTTTCACCGCTTCTTCAATGTGGAGCATATGAAACATACTTACACTCCACGTCTCTTGATTCTTCCAGCCGTTGTAATCTTTCATATCTCTAGTATATCACCTGCTACATATATGTCAAGAAAAAAAGGGAGATTAGTTGTCTCCCTTTGTAGATTATTTTTGTTTCCTGCGTTCTTCTTTTTTCTCTTGATAGCAATCTTCACAGGCTACTATCCAACGCTTCGCTTCTTCCCATCTCCAGCATCGCCCTTCTTCAGGCTCTACCCAACAAGCACAATAACAACACTTCTTTCCGTATGCATTCTTCATGCCTTATCTCCTTGGATTAAGTATATCATATGCTACAATGTTGTCAATAGGAATCCCCCAAGAAAACACCACTAAACTTGGGGGATTTGATTGGATTATTTGGGTTGTATTAGAATCCCATCTAATAATCCAGCCATCTTATAAGCCTCAGAAATATAAGCATGAAGGGCAGATGATATGTGTAGAGCAGATAACATACTATCAGCAATATCTACAGTTTTTAATGATAATACCATTTCTTTGGTATCTAGTACAGTATTATAAACAATACCTTCTAAGAGACAATTGGTAGGATTGAATTTAATATCAATCAGACCGTAGTTATGTTCAATCCTTAGAAGCAAATCATTTTTTGTCCAAATTGCTTCTTTGACAAATGCTTCAGAAGATTCAAATACTTGAAAATCTTTTCTAAATGACAACATTATTGTTACCTCTCTTACAGAACATTGTATCACGTATTAAAGTGGAAGCAAGAAACATTTAGGAAAAGATTGGATTTGTGGTTGGCTGGAATTTAACCAGTACGGAACACAAGGGCAGTTCTTTCGATGGTCTCTGCCTCCGATGGTATCCTTGTCTGATAACAGAGCATGATACCCAACCACAAATTATATGTCTCGACATAACTGTTTGCGTCAGTCCCTGCCGAGTCAGTAAGAACTTGTGGCTTTTTGACCACCCCAAGGTTGCTACCCTTATTTGAATCTCGCAATAGATTCTAGCCGTTCTGGATTCTTACTGGGTGAGGGAGGTTCTAGACTCCATCCCTACATCAATATATTACTGCATCTCTGGAATGAATGCAAGAAGATTTACAACAATTCTTCTACTTTTTTCCATCCATCTTTTTCATAACAATCGTAGACAGACCATTCACCGCCAGAATATAAATATAAATATTCAATCATTGTATTATTTTTATATTCATCCATTGTAGAAATCTCAGCATCTTCATCAGAATCGCCTCTATCTCTACTATAAAAAATACATACATCTGGTTCTGGGCTATCAAAAGTATGTTCGCCCTCTGGATGAATATTCTTTTCTAATACGCTAAGATTACCAAAGAGTAATAGTTCTTTTACTTTATCTTCATCACTGTAATAGTTTAAAAGAATTTCACCAGCAGATTCCACTTCTCCGTCATGATGGCAATAAATATTTTTAATAGTACCATCTGACAACATCATGCCAATTCTACTTCTAGTGGACATTATTTATTTACTCCTCTTTGTGAATAAACCTGAGAACCGTGGACGAGAACCCATTCAGTATTATATTTCTTAGCATACTCTTCACCTAGTTCTTGTGCATTGGAACCAGAGGAAAGAAGCAATCCATTATAATGTGCAGTGAATTTCATCTTAGGAAAGTTGGTGACGTATCTAATCTCTACTTTACTGTTCATGCTTATATTATATCATATGCTACATGGATTACAAGACACAGATAGTATTTTCTTGATATTGAAATTTAGGTGCATCTTCTTTTTTTAATATACCAAGACGATGAAACACATATTCTGGGATTATGGGTTCTCTATCATTTATATTAAAATTATATGGTAATACAGGATGGTCAGGAGATAACTTTACTAATGCTGTTCTACCGTCTCTGCAATGTACATTTAAAATAAATGTACCAGATTCATGTCTTAGCAATTTAGGACTATGAAAAAGAAATCCATTCCATTCTAATTTGAAAGATGGTGTGCTTCTTTCATAAACATATCGCCAAGGATTATATGATACAGGAGAAGATTCCCACATTTCTTTTATTGTCATCTCTATCACCTTTACAGTAGGTTGAATTTATATTGTTGTTTACCTTGCCATTCACGGGACAGACATACGAACAATAACCACAAACCAGACAATAAACTAACAGCACAAACACATCCTACAACAGAAAATGTAATGTCAAAATTACCAACCAAAATGTATTCAATTAAACCAGCAATAAGAATTATCCATGAACTATACAATGGTATAGCAATAATGTATTCTAATAGGTTAAAAAATACTTTAGGCATATGTTTTGTAATCTGCCAAAACGATACAAATCCACCAGTGTAAAGAAAAACCTGCATTGTCCTATTAATAATCTCTTCGTTCATCCTGCTATCTCCCAATTATCAGAAAGTATATCTTCTGTTCTGAGCCTGTAAGAAGCCCAATACTCCATCTGTTCACCATTAGACCAGATACATCTAAACTTTAACTTTGATTCTTCCATCTTGACAAAAACAACAGTAGCACCATCATGCTTAAATGGTTTGGCTCTTGTGATTGTTTTACCGTTTCTAAGCATCGGCAGTACTTGTTCCAATTTCATAATCTAATGTATCATATGTTATTGTAGTTGTCAAAAAAAATCCCCATATTTACTCTCTCTGTAGTAATTAATATGGGGATGGAGTGAAAGGAGATTAGAACAAACACCAACCAGAAACAAATCTTTTATAGTTCAGAATCAGGAATATCTGAAATAAAATTATTAACATCCTCACGCAATTCCAACAACATCTCATCAGGATAATCTAACTTCTCAGCCAACATATCAAATAATTCTGAATCAGCCAATAGCATTTTAAAACCTTCAAGAATCACTAATAAATCGTGTTCTGATTTATTTTCTAGATATGAGAGAGTATCGTTTGGCATTTTTTTATATCTTTCTTATTTTATTTTAATGGCTCCAGATAGACTCGAACTATCAAAGAGGGATTATGAGTCCCCTAGTATGACCTTTTACTTATAGAGCCAAATTCCTGATTGACCGTACTCATACCCCTACAAGTAAATTTTCAAACATTCAATCAGGAAAAAGGTGGTATAGGATTCGCACCCATACAGAAGGCTTATGTTCCTTTGCTCTACTATTAAGCTA